>JACCDT010061831.1_pt1 | contig 11305 bp, 14 predicted proteins | sample 7446291 | NCBI WGS metagenome assembly JACCDT01 (sample SAMN15323446, study PRJNA562643) | freshwater metagenome | isolation source: river surface water | place: USA:Blue River Watershed | collected 2017-08-17 | reverse complement strand
TGACCAGCCGCAATGCTTGGCGTTGTTTGCTCAGTTCAGCCGCATAAGTAGCAACATCACCAAGCCCTTGACGGAACATCCCGACCTGAGCGCCAATTGCGCCGCCGGTAATTGCACCAGGAACACCGCCGACAATTGCGCCAATACCAGCGCCAGCAGCCCCTTCAAGGCCGCCAAACACGCCAGCACCAGCAATCGTTCCTGCAATCTGTGCGCCAGCGGCAATGCGCCCGCGACCGCCAGGCTGCACTTTTCTCAGTTGTGCCTCAAGCTTCGCTGCTTCAGCATTTGCTTGTTTGAATTCAGCAGTTCCAATCTCAACGCTATTTGCAATCTCACGCCATGCATTTGCATAACCTTTGAGATTATTAATGCTGTTTGCAGAACTCTGCTGAATCTTTCTCAATTCATCGGATACTTCTTTGAAATTGACATTTGCAGCCGCAGCTTGTTGCCCCAGATTCTTGAAGCTGCCAGACAACCTCGTGAGCTGTTCACCGCCTTGTTGCTTGATCCTCAGCAGCAGCTCAGTGGTTTGGCTCATTTGCGTTTGCTGTTAAGAACGGCCAGGGCAGCCATTTCCATCACCTGCACGCCTTCGAAGATGGCAACAGGATCCTTGACTGAATACAGCTTACAGAGCCATTCCAAACTCGGGTAGATCAGTCCCGTCAATCCAGCCATGCTCGTGTGCCATTGCGTCGACATGCGGATGAACATCAACACAACCTCCCAGTTTTCCTCCCAGATCTCACAATCCTGCTGAACAGCTTGCAGACGTGCAGCGGCGATCTGCTCCTCGCTTGCGCCAAGAGCCTTCAGGTCGGCCTCACGTTCGTCTACAACGCCGCCTTTCGCCCAGTACTCAGCGGCGTCTTTTAGTTTTTTGCCGGCGCCCCAGTGACGCTATCGGCATACGCCTGAATCAAAGCCTTCATGACATAGGGGTCATCACACAGCTCCTTCTTGTTCTTCTCAGTAAAAGGAACTGGCTTGCCGGATTCGTCATTGATGCCATCCCAGCCTTCAAGGATCCCATCAAGCAGGGCATCATCACCCTTCTCGACAAGAGCATTGAAGGCCGAACGACTGATCTTCTTAAAGACTGCCTCAAACGTTTGAGACTCAAAGCGATTCCCATCAACGGGGATCTCAACTTTGACTTCCCACTTGTAGGAAGCAGTCTTCTTGAGAACGAAGGCCATGAACAGAGATCAGGTGAACACCAGCGACATCTCGTTGTTGCCAGCCGTGGTGGGCAAAGCCAAATACGGCATGGACAGCGCGATTACGCCGTTAGTATCAGCGTAGCTGCAACCAGTGATGTCGGTCTGGGCTGCGTTGACAGTCACAATATTGCCGGCAGTGGCGCCCAGCACAAGGCTGGTAGAACCAGTGGCAGAAGCAACGGCCTTGGCGAAGAAGTCGGTAGTGCCAACAGCAGGAGCCTCGATCACAGCCGTACCACCAGGGGCGCGGTTGGTGATCAGAACCTCTTTGTTGGAAGCGGTCTCCTTGTACAGCAGCTCGTTGTTGAGCGCCATGTCGAACGACTCGATGCGGGAGCTGGTCACACCATGGAAGGTGGCCGTGGTCACGTTGGTGTCGTTCACCTCAATGGCAGCAGCCTGATTGGCAACAGTGAAGGAGCCAGACAGGGCAGTGTCGTCAGGGGCGTTGTAGATGCCGATGAACTGGAAGCTGGCAACAGCAAACTGACCAGCAGTCAGGTTGAAGCTCACAGTGCCGCGTGCGCCGGTGATCTTGTGGCGGGTGCCGTCGTAGAAGCAATAGATCGTGGCGGAACTGAAGCTGCTGCTCACCGGGGCGTAGGTCACCGAGGTGGAAGAAACAATCGTCTCGCTCAGGCCGCAGGACTTCAGCAGCGGACCAAATGCAGGAGCGGTGCCAGCAGTGCCAGAACCAGCCAACTCAACATCAAAGGTCACGCTGACGCGCTTGTTGGCAACCAAAGTGCCACGGGTGCTGTTACCAAGGAAGCCTTGATAAGAAGCCGCTTGAACGTTGTCCGATTCAATCGGAGTTACTTCAAGGTTGGTAACTTGAACCGCGTCAGAACCGCCGACAGGACTAGGGTCAGTCCCATAGGTTGACTCAATCTTCGCGATCAGAAACTTCTTCCGAGTCAGTGCCATCGGTGGTAGGAGCGGCGGTTTCTGTAATCAGTGTAAGCTTCCCAGACTTAGGGTCAAACAAATAGCTGCCGCCCACTCCGGGATTGGGAACTTCCCTTTCAATCTTAGCCATGATGTTAGGCGCTAGTTAATGAAGTCCTGCTCGTGCGATACCGCACAAGGAAGTCTTGGCTAATGATACCCAAAGGCACATCAGCTTCATAAAGACTGAAGTCAGTACGGTCAGGTGTCAAGTCAAGTGCATAACCGTTTACGGTTTGATCAGCCATCAATTTTTGATGCACCTGCTGCGTGTAAGTATCTGAATCGTCGTCAGGGATGGCAGCACGAACAAGAGTGGTGATCCTGACCCGCATCGTCCAGTCCAACTTGTCGTAAAAGTTGGTGTCAATCGGTTGATCGTTGACGGGTTCGACGATGACAGCAGGCACCTCACCACGCGCCAGAGGCTCCACACGGCTGCGGTAGACCGTTGCACCGGTAATGCTGCTCAGGTTGCTTGCGATGCGAGCAAGGATCAGTTCGCGGCGTGTGTCAGCCATGATCAGGCGGAGGCGACTTGAACAACGGTGCAGATGATGCCCGGAATGCTCGGATGAGCGAATGGACTGGTTTCTGCAGCTTCAGCACGAATGTAAGCTTGCGCATTTGTCGTCGCCCACATCAGTTCCAAATAATCGTTGGCAACCAGCGGCAATACAAAATTGACAGTGCCAATTACGTTGCCAGGAATGCCACCATGGCTTGCAATAATACTGAACTTGCTGTCGCTAGCAGGTACATCGCCAGCCGTGCCACTGTTGTTTTTGCGAAACCAAACATTCACGTCGTGAATACTGGTGTCCGTGTTGCTGAATTGAATTGAAAAAGTCAGGCTATAAATCCCAGCGTGTTCAACAGTAATGCGTGAATTTGAAACAACCCGAACGCCTCGGCTTCCGGTATCGCGCTGTCTCAGATAAATCTCGGTTGGCGTGTTAACCGTTGCGGTTTGCGAGGTCTCGTCCCAAAACGAACCCCAATAAGCAGGAGCAGAGAAATACGGAAGCCGATTCCAGGTTGAAACACCATCTCCGATTTTGAGATTATTTGTCTGCGTCTCAATGGCGGCTTCACCCGGAAGCAACACAGGATTTAATGCCGCCCAATTCGCTCTGGTGTTGACTTTGAAGACGCTGCTCATGACCTCAAAGTCAGACTTTGCTCAATAGTAGTTCTGAAAAAACACCGTCATCAACAGAACGATTCTCACGCACGGTGTAAGACGTGGAATTAACCGTAATAGAAGTGCCGCGAGCGGCAGTGCTGACATCAGAAGTTTTTGCTGTAAGCAAGTACTCCCGAGACAACGCCATACCGCCCGCGATCACATCCATAGGCGAATCCAGAATGCCAAGAAACGCAGTGCCAGCACCAATTTGGCAGGTAACGCCAAACTCGTTCAGGAAAGCATCTGGCAGTTCTGGAAACGCCATCAGGATTAGTTGCCGTACTTCTTGCTATAAACCAGCGAGACGCCGTACACAAACACAGGGCTGGTGCCAGCTTGAGTACCGACAGCACGCACATAACGGCGCACGTCGTTGCAGTTGATGCTGATCTTCTCGAAAGCAGCAGCAGCGCCGGTCACCTCGGTAAAGGTTTTACCGGTGATGTCTGCCCAAGCAGAGTTGTCAGCAGAATCCTGAAGTTTGACGTTCAGGGTAGGGGTGGTGCCGCTACCAGCTTCGCAGTCGAGAACCACGATGGCTTCGCCTTCAGCATCGTTCGAGCCTTGCAGATCGAAGCCGGTGCCGGTGGCAGTAGCGGTGCGGGAGTCAGCCGGGAGGAGGCTGGCGATGTAGGTCTTAGACCCGAGGTTGTGGATCATTGGTCTTTCTCCGTTTGGGAGCGGGTTTGCTTTGAACAGGATCCGGCTGCTCGTCAGCCGTAACAACAACTTCCTCAATGATGGGAGCGGGAATGGCCTTCTGAATACCGATCAACAGCAGAGCTGATTTTTTGTCGGTTTCTACGTAATCACCAACTTTCACCTGCTTGAGGTCAACGATGGTGTCACGCAGCATCTGAATGCGCATTACCCGCTCCGTAATCATCAGGACAGCTTGCAGATGGACTCAGGATGACGCACGGCCACGTCATAGTCCTGCATGGCCACCACACGCACGGTGCCGGAAGCGGAACCGGTGTAGGGGTCAACCATGATGTCCAGACCGCTCCAGAAGCCGATCAGGATGTCGCTGAAGTTAGCGAACACCGCAGTGTTGTTCGGCATGGAGTTGGACACGTAAGCCGGGTAACCGTTGATGGTGTTGTCGGCTTCGTAGATGAAGTTGGCGTTGGTGCCGGTGGCCGACTTCTCGGTGGTCTTCAGAGTGCCGCGCAGAGCGGAGTTCATCAGATAGCCGAGGCTGCCCAGCAGGGCGTTGTCGGTGCTGAGAGCGGCTTCAGCGTTCACGTAATCAGCGAACGTGGTATAGCCGGACTCGGTGTTGATACCGGTCACGTTCAGGAAACCGAGCGGATACGAAGCAGCGCCAATACCGTTAATGGCTTGGTTCTCAACTTCGATAGCAATCTGTTGAGCCAGATCGCGACGCACCAGGTTCTCAATGTCGATGCTGGACTGAAGCAGCAGACGACGCGAGTAATCAGTCAGCGCACCAATCGTGCGGGGCTGCATCGTCACCTGGTCGACGGTGAGCTGGGACTCGGTGATCGAGCCGGACTCAGCGACGTGGTACACAGTGGCACCACCAGACTGACGGGGCAGAGCAACCATGCCTTGCAGGCCGGTCATCACAGTCGCGCCAGCGGACTGCAGCACAAGAGCTTTGCGGAGCAGGTCGATGAAGCTGTCGCTCATCAGGTCGGTGGCAACCAGATCACCACCACCGGAGGCGGAACCCACGGTCAGGTCACGGCGGCCATAACCCAGCACATCAGCGGGGATCAGGATGCCACGGGCTTCCTTGCCAGACTTCTGCTGAGCGGCACGGCTGACTTCCATTTCGAAAGCAGCAGCACGCTGAGCTTCTTGGCTGTTGGGGTGAGCCAGAGCGTTGATGGCGCGGATGAAGGAGAAGTCACGCTTCTCTTTGTCCGACATGCCGATCTCGGCATCCTTAGGGTTCAGGGGCTTCTCTTCCACACCCATCTTTTCCAGAAGGGCAGAGCGAAGCTCATCGAGGCTGCGGGAGTTAGCGATGAACTCCTGAGCCATTTCAATGTTCTTGGTGCGTTGACCAAGAGCAATCATGTCGGCCATTTCCTTAGCCTTGGCCTGAGCGGCCTCAGCGCGGATAGCCTCAACATTGAGGTTTTGATCCACGGTTGTAACTCCGTTGGGTTGACTGTGAACGGCTGAGGCCGTATCGACGTTCTCATTATGGGAGAAAGAACGTCCGATTCCAACCGAATTATCAGCCGGCACGGTGACCAGGCTTATTTCAAACGGTTGGAAGCTGGTAGCGCGATAAGTCACAGGTGATGTGGACTCATCGGCTTCCATCGAGTTGATCTTGTAGCCGAAACTGACATTGCGGATGATTCCGTCCTTGATCAACTCTTGCATCTCGCGACCTAGTTCGTTGTTCGCGAGTTTTACGCGTGCATAGGCACGCTTGTTTTTGATGTAAGCCTTTTGCACAACGCCGACGATCTTGTCTGCATCGTGTTGGTACAACAAAGGCGCACCATCATTGAGACGGGTGAGATCCATGGACTTGGCATCCATGTTCAGAACTTCCATGCCGTAGTAACGCTCAACTGGCGCTTCACTGGCAAATGGGAACTCAAGCGTGCGATCTTCGCTTTCGGAGCGGAACTCAGTAGCGAGTGAACGCTTGAGGGTCTCGCCTTCAAAGAAACGCAGCGCAGCAATCTTGCGCAGTTCAGAGAATTTATGACCGACCAATGTCTCGGTCTCTTTGTAACTACCTTCGCTGTCTTTGCGGTACACGCGAATCAACGCAGCGGGATCTTCTTCAGATGCGTTAATGCTAAACGAAGAATCAGGAACACCAAGTACACCTTCACGCATTACGTGTTCAACTTTTCCGCGTGCGGTGCCACCACTTGAATCCCACTCTACAAAATCGCCAACCTTGACAGCGTCAGGGGCAGCACGCTCCTCTTCGCGCTCACCGGTGGCTTCTTCAAACATCATCGGGTCGAAGTCGTGATCACTCAACCACTCGCGAGCCTCGGCGGGCGTGAAGCGGTCAGCATCAAAACGGATGGCCTGCAACTCAGAGGTGCCTTCCTTGATCCCGTAGATCGCATCAATGCCAGCGCCAAATTCATCATTGACGCGGCGGATGCTGTCGTACTGATCAGGGCCAGTCAGGCGCGCAGCATGCTCGTTGGGGTAGGGGCGACCATCGACAACCGGTTCCTGCTCCAACGCCGGCTGCTTTGCTTCGCGCTGCATCAGTTCAACAAATGGCTTTGCCATCAGTCTATGTCCTCAAGTTCAGGCTCTTCCTCATGTTCCATCGGATGTTCAGTAGGAGCAACAGGAACAGGTTGAGAAACACCGCTGCCTGAAACCTGCGACGGGTCAGTATCAAGGACGATGCCGTATTCATCAGCAACAGCAAGTTCATGCTGGCGTTGGCGCATCTGATCCTCAAAGTCACCACCGTGCAGCGCGATCACCTGCGAAAGCGTCATGATGCCCGAGCGGATCAGTTCCTTGTAAGCAGCAGCTTCTTTCTGCGGATCAACGAACTGAGCAGCAGGTGCAATCCACTTGGCTTCTTCATAACGCTCAGGGTTGCTGTCGTAATTCGGCAGATCCAGAACGCCGGCCAACACCGCCATTTCAATCCACTTCTCGTAGACCTCTTCGCACAGCGATTCGATCAAGTATTGCTGGAGTGTTTTGTAATGCGTTCTTGTTTCAAGCAGTTCCAGTCGTGAAGAGCTGTAGTTGCTTTGAGAGAAATCTGAGCTGACTTGCGTGTAAGAACAGCCAATCCCAGCAGCCACAGCTCGCAGCATTTGCTGCACAAAAGGAGTGAATGCATCATCAGGACGATTGGGCGTGAAGAACTGCATTTCTTCACCAGGAGCCAATCGGCGGATGCTGCCGGGCGAGAAGTCGAGGACAGACTCCTGATCAAACGTGCCATCTTCAAACAGCTCCTGATCCGGTGTCTTGACGAACGCCATCATGCTGCTGCTGGCACGAGCGGCGACAATCTCGGCTTCTTCGTATCCAGACAAATTACGCAAACGCATGATCGCCGTAGCAAACGCGCTAACACCACGCGTCTGGCCGGGGCGTTCAATCAAATACAGGTGAATGATGTCTTCAGCGGGAATGCGCACCCGCTTCTTCATTGCTTTGACGGCGTAAGCAAATTGGTAATCGCCAGGGTGGTAATCAAAGAAGTGATAGGCAACCGGTCTGCCCCACTTGTCAATCTCCACGCCCATTCGTACTTCATTGCCGTTCTTCTCGATGCCGTTGTAATCATCATCTAGAAGATCCGATTCGATGAGTTCAAGGCCGAGCGGTACTTTGCTGCCACCGAAGGGCTGCTTGACGAGACGAATGAAGACTTCACCGGACTCAAGGACAGAGGTGATGCTGAGGCGCTGGATGTCATACCAGCTCAGCTTGCCGCCGGTGTGACAACGCTTGGCTGAAGTCCAGCGATCAAATTCCTCTTCGATGCGGCGGTTAATCTCATCAGCAAGGCGCCCACCACGCTGCATGCGCACCTGAGCCTGCATCCTGATGCCGGTGCCAACCACGTTGTTGCGGACAGCACGCAGGGCGGACTTGGCGAAGTCAGAATCACGCACCAATTGACGGGCGCGATTGCGAAGCATCCTGATGCTGCCTCGGATCTCGCTGTCAGCCGATGTGGCTTGACTGATCCAGTCAGACGTAAGGCGGTTGTTCTGGGCAGCGGCGTAGGCACGCTTCAGATAACTGTTCTTCTGCTGCGCTTCAGCCAGTTGCTTCTGCAACGCGCCAGTGCGACCAATACCGAAGATCGCCATTAACGGAACCTCACTTTGGCGAGACCGGGATTGCCGAGACCTTGACGGATTTTCTCAGCCTTGCGTTCCATTGCAATCTCATTTTTGAGATCGTCACGCAATTGCATCAGCTCGGTCATCTTGTACCGCTTCAGGCTACGCCCGCCGATCTGATATTCCTGCACCATCCCGCCTTGAGCGAGCGTACGGATGGCTGCCTCAACGTAAGACAGGTCAATCTCAGCGCGAGATCGATCATCAAAGGCGCCAGGCGTGCCGGCGTACTTGGCCGTGGATTTGACCGTGAACTGACCCCGGCCAGCGGTGTACTGGAACGTGCTGTAGGTAGCAATTGCCTGCCAAGTCCACAAACCAGCGTTGAAGTCAGTCGTGGTCGCTGCGGGAACCGTCACTCGCCAGCCAGTGCCTTCAGCAGTGCCAACAACAGTCGCGCCTTCAGTTGCAGTATTCGTCCGTGCGTACCAAGTGAGCGTGTAGGTGCCACTGTCAATGTTCGTGCCAATTGCGTCCTTGAACGCCGGCACATCAAATACAACGGTGTCACCCGCGTAAATCAGGTTCGGGACAAGGATGCTCACCAGCTCGTCACGAATGAAGGATTGCTGCGCCTGACCCGCCTTTGCGGTGGCCGATATGGTGAGTCTATCGGCTTGTCAGGCAATACGTCACTTGTATCTGTTTTTTTTGCAGCCTTGCCAATACTCCGCTCAAACTGCTCAAAAATCGTGTTCCTGTTGAACCGCATGTATAGGAAGTGGAGCGCCGCATAGCTGTACACAAAACAGTCCAATGCTTCGTTGCGATCACCCGGCCTCTTCTTCCACTCTCGAATCGCAAAACCCTTGACGTAGCGGACGACCTGGCGCTCCGAGGTGATTTGCTTGAAGTACTCCTGACCGGCCTCGGCGTGGAAGTGGATGTAACCCGCTCCATGCTCGTTGTGCTTCAATCTGCCGAACAGGGTGGACTTGATCGTGTCAGAACCAACAGGGAACACCTCAGCCGAATTTTTCAAAACTTGCCCTTTGTAGTTAATATCCACCTTGGAAGGCTTCCCAATAGGCGGTTTGTTCCGCACCGATTGTCCTTTCAAAGCAAACACTCCTGTCCCCTTTCTGACCCTGGCATACGTATACACCTCGGAGGTGTAGTGGCCGCCAGAGTCAACACCAATTGCCGAAACTTTCAGTCTTCCGCCTTCGGCATGCGGGTAATCCCTTAGCAAGAGGTCATCAACTTGTTCCCACAACTTTTGTCCGGCTGGATCGCCGTAAATCTCTGTGTGACTGATCAACCAGCACTCCTCACCAGCACCCCACGCATAAAGCCCAACAGCGACACGATTGTCCTGAACGTCCACTCCAGCAGTGAGTATTACCGCCCCTTTCGGGACTTCACCGGCGGGGTAGAACTCGGCTCGCTCAGAAAGGCTATCGGCACCAAGTTTTGCCCCAGTTTCTTCCTCCCAAGTCTCGCCCAAGATGGTATTGACAAACGTCTTCAGCAACGGAGCGTCGTTCTTAGCACGTAAAAATTCGCCAACAATTTCTTCCCAACTCTTCCAGCCCAGCGGCGAGTACAAGGAGGACAAATGGAATCCAACCGTCCTTGCATCTTGGCTTGTGGCCGTCGCACGCCACTCACCTTTGCGAAGCATTTCGCTCTTGTAATGCTCTGGTATGTGCGCCCCGCAAGCCTCGCAGACATACGCAGCAGTTTTTGGATCACCGTCACGCCACTGCAGATTCTTCCATTGCAGCCATTGCATGTGATCGCAATGTGGACATGGGACAAAATATCGGCGCTGATCAGATGCCAAATATTCCGCCTCAATCCGGCTCGTATCTTTTACCGTTGGTGTGGACGTAAGGATGATCTTCCGACGAGAAAAGGTTGACGCACGACGCTCAGCCAATGCACAAGGGTCGCCTTCACCGTCCACATCACTCGGGAAAGCATCAACCTCATCAAGAAGTACCCAGCGACAAGGAGCAGACCGTAAGCCCGTAGCACTGTTGGCACCCGTGAGTAGCAGGATCCCACCGGGGAACTCCTTTGAAAACATCGTGTTGCCTGAATCGCGGCTTCGAGCAGGAGCGACCTTGTCGGCAAGGCACGGTGTCTCATGAATCAGCGAATCAAGCCGCTGCTTTGACAATCTTTTAGCCATCTCAATCGTCGGCTGCACGAAAAGTGCTGGACCCGGAGCATGGGCGATCATGTAGCCCACCACGTTGTTGATCGCTTCTGTCTTGCCAAGCTGCGCACCAGCCATAAACACCACCTTCTGGACGGCGGAGTTGGCAGACATGCAGTCCATGATCTCCTTGAGGTAAGGAGTCCTTTCCGTCCGCCACGGTCCTGGTTCGGCGCTCGCTTTGTTGGACAACATCCGGTACAGATCAGCCCACTGACTCACGGACAGATCAGGGTCAGGGCGGAGACCGTCGCGGAATGCCTGCCGGTAAATCAGTGCGCCGTCACGCATCGGTCAACGTCTCCAGTGCTTTGCGGATCTCCTCGGTCAGCGTCTGGTGGATGACAACAGGATCTGACTCCGCAGCCAACTGGTTGCTGACGCGGTCAGGAATATTACCCAGAGCATCCCGTACAGCACGAGCAGCAGTGAAAGCCTCCCGCTGCACACGAGCAACTTCCACGAGTTGATCCTCTTTGACCTCCAGATCCAAGCGAGCCAGCTCCGCACGGAAATGCTCTGACTTCGCACGACTTTCATTGAATGTCGGAATCTCAAGGTCTTCTGATTTGCGACGCGTGGGACTCACGCTGGCCAGTGGGTTGCCTTCCCTGTACGCCTTGACCGCTGCTTCCTTGTCCCATTCGATCTTGTTCCTGTTCACCGCGAAGCAGCCGTCAAACCGCCCCTGGCTCTTCATTTGGCTGATGCGGGCTTGCGTGATGCCCAACTCCTCAGCCAGTTCTTTGGTGTTGCAGACCTGCATACGGGCAATTTAAGGCCAACAGCGGCGTTTTAAGCGAAATAGTGCCAGATAGCGTTTTTGAGGCATATAATGGTCAACTTTTGCATTTCGGCGTCTTAAGTGCGTCTCATGTGGGAATGCTGCGACACGCATACCCTTGGCGCTAGCGAAATGAAGGGGTTCGAAATTACC
>JACCDT011805886.1_pt1 | contig 11307 bp, 22 predicted proteins | sample 7446291 | NCBI WGS metagenome assembly JACCDT01 (sample SAMN15323446, study PRJNA562643) | freshwater metagenome | isolation source: river surface water | place: USA:Blue River Watershed | collected 2017-08-17 | reverse complement strand
CTCGGCGCCGCTGCAGCCGGCCTGGTTGGCGTCGCTGCGCTCGCCTGGGCTTGGCGCCGAGGGCGGCCCTAGAAAGCGAAAACCCGTGCTGCAACGCGGGTCTCGCCCCAGGCACCTACGATGGTCGATCGTGGGGTTCATGTAGCAGCGCCCTCGAAGGGGCGCAAGGGCCGCCTCGCGCCACACCCCCGGCGGGTAGCGGAAGCCGGGCCGCTTCTGCGCGTCGAGGATCGCAGAAGCGAGGAAGCCGTCGAGGTACAAGGCCCACGTCACTCGTCGGATCCCGTGCGCTCGCCCAGCGCGTTGCATCGCGTGCACACGTAGCGGTCGCCGTAGGCCTGCAGCGTGGCATCGGGCCTCCACGCGTGGCCAATGAACCAGCACACGAAGCGGGCGCGCGTAGGCGCCGCGAGCACGACGCGGATCGTCATGCGCGCATGCTCGCACGCTCGCGCGAGACGCGCAACGCACGCACGCGCGAGCACGGGCCTACGCGCGAGCGCACGCGAAGGTGCGACACGTCGCGCTCGAGCGCATACGATGCGACGTGTAGGACATGCGCGGTGTAACACCCACCGTATCGGTTACGGTGTAACAGGGTTACGGTGTTACACCCCCCCAGGCCGGGCTCGAGGTGTAACAGGGTTACGGCGTTACGGTGTAACACCCCCCGCCTGTTACACCCCCCTGTTACACCCCTCGGCGACTGGTAACGCTATAGTGTTACCAACGACTAGGGGGGCTCCTAGTCGGTGGCTTGGGGCCTGCAATAGACCGCCCCGAGACAAGCGAACGAGCCCCCCGACGGTCGGGGGTAGGGTGCGCGGGAAGGCCCGCACGCCAGCGGGCGAGATGCGCCCGCAAGCCATACGCCCCCGACGTAAGCGGGGCGTGGCATGGGCCCTGCAGAGTACCAGGGCAACGAGACAACGCGCTACCCAGCGCAACCCGCCGGACGGCGGTCGGAGGAACCATGACACGCTTTGTCATGGGCGACGCTCGCAAGGCTGCAGGCATTGCGCCTAGCTACATGCGCGTTCGCCCGTCGGGCGGGAAGCGGACGGCCCCCGGGCCACACCTTCCCCACGGTCGCGGCACGTTCGCTGAACGCTGCGCGATCAACGAAAAGCACGAAGCGGCGTTGCTCGCTTCGTACGCTGAAGGTGGGCCCACGGGCTTGTACCGTGACCTCCTCTCGGCTTGTACCATTCCGCAACCCCGCGCGGCCTACCAGGCCGCACGCGATACCCTCCGTGCTTACTGCGCGCGTCACGGTATCCCGTTCACCCCTCCGCCGCGCGTTGCACCCTAGCGCACGCCGCAAGCGCGGATCGGCCCGACATACATATCCCGGCGGTTTGCCGGGCGCCTCGCGGATGCGAGGCTAGAGATAGGACCGCCCGGTCTAACGGGATCGGTAAGAGGCGCGAGAGGAACCCGGCATTTCGCGCGCCTACCGGGCGGTAGATCCCCAAGGGGGTCGTGTCTCTAGCCTCGCGTCCGCGTTTCGCTTTCGAGCCCCGATCGGCCTGCATGACCTCGCGTCGTGCGGGCCGATCGCGTTTCGACGCGACGAAAGGAAGGCAACGATGGCAACGTCTCGTGTCCCGAGCGTGCGCACGATCCGCGAAGGGTTGCGCTGGCTCGACAAGGAAGGCGATCCCGACGTGCTCGCGCGGCAGATTCGCAAGATCCTCCGCGCGTGCGTGACGGATCCCGTGAATCAGTGGACGGGCGGAGGGTGCCGCGCGGATCCTGCGCACGATGCGCTGGACAAGATCAGCAAGCTCACACGGTGCTTCGGTGTCGAAGCGCTGGCTCGTGCGCCGGGCGAGCGGCCCAGGGCGTACTACGTCAACACCGGCGACACGTACACCGCGACGATCGCGTTCTACGTCCCGACGCGCACGTTCCGCGTGACGTCCCGGGGCGATATCGTCGAGGCGGACGAGCGCCGGGGGATCAAGTACCAATGAGCATCAACAACGAACGAGACGCGCTCGAATGGCTTGCGTCGTGGGGCGGCAAGCCCCGCCCTGGGGTCCTGCGCGCGGCTATCGAGGGACTGGAAAGGTCTCGCGGGATTATGGTCAACGCGCCTGCGCGGTACAGCGCAGAAACCGTCGCGAACATCGAGGCCGCGTTGCGTGTACTCCGCGCTGCATGATTTGGCACGCTCCGCGCATGGTTGCGCGCGCCCTGTAGGGCGTTGCCCGGTTCGATTCCGGGCGGAGCGGTTCGCGCGCAAGCGCGGGAAGGAAGGCAAGCATGGCACGCGACATCGACGCGATCCTCGCGTCTGCGGTCGAAACGCTCCTTTGGAGCGAGATGATAACCGTCGATCCCGAAGGCGGCTCGCAAGCCGAGTACGCCGAAGAGAACGGGATCTCGGACGGCGACCCGTTCGACGATCATTTCGGGCCGGAGGATCTCTCGCCCGAGACGATCGCCGAGCTCCGCTCGGACATCGAGGGGTTCCTCGGGCTCGAAGATGTCGAGGCCGCGCTCGACGCGCTCGACGATAGCGGCGACGCGCTCGACGACAGTGCGATCGGGCATAACTTCGTGCTGACCCGAAACCGCCACGGCGCGGGCTTCTGGGATCTCGGCCTGGGCGAGCACGGCGACACGCTCACGAAGTGGGCGCACACCTTCGGCACGATCGGGCTCATGCTGGGCGACGACGGGAAGGTGTACCACCATGGCTGACGGCACGATCGTCGTACGCTACGGCGCGCGAGCGAACGAGCGCGAAGGGCAGGGCTGGCTCCCGTGCGTCACGGTGAACGGCGCATCGCGCTGTGATCCGTGGCGTTGGCGCGGCTATGACCGCGACGAAGCGGAAGCGCGCGCCGAGCAGATCGCGCGCGAGGAAGCCTCGCGCTTCGTCGGCGACTGGCAGATCACGATCGAAAGGATGGCCCCATGAACGAAGAGAGCAAGAGTAGCTGGCCGCCACCAGCCGGTGTTAGCGCGCGTCCCGCGGGCGTCTTCTCGTTCCACGTCTGTCCCGAGATCGATAACGGTTTCGGTGCGTGGTTCCACGGGACGATGGTACGCCGCTATCAAGCGGCGTGGGAGGACGGGTTCCGAATCGCGGGGCGATTCTCCAGCCTGCACCGTGTTCGCGTGCAGGTTCGTGTAACCCCCGTGGACGATGCTGGGATCGTGCGATGCGTCGATCCCTATGTCTGCGAGCTGTTCTTCCGACGAAAGAAGGGGTGAGCCATGAACGAAGAGAGCGACGAGCAGATCCGCGCACGCTGCGCGGACCTGGCGAAGGGGCCCGGCAAGTTTGAGGGCGAGCCCGCGTGGCTCGTGTACCTCGTGGAGCAGTGCCTCGAGACGGGGTGCTCCGAGGACTACTTCGACGACGACACGACGACGATCACGCTCGTCGTGCCCGACGACAACGATCGGCGGATCTTCCCCGAGCTCAACGCGGTTCCGCGCGTGGCGTGGTGGGAGAGCGAGCAGGGCTTCGTCTACAAGCGCGTGCTCTCCCAGGACGAATGGTGCGCGTGGCGCGACGAGGCCACGTCGGCCGACGAGTGAGTAGCAAGCCCGGTGCAGATCGGGCGCGGCATGTCGATTGCGATCGAAGTGTCGCGCCCGCTTTGGACGGCGGAAAGGAAGGCAAGCATGAAGGTCGAGATCAACGAGACGCTCAACGTCTACACGATTGTCGAGCGCGGTAACCGCAAACTCTGGATCCGCATCGGGTCCGCAACCGTCAACCGGGAGGGTTCGATCGACGTGCGGCTCGATGCCGTGCCCACGAACGGCACGCTGCACCTGCGCGCGATGCGCCCGACGGAGGGCGCGTGAAGCGCTCCACGCTCGCCCGACTCCGGGCCCTGGGCTTCGATCGCTCCACGCACGAGCCCTTCACGAAGTACCACCACGTCCGCTGCTCCATGTGCGCAGCGCTCGTGATCAACGGAACCCCCACGCACGAACCCGGTTGCGGCAACGCGCCGCGCCACGACGACGACGACAACGAGGAGGGCTGATCATGTTCTACCAGGCATCGAATCCCGAGGTCTCCACGCGCGACTGGTTCGCGCTGTCCTTCAACACCATCCCGGCCGCGTTGATCTGGCGCGCCGACTGCGAGAACGATCTCGAGATCGAGGAGGTCCTCGGCGAGGAGCCAGAGGAGCCGACCGAGCCCGACGAGGACGATTTCGCGGACACGGACGCCTTCACGCGGGCGATGTCCGAGTACGAAACGGCCTTCTCGGCGTGGGAGGATGCCCACACCGAATGGGAGGAGCGGCAGGACAGCGCGGGCTCCGAACCCATGTGGTCGTACGTGTGGGAGAGCGACGACGCCAAGAGCTGCACCAGCGAAGCCCTGGCAGTGGGGCTGCGCGTGCTCACGCACGACGACCTCGGGACGTTCTTCGCGGCCGACTCGGCCGGGCACTCGTTCATGGGCGCCTACTGGATCCCGCTCCGCGCCCGCGTGGCTGCGCGCCAGATCACCATGGACGGCGGCGAGAGCCGCCTCATGCTGTGCGTGTTCCTCGCGCGCGAGTACCACCGCGAGGGCGAGGGCGGCAAGGATCCGGCTGGCGTGATCGGCGAGCTCCTGGGCCTCACGCCCGCTGAGATCACCGAAGCGCGCAAGCTCTACGAGGAGGGGATGCGCCGATGACGGCGTACAGGATCGTCGGCGTGCGGCGCGACAAGCGCACGGGCGAGCCGACACGCGAGCCCTACAGCGTGGGCCTGGATGGCCCATTCACCGGCGAGGAGGCGCAGCGCGTCCTTGCGAAGTGCCCTCTGCATCGGCGCGACCTACTGCCGCGCGAAGTGCTCACCTACATGATCCGGGAGGTGCCGTCATGAAGCTCTACAAGATCGACGAGGTGCAACGCCTCTACGTGCTCCACGAGGGGCGCGGGTTCTCGTGCCTGGGCTTCGATGTGATCGACCGGCGCGCCCGGGCGATGGCCGAGGAGGTGATCAAGCGGGGCACGGGCACGATCGAGAACATGCGGGTGTGGCTCGCTCTGCTTGACGACACGGCCAACTACGCCAAGGGCACGCCCGAGCACTATGCGGTGTGCGCGAACATCTACGACTACGCGCAGATCAACGCGTCGGTCTTCGGGCAACTGTCCTGCGAGCTGCACCCGGCCCTCGTGGGCTACGAGGGCAAGCGCATCACGTGCCTGCTCAACGGCAAGCGCAAGCGCTTCAACGTCGGACGGAGCGCGGGGTGGATGCCCTGCCACCTCGCGGTGCACAGCCGTCGATCGCATGGCGGCCATGCGATCGATCCCACGTGCATGATCGAAGACCTCCGGGAGGTGCGTCAGTAGGCTCCGAGCGCGATCGTCAGGATCGCGCGGGAAGGATCACGGCGATAAGCCGTAGTCTCTCCCGCGCGGTGTTGAACCGCAAAGGCAAGAAAGGAAGGCGATATGCAGATCATCGATACGACGGGAGAGACCCTCCACGAGACGACGGGCGGGCTCACGCCCAAGCAGGACATGGCGGAGCGCGCGCGCATCATCGACGCGTTGCCCCGGCCCCAGGCCCCGGGCGTCGTCGTGGGTTCGCGCCCCAACGGCGACCTGATGGATGCCCACAAGCAGTGGGCCAAGCGTCCCAAGGAGGACTGGTGCATGGACGCCGAGCAGATGCTCGAGCGAACCGGCAAGCTGCGGCACCGCTCGCACGAGGGCAAGGTGCTCGACCTGGGCCGCGTCGTCGTCATCGGCGACGGCGAGGGCCTGCGGATGCGTGGGCCCGAGGGCGGCATCGCGACGATGAGCCACCTCGGCTTCTCGCAGCTCGCCGCCCGCGTCGGGGCGCCCGCGGCCTACCTGCGAAGCAAGCCGCCGTTGCTCGCGGCGCAGAACATCAACGACGACATCCGGGCGCGCGCCGACCACAAGGATGCGAGCGGCCTGGTCCCGCTCTGGTACGCCAACCACGACGAGCACGGCAAGCTCGTGCCGCACCTGCGCGCGCTCACGACCGAGAAGTACGCGCGCGTCTGGGACTACTCCCTGGCCCAGAAGCTCGCGGGCTTCATGGAGCGTCACCAGGGCTGGGGCGCGGCCGAGGCGTTCCGCACGGCCAAGGGCACGGCGGATCGAGCCTGGGGCCAGCGACAGGCGCTCCCCCTGGCCTTCGTCGGCGAGGACGGGTTCTTCGCCTTCTGCGTCAACTACGAGCGGCCCGTCGAGGTGGAGGGCTCGACGCTCGTGCCCGGGTTCTTCCTGCGCAACAGCGAGACGGGCACGGCCGCCATCGAGGCGGTGTTCTTCTTCTTCGACTTCGCGTGCAGCAACATGATCGTGTGGGGCGCCAAGAACGTGCGCACGGTCAAGATCCGCCACGTCGGGCAGGCCGAGCGTCGCGCGCTCGACGACTACGGCGAGGTGCAGACCGAGCTCGCGGCGCAGGCCGAGGCGTCGAGTCTCGACAAGATCGAGACGATCAAGCGCGCGCGCCGCACGCTCGTCGCCGACACGAAGGAGGACGTGATCGAGCGGATCTTCCGCGGCTTCGACGTGAGCAAGCGCGCGGTCGAAGCGGCCTACGAGGTGGCCGAGCAGACGCCGCGCTACGGTGATCCGCGCTCGGCCTGGGCCGTCGTCAACGGGCTCACCGAGGTGAGCCAGCGCGCGAGCTTCGGCGCCGACCGCGTGGACGCCGACCGCACCGCCGGCAAGATCCTCGAGAAGTTCGCGTTCTGAGAACGCACGCGGGTCCTCGCCCGCGTGCTGCACCCAACCCCAAACCCAGGCGTCGCGGCTAGGGGTGGTTGGGTGCAGCACGGGAGCGAGGAAGGCTCCGACGAAAGGGAGGCAAGACATGCGGATCATCAACGGCAAAACGAGCACGGCGTTCTTCACCTCGTACGAGGTGACGGACTCGGACGGCAACACGATCGGCGATGGGCCCAACCCGGACGACGCGATCCGCATCGCGCGTGACTGCGTGCGAGGCACCTGGCAGGACTTCGAGAGGGGCTGGATCTACGGGGTCATCACGCACGAGCCCGGGACGGGCGGGGCTCGTGAGAAGCCCCTCTTCGTGCCGCTGCTCCGCTTCTACCGGGGCGGCATGCCGGGAAGCAGGACCGTCGTCTTCGAGTCGGTCGACTTCCCCTACATCAACATCAGGACGGAGGGCTGAGCCATGACGATCAAGATCAGCACCGGGCAGGCCCATTTCGAGGGCGCCTCGCGTCGAGAGCACGAGGAGCGGCAGACGATCTACGAGGCCCGCCTCGCGGGGTATGTGCGCAACGCGTACCGCCGGCACGAGGTGAAGATCGAGTCGCGGCGCGACGACGGGCCGCTCAAGGTCTCTCTCGCCAGCGAGCCGGTCCGCAGCGAGGAGGCTTTCGCGAGGCACGCAGCTCGCGAGGAGCGCATCGCCGAGCACGTCCGCGAGCTCTCGGACAAGGCCTGGGAGGTCGCGTGCAAGACGCGCCTCTACCGCATCGCAGGGCACGGCGGCATGGGCCGCGAGGTGCACGAGCTCTTCTCGAGCGCCGTCGAGGCGGTGCGCCGCGCGAAGTTCGAGCTCGGCCGGGGCGCACGCCCCGAGGGCGTCGCAACGACCTTCTACGACGGGCAGATCGGGGTGTACCTCGATCGCGCCTCGATGCGCTCCGACAAGACCGGCGAGCACGCGCGGTACACGATCCGCGACGTCGCGAGTGAGCGATGACGACTCTCTCCGCCCAAGAGGCGGAGCCGGCGCACGAAGGTGGCCTTCCCAACCCGCCTTCCTGTCCAACGCCTTCGTGCGTCGGCTCGACCTCTTGGACATCGAAAGGAAGGAACCCATGGCTGAGATCAAGTGGCAGAAGGACAAGACCGTCCGGCTCGAAGCCGGCGGGCACCGCATCTTCCTGGAGGACCGCGGGCCGTTCGCGGCGCCGGAGCTGTGCCGCTGGGCCATCGCCGACAACAGCGGCCGGACGCCCGAGCTCACCGAGGACGGGATCCTCTGGCTCGACTTCAAGCGCTACCTCCACCTGGCGCTCGAAGACAGCATCGTGCTGAGCATCCCGCTTCGAGCGGAGCGTGGAGGCGAGACGTGGGCCCCCGCCGGGGTCGACGCCTTCGTCAAGCTCCGCGAGCTGTTCCCGGCATGGCCCGTGCGTCTGTCGAAGACCACGCGCGCCGCGATGACCGCGCTGCGCACGGCGAGCATCATCGAGCCCGTGCAACCCCAGGCGGCGTGGCCCGAGGTGGGCCGTGAATGAGATCAAGCCCGGGACGTACGACAGGACGTTCCTGGCCAAGCTAGATCGGGGTGACCTCCGTCGCGCTCTTTGGGCCCTGCGAAGGCAGGATGCAAGACCGAACGAGGTCAACCCAACGGCTGCCCAGTACGACCGGCTGGCTACCACAGGCTCGGTGCGGGCCGAGTACAGAAGACGCGGGTGGAAGATCCCGAAACCAACCCGAGAGGAGAGCAGGCGATGACGGAGACGAAGAGGACCAAGACGCTGTTCTTCACCGCGGGCTGGTGCCCGCCGTGCAAGGGCGTCAAGCGCATGCTCGCCAAGCCGGAGAACGCGGAGCTCGCCGGCAAGATCGATGTCGTCGACATCGACACGGCGGAGGGCTCCGAGCTGGCCAACACCTTCAAGGTGAAGGCCATCCCCATGTTCGTCTCGCCCGATGGCGAGGAGCACGTCGGCGCGCTCACAGCCAAGCAGCTCGCCAAGTTCCACGGAGGTTCGCGATGACGACCAAGACGATCCTGATCGGGCCAAGCCCCGAGGAAGAAGCGCGCGAGCGCCTGGCACAGCGCAAGGCCGAGCTCGAGGCGGAGCTCGAGGTGCTGCGGCGCCTCGACCAGAAGCTCGAGGGCGCGGACATGGACCTCTGGATCTGCGCGCGCCCCGGCTCACCGCCGATCATCCAGGCGCGCGTGGGGCGCGAGGCCTTCACCCACCGGGGCAGCGCGACGGTCGCGCTCGCGCGCCTGCTCAACATGCTCGAACGGCAGGGCGGCTGAGAGGAGTGACCCGCAGGCAGTCGCGGCGCACGCAACGGGCACTGGAGAAGGAGCTCTTCGGGCCGGGGCCGGAGCTGAAGCGGTTGAGACGGCTATCGGCCCGGCGGTACAGCCTGGGCTGGGAAGCGCTGCAAGATCGCTGGCTCGTGGACCCGCAGCGGGGACGGTGCCCTTTCTGCGGAGACGGCTGCGAGGTGCAGCCGGGCACGATCTGGCAGTGCTCGTTCTGCTTCGCGAGCTACCCTGGGTAGATGACCCACGACGAGCTCGAGAGGTTTCGGGCGTGGTGCTTGGGGCGCTACAGCAAGCGCTCGAGCACCAAGCTCGTCGCCGACGTGCGGACGATGGTTCGCACGGGCGGTGACCCGCCGCTGGCCCAACAGCGGGTCAAGCGGCTCAAGGACTACGCCTGGGCGTGGGACGTGTGGAACGACGCGCGCGCCGACGGCTGCAAGCTGCCCGAGCTGGGCCTCGCGCGACCCGAGGTGCCCGAGGCGCCCAAGCGCGGGGGCCGGCGAGCGCGCGAGCCCAAGAGGCTGCGCGAGGCGCGCGCGATGACGACGGCCGAGTGGGAGGCCATGCTGGCCTCGCTCGAGGGCGACCCGAGCATGGCTGCGCGCGTGGTCGAAATCATGGCCCGGACGGGTCTGCGCGTGGGCGACGTGCTGCGCGTGCGCCTGGCCGCGCTGCGGACGGCGCTGCCCGCCGGCGAAGCGGGCGAGCTCGCGGTGCTCGTCAAGGGCGAGAAGCCGACGATGGTCAAGCTCGGCGCGGCGGCCGACGCGTGGCGCAGGGCCTACGCGAGCTCGTGGCGTGGCGCGGTGACCGTCGCCGACGCGGTGACGGGCAAGCCTGACTCGGACACCGAAGCGTCGGGCGCAGCCTACGAGCGGTGCCGCCGCGTGATGAAGCACCACGGCGCCGTGCTGGCGGTCGACGGGCGGATCCACCTGCACCGGCTGCGGCGCACCGTGGCCATCGAGCTCCTGCGCCGGGGCGCGTCCATCGAGGACGTCCAGCAGGCGTTGCTCCAGGAGTCGGTCAAGACGACCGAGCGGAGCTACACCGACGAGTACCGCGCCGAGCAAGCCGCTTCGGCGCTCAACCGACTGAGGAAGTGAGGTGGCCATGGACAGCAAGGAAGATCAGGACGCGAAGCGGGGGGCCGCCCTGCAGATCATGAAGGCCCTGGGCGAGGTGGCCGGGGTCGACATCCTCAACGATCGCGAGAAGCACAACGAGGCGTACCGGCGGATCATGCCCATTCTCCGTGAGAGCCAGCGGCTCGTGGCCGGCTTCACGCTCGAGGACTGCGAGGAGGCACGAGAGCGGATCGAGGTGGATGGTGGCAAGTACGCCTTCATCGATCCCAAAGATGACTGGCGGATCTTCGTGCTCCGCTACGGGCAGCCCTGGCTGCACATCGAAGCGGGCAGCAACGCGATCCGCGAGCTCATGGCCGAGGTGGCCGAAAGGAGGAGGCGATGATCGAGCGATGTGACTGCGTGGGTTTCCTGCTCCGCTACGTGCGGAACGCAGCGATGCTCATGCTGTTCGTGGTGGGCTGCTCGAGCGTGACGGTGCCGCCGGACGCGAGCGCGGGCGATGCGCCCGTGGTCCGTCCCCCGTGCGGAGCCTGGGTCAACGCCGTGGGCGTTCCGGCCTTCGCCTGCCCGTGGCAGACCTGGTCGTGCCAGGAGACGATGCCGGCATACGATGCCGTGGTCGCCTGCGCCGAAGAGGTCGCACCCGACGCCGACTGCGCAACGGTCCAAGCGCATGTCGAAGCATGCGCGAGGCGGTAAGGCTCGACAAGTTGCGCGTGAGATCGTAGCATCGATGCCTACCCATCTTCGGCGGGACTTCCCGCCAGGGAGTCGTCATGCTCAAGAAGGTCCAGAAGGAGATCGCAGCGCTCGAGAAGAAGCTCGCGCCGCTGCGCGCGGTCGAGAAGGTGCTGCTCGGTGAGGCCGCGCCATCGGCCCGCAAGGGTGCGGCCAAGCCCAAGCGCGCGCCGCGCAAGGCGAAGGCAGCGGCGGTCAAGGTGGCCAAGGCGCAGACGCGGGAGCGCGCGCCCAAGCGCGTGCTGACCGACGAGCACGGCACGGTGCTGCTCGAGGCGATCGGCAATCCGGCTGGGAGCCAGCTCCTCGCGATCGCGCTCAAGGGGCGGATCGATGGGCGCAAGCTCCGCGCGATCCCGGTGAAGGCAGCGGTCGCAGCGCTGCGCGCCGGCGGCTACATCACGGTCGAGGGCGCCAAGCGGCAGACCGTGTACGTCCGCACCGACAAGCCGTTCGAGGGCTT
>JACCDT011190388.1_pt1 | contig 11308 bp, 7 predicted proteins | sample 7446291 | NCBI WGS metagenome assembly JACCDT01 (sample SAMN15323446, study PRJNA562643) | freshwater metagenome | isolation source: river surface water | place: USA:Blue River Watershed | collected 2017-08-17 | reverse complement strand
TGAGTGTACCGCCTGCATATTGAAGTGTTGAATTGCCACCTGAGGTCGCATTGATATTGAAATTATGTCCACTATTTTGACCGTTTGTACCTCCAGCCGGAGCTCCTGAACCTCCTGCACCGACTTTGATCTCATAAAAGGCTTGAGGCGTTGTAGTCACTGTTTGAGAAATCACACCACCACCACCGCCTCCACCACCGATGTCCATACCGCCACCGCCACCGCCTGCGACAAGTAAAACTTCTGCCGAAGTGGATTGTGCTTGCCATGAATAAGTGGATGAAGAAGTATTGTAGAGAACGCTCACTGGACTTGATCCAACACCTACTGTGTAACTTGTACCGTTATATTTATAGACACCCCCACCTAAAAATTCTAGAAGCCCTGAAATGCCAATCACATTACCTGTAATATTCACATTTCCACCGTTACTTGTGAGTGTGATGCCGCTATAAAGCTTTATATTTCCATTAAATGTTTGATCGCCGTTAGTCGTAATATTGTTCGAGAGATTTGTATTTATCGCTGTCAATGTAATTGAACTTCCAGCGCCTGATAGTGTAATAGCTTGATTGACATAGATCTCATTAGCAGCGGTTAATGTTAAAGATGCACCAACGCCTGAGGAGGAAATAGCAGCATTAATTGTAATATCACCATTACCTGAGGATCCTGAAATAGTGTTAACACCTACGGTATTGGTTTCGCTTGCTGTGGTAATTGTGACTGAAGAGCCTGCGTCGAGAACGGTTTTAATATAGCCTGCTTTAGTAGCATCAATAACAATATCAAATGGATCAAGAAGCCACATTCCTCCTCGACCCGCATTAATGGAACCTAAGAGATTGACAGTATGGGCTGAAGTTTCAATAAAACCACCCTGATAATTTTTTTGATTTGGATTTATTTGTGAAGCATTGATGCTTGAGAGAGTATCAAGTTCTAAATATTTTGAGAATGGAACTCGTTGACCTTCTAAATCATTACCAACCTTAATCGTACCGCCTTTCACTTCCCCTGTCGCTGATATCTCGGTGCTGGAGATATAAGTATTGTTCACACCGGATAAAAGAATTGTTCCACCGACTCCTCCGCCACCATTCGTCTGAATTAGACTTTGTAAAAAGTTTACATCGCCATGACGAGATAAGACGACAATAGATCCGCCATCGGTAAGACCGTTAGCAAATAAATTGGCATCCTGCGCAATGAGAGAGTGATAAGCATCAATACCGATAGTGCCCCCCCGTCCGTTCTCTCCGTTTGTCATAATCTTTCCAAGTACTGAAATACTTCCATACTCGGATTGCATGATGACCGATCCCCCTTCATTACCTTCAGTGATTATTTTTGCTGAAGAATTGATAGCTATCTCATTTGTGCCCTTAATAAGAATCCGACCTATATTTTGTTTTGAGCCAGAACGCAAGTTACCAGCGATTGCAATTCTTGCACCAAGAAGCGCCATAAAAGGTGAAGAGTCTTGATGAGAGCTTCCATATGCGTTTAGATTGCCTGCAACAGAAATTGTTGGAGCCTCTACATTAATGTTTCTAACATGAACCGTTGATGACGCATTCACAAGAATAGACTCGTAACTTTTAAGAATGAGGTCTAGAGGTGCTGAGGTATCACTCGAAATATTTCCCGCTATGTTCATTTGTGTTCTTGAGTGAATTTCAAAAGATGTTTTAATGCCTGAAATTTTTTCAATGACTTGATCTTTTAATAAATCAAATGAAGATCGATATATATTTAATTGCACATTTGTATCTTTCAGGGCATTAGAAATAAGTGCTGCGATGTTTTGTGTCATGGTGAGATGAGGTAAATTCATGATCCATTGCCCTTCTGTATTAACTTGATCACGACTGATCGCTGCCACATGTGCAGTATCAGTTATATGAAGAGTGTCTGCATGTGTTTCTATGAAACCTCCTTTTCCAGTAATTCCTCCACCATGTGCTTCTAATTGACCTGCTAATAAAGTTTGAGGTGCAGAGGTTTTAATAGAACCTCCGTTACCACTATCTATTGCTGATACATTAATTTTGGACTGAGACTCTAGGGTCAATGACTGTGAGGCTATGATTTTAACTTCCCCTCCTCCTGATGTCCCCTGCGCTAGTGTTTCTGAGTTAGTTGCCATTTGAACTGAATCCCCATCAATCAAAATTCGTCCACCAACACTCACCAACTTAGTCCCCATATCACTCGCATTTAACGTTCCACTCTGTTTAATCACCCCTGAAACCAGAGTATTGAGGGCTTTTGCAGACAAGATAATTGTGCCGCCGCTCACAGTGACAGCTGATTTATTTTCAATGAGTGTATTGATTGTGGCCGGCGTGGTTGTAATAGAGGTTAGATGACTACTCGAATCAAAATTTAAGGTGACTCTCTCGCCGGCAGCCATAACTACCGTTCCCATTTGAGCCAGGATGAGCCCTGAGTTTCTGACCTCAGGAGCCAGAAGTGCTACATATCCCTTAAGATTTGTTTGAATAGAGCCCTCATTGACAACACTGCCTTTTGAACCATCTCGATCAAAATGATAGCGGCCATTAAGATAATCGTCATTGTTAATGGAATGTGAGGTTGCTGTAATCGAACCAACATCCAACTTTCCAGACTTGCTGATATAAACCCCTGCAGCATTTTGCAGGATCACTTCACCAACGGCATTTATCTTTCCAAAGATTTGACTTGGGCTATGACTTCCGATTCGATTGAGAGTGGAAGCACTCGCATTAGGTTGATTAAAATTAACAGTTGCATCTTGACCTACATTAAAGCTATCCCAGCTTAAAATTGCACGCTGAGAACTTTGATTTACGTTAAGGACTGATCCAGACGACACAATAGAAGCATCACCAGCTACGACTTGGCCATTAACAGGAAGTGCATCTAAAGCAATTTCTGCATTTGCTAAAACTTTTAAACTTAAAAATGCAGTTAAGAGGGTAATATATTTTATTCGTCGAAGATTCATGTGACTCAAAGATTGATTGCTCAAAATGATTATGAATTTTTTTAAATAAATTTATACTATAAATATAGAGCCAGTACTAGAAATCTATTGCACCTCGGATCCAGACAAAATTGTGTGGCTGTCTTCCGTCAGAATCTGTACCATCTGTCTCAGGATTTGGGTGGCCTCCAATACGCTTTGACCATATTCCGGCGATAGTCGAACGGTGAGAATTTATAAATCCTGTCCACTCCAACGATACTCCATAACCTCTTAAAGTAAAAGTATTTTTTTCTGAGGTAATTGGAGTTCCTGTGCTGTCATTACTTTTAACATATTGCTGAGCAAATCCATGATCGTAAAAACCTAATAAAGTAAAATTTTTAGGTAATTCCTTATGAAGTTCAGCTGAAAAAATATATCCATTACTGCCTGAACCTTCACTCGTAGGGTAACTTCTTACCCCGGTTGCTCCCCCAAGATAAATTTTTTGTGAAGAATCCAAATTAGTGTCTGATATCTGGCCATTTAATTTTAAAACTGAACTGATTGTTTCGGTATAAAACTGTGTGTTATTAATTAGAAATCGAAGACGATTGAATCGTCCTTCTATGTGTTGGCTAACTTTGGTAGATTTAAAGCTAGCGGGTGAATTGTCATAATTAGCATTTCCAAAATCAAAATCGACAGAAGCGTAGGTTTCGCCAGCTATAAATAAGATATTTTTATGATTTAGAGAACTACCAAAATTTAGTATATCCACCAAATAGTTACTATCCGTGGCATTATCGATTTTATTTCTAAAATGTCTTCTCTCAAGCGATGATGAAATGCTCAAATCGAGAGTTCTAGTGCGATCCAGAGGATATGAAAGATCAAATGAAATTGTCTCAGCTTCTCCCTCTGGTTTTAAAGATAACGCTGTACCTGCAACAACATCATATTTAAGAGCGCTTGCGGTAATACCCCCTCTTAATCCGGAGTAGCCAATGGGGTTAGAAAAAGAAAATCTTCCATAATCAACTCCTCGTGAATGAAGGTAGCCAAGATCTACTCGATCTCCACGACCCAGTGGACTCAAGAATGATACATTTGCTTGATAGCGGGCATAGCCTGTCGCGCGTGCACCATAATTATCTGTTGATATTCTAGCCACGTAAGCACTTTCGTTATTGATATCTAAAACTGAATTCGTCTGTCCATCCTTGCTACCGGGCTTTAAGGATTGCGTGACTGAGACGCCAGGTAATTCATCAGCAATTAATATAGCCTTCCCGAGACGATTTAGATTTAAAATTTCACCTTTAGGGTTTTTATTCTCAACAAACTTTTGAACAATATGGGGCTCTACACGGTATTTGATATTTGGATCAAGCATTAATTCTGACCCCCCAAATTTTGCTTCAGTAATAATAATTTTAACAATGCCCTCGGTGATGTCCTGTTTTGGAAGGTTGGCTGTTGCTAAATATCCTCGGTCTTTGTAAAAAATACTTATAGAGTCTACGGCAGACTTTAATTCATCTAAGGTAATTTCAAGGTTTAGGTATGCTTTAAGAAAAGCTTTAAGTTCATCAGATGAAACTAGGGTATTGCCCTCAAATAAGAAATTATTTACTTTAAAAGTTTCGCCTTGTGCTTTTGGCTTGGGGATTGGCTTATCCTCTTCTATTACTGGCGGAGCTCTAAGAGGCTCTTTTTTCTTTTGATCCCGCTCTATTTGATTTAATTGGTTACCTGCGTCGAATTGGCTCCCCCCATCGATAGCAAAAGTAAATCGACTAACTAAAAGAGTTAGAAACAATAAGCAAATTATAGAAAATGGTTTGATAGCATTTAGCTTTAAGAATAAGTTAATCTATTATAAATTACTATTTTAACGATGCCTATCATGGTTTAAGTTTTATAGAAAAATCTCTAATAATTCAAGACAAGCCCCTTGTTTTACCCACAACGACTTTCTCGCCCATAATGATTTTTTATAGGTTGGATTTAGTGAATTTACATATTCAAATAAGTAATCATTTAAAAATAATTCCTTATAAAGAACTGAAATTTTTTTTATTTCTGAAGAACTAAATAAAATACTAGCTAATGACTGATCGCCTAAATTTTTTAAGGCATGCCATGAATATTGTAAATCTTTTGCTTTAACTAATGTCCTAGCAAATATTCTAGGAGTATTAAGACTTTTTAAAAACACTTCGCGCGTATAGAAGTTTTTATCCTCTGCATAACTCCCTTCATAAACCACTTCAACCTCAACATCATTAAATTCTTTTTTTAATCGCTCCGTTAAAGAGCCTTCTTCGGTGAGCCACGAAAGTTCAACTCCTTCAACTTTAGGTGATGTTAGCCAAGACATCTTATACTTTCACTCTTTCATTCGCATGGCTTAGCCAGCGTTTTAAGTGAAGATAAGAAGCTTCAGGATAATCTTCCAATAATTGATCGGCTACCTTTTTAGCTTCTTCTAATAATTTAAAATCACGATTGAGGTTAGCTATGCGCAACATAGGCACCCCACTTTGTCTTACCCCTAAAAATTCTCCGGGGCCTCTTATGTTTAAATCTTCTTGTGCAATGATAAAACCATCCGTATTTTCAAAAATCACTTTAAGTCTTTGTCGTGCTAGCTCTGATAATTTTTTTTGAAATAATAAAATGCATGTACTTTTAAGTGAACCCCGCCCCACGCGACCACGTAATTGATGTAATTGTGAAAGTCCCATACGCTCGGCATTTTCAATCACCATCAATGTCGCATTAGGCACATCAACACCTACTTCAATCACTGTGGTCGCCACTAATAATTGAATATCACCTTTCACAAAATAAGACATGATTTTTTGTTTTTCTGAGGATTTCATTCGTCCATGAACTAGCCCTACCTTTAAGTCTTTAAAATGAGATTGCATATTTAGATAGGTTTCTTCAGCTGTTTGAAGTTGTAATACTTCACTTTCTTCAATTAAAGGGCATACCCAATAGACTTGGGCACCGGCATGACATACCTCATGCACTCTTTTTAAAATTTCGTCGCGTCGATCCTCTGAAAAAAGTTTTGTCACAATAGCTTCACGCCCTTTAGGCAATTCATCAATCACCGATACATCAAGATCTGCAAAATAACTCATAGAAAGCGTCCTGGGAATGGGTGTTGCACTCATCATGAGCTGATGAGGCTCAATCATTTTATTTAATTCACCTTTTTTTCTTAAGGCCAATCTTTGTTCAACCCCAAATCGATGTTGTTCATCAATAATACTTAAACCTAATTTATTAAATACTACATGTTCTTGAAAAAGGGCATGGGTACCTACCACAATCTTTGCCTCACCCGATTGCGTCATCTCCAAGGAAATCTCTCGATCTTTTTTGGATTGACTACCTGTGAGCCATGCGACTTTTATATCTAAAGGGCTCAACCATGCATAAAGTTTTCTGTAATGTTGTTCCGCTAAAATTTCCGTAGGGGCCATAAAAGCAACCTGACTTCCATTCTCAATCACTTGCAGAGCGGCGATTGTTGCTACTACTGTTTTACCACTGCCTACATCACCTTGTAATAATCTTTGCATGGGATAGTTTTTCTCAAGGTCATTTTTAATTTCTTGAATGACTTTTTTCTGCGCATGCGTTAAATCAAATTCAAGATGACCCATAAAAATATTCGTGAGTTTATTAGTCGCTTTGAATGGAGTAGCGGTAAGTGCGCGCCTAATTAAATAATTAGATCTTAAAGATAATTGTTGCGCTAAAAATTCATCAAAGATGATTCTTTGATATGACATGCTAGAGAAAGCTTCGTGGCTTGCAACTTCTTTAAAGTCTTTCGGGTGATGAATGCTTTTTATGCTCTCATATAGATTTGGTAAGCGTAATTTTTCATACACTGATGGCAAAAATAAATCTTTTAAATAATTTTTTAAATCAAAGTGATGAAACAATTTATCGATCGCATCTTTGACTGTTTTTTGTCCCACACCTGCAACTAAAGAATAAATGGGCGTAAGCGCCTCTGGTAATTCATCACCTTCTCTAATCAATTTACATTGAGGATGAATCATCTCGAATGCGAATAAATTATGACGAGCCTCCCCTAAAATACGAATACGATTACCCGATTCAAACATCTTCATTTGACTTGGATAAAAATGCAAAAATCTAAGCTGTAAGCTGCCAGATGTATCTTTGACTTGTACGATAAGCATTTTTTTAGGCTTATAGACAATTTCCGCATGAATAACCTCTGCTTCTATTTGAGAAAGCACGCCCATTTCAATATCACGAATGGGCGTCACAATAGTTTCGTCAATATAACGAATAGGAAGGTGCATTGCTAAACTAAATACATCTTCAAGGCCCAATTTTTTGAGCTTATTTAATACTGAAGGTGTAAAAAGCTTAAGCTCGGCTAAAGAAGTCAGATTGAAATACTCTTAAGTAAAAATAATTTAAATAACAACGACGCCATCAGCTTCAATAAGTGCATTTCTAGGAAGTGATGCAACACCTACCGCAGCTCTGGCTGGATAAGGTTTCGTAAAATATTCACCCATGATGGTGTTGACTAAAGCAAAATGAGACAAATCAGTTAAGTAAATATTAATTTTAACGATGTCGCTTAATTGAGCGCCAGATGCTTCAACGACTGATTTTAAATTTTTAAATACCTGATGAATTTGTGCTTCAATACCTTCAACTAATTGCATCGATTGAGGATCAAGTGCAATTTGACCAGACAAATAAATAGTGTTGCCTGTTTTGACAGCCTGAGAATAAGTCCCAATCGCTTCAGGTGCATTTTTAGTTTGAATAATTTCTTTTGTCATTTCTTCAATCTTTCTTTTGTAATAAGTTACTTAAAAGGTTTTCATTTTGACACGACTGATTCTGGAAATATTAGTAATTTTTCTTAAGTTTCGCATGAGATCTGCTAAGTGAATTCGATTATGCACTTGCACAATAAAGTTCACATTTACAAAATGTCCGCCATCCGACTCTTCAACATTCACATTATCAATATTTGAATCTGATTCTGCAATCACGGAAGAAATCTTAGCAAGCATCCCGCGCTCATTTAATACCATAATTTGTAAATTGACCTTGAATAATCGATCTGGATTTGGATCCCATTCAACATCAAGCCATTTATCAGGATCAAGTTTAAATTTTCTAATCGCTAAACAATCATGGGTATGAACCACAAGGCCTTTATCTTTATTAATAAATCCTAAAATAGGGTCGCCTGGAATAGGGTGACAGCAACTTGCTAATTGAATCGCCATGCTCTCAGAGCCTTTAATGGTAATCACATCGAGCTGCTTATGTTTACCTTTTTCATGACTCACGCCATCCATAAAACTAACAAGTTGATGAGCCACCATGACACTCATACGCCTGCCTAAACCAATTTCCGCCAAAATATCTTCTTTATTTTTAACGCCATAATCTTTGATTAATTTTTTCCAATGAGACTCTTTAATAGATGACGGGTTGATATGAAGCGCTTTGAGTGCTTGGTTAAGCATGCCTTCGCCAAGCCTTGAAGATTCTTCTGATTCAATAGATTTTAAATATTGTCGAATATGTGATCTTGCTTTTCCAGTAATAACAAAATTTAACCATGCAGGATTAGGTTTAGCTAACGGCGCTGTGATAATTTCAATATGATCGCCGTTATGCACTTCTGCTCGAAGCGGGACGAGTTCTTGATTATATTTTGCTGCTACACAACAATTACCTACATCGCTATGCACTGCATAAGCAAAATCAACTGCTGTCGAGCCTTTAGGAAGCGCTAAAATTTTCCCTTTAGGCGTAAATACATAAACTTCATCTGGAAAAAGATCGACTTTTAAATGTTCTAAGAATTCGAGTGAATCCGAACTGTCTGATTGAATCTCTAGAAGGCGTTTTAACCATTGATGTGTTTGTTGTTGTAGCTCAGTGAGATGTGCATCTTTAGTTTTATAAAGCCAATGTGCTGCAACACCTGCCTCTGCAAGTTTATGCATTTTTTCACTACGAATTTGTACCTCGATGGGGGTCCCAAAAGGTCCAAACAAACTTGTATGCAATGATTGGTATCCATTAGCTTTTGGAATCGCAATATAATCTTTAAATTTACCTGGAAGAGGTTTATAGAGTGCATGTAATGCGCCTAATGCTGAGTAGGCGTCGTTTGCTTCTTTCACGATAATTCTGAATGCATAGATGTCATTGATCTGCGCAAATGACATACCCTTTTCACTCATCTTCTTATAAATACTATAAGTATTTTTTTCGCGGCCTGTCACTTCCGCTTCCATTTTCATCTCAGTGAGTTTTTGTTGAATGGCCGCCGTAATTTTTTCAACCACTTCGCGACGATTTCCTCGAGATGCTTTCATGGCCTTTTGAATCGCGCGATAACGCATTGGATATAGATGTTTAAAACTTAATTCTTCAAGTTCTTGATAGATAGTATTTAAGCCCAATCGATTTGCAATAGGTGCATAAATATCATGCGTTTCTTGCGCAATACGTTTTTGTTTTTCAGGCCTTAGCACATCTAAGGTTTGCATATTATGAAGACGATCAGCGAGCTTCACTAAAATGACACGGACATCATTTGACATCGCCAATAACATTTTTCTGAAATTTTCGGCTTGCGCTTCTGTAGCATCTTGAAATTCAATTTTATCAAGCTTGGATAAACCATCGACTAATATGGATACCTGTTTCCCAAACTTCTTTTCAATTTCTTTTGTTGTAACGGTTGTATCTTCAACGACATCATGAAGCAGTGCGGCAAGTATTGTAGGGGCGTCAAGATGAAGTCTGGCTAAGGTACATGCCACAGCCACTGGATGCACAATATAAGGCTCACCACTGCGTCGAGATTGGCCGTGATGTGCTTCTTCGCTAAATCGATAGGCATCCCATATTTTATGGATGTCCTTGGTTTTTAGGTAGGTCTTGAGAAGGATTGTGAGTTCAGAGTCTTCGTTATCGACAGGCAGTAACGGAAGCGGCGGTGTTTTTTGAGCATCCGCTTTATTAAAATGAGCGGTACTAGCCATGGTCTTTACTCTTTTGGGGCGTTAAGCCCTAATTTTTAGAATTAGTACGTTGTTTTTCTATTTAAGATATCAAGACCAACTTTACCTGCTGCAATTTCTCTTAATGCTAATACCGTAGGCTTATCTCTTAAGCCATGTGTGCTCACTAATGCTTCAGCACCGTTGGCTAGTTGTCTTGCGCGGTATGCGGCAGCTAATGTAAGTTTAAAGCGATTAGGAATCATCTCTAAACAATCGTCTACTGTAATTCGTGCCATGTTATTTCTCCAAATTTCAAGTCAAGTTTTTAATTAAGTGGCTATGTCGTGTAAGCTGAATATGACACATTAATCGAGTGGATCGAATAATGGCCATAAGATCATGAAGAGCTACTTCAAAGTCATCATTGATTGTAACATAATCAAACTCATCTACATGGCTCATCTCTTCTCGGGCAACCGCGAGTCTCTTCGCAATCGTCTCATCACTATCATGTCCGCGGTTATTTAATCTTTCAGCCAATGTTTCAACAGAGGGGGGCAATACAAAAATTGAAACGGCTTCTTTAAACTGAGCTTTAAGTGCTTGCGCACCTTGCCAATCAATTTCTAAAATCACGTCTTTCTTTTGATCAAGAATAGACTGGACTGATTTTTTACTCGTACCATACATACCGCCGTGACATTCAGCAGATTCTAAGAATTCACCTTTTTTCTTCAAATCTAAAAAGGTGCTTTCATCAACAAAATGATAGTCCACACCATTCACTTCACCTGGACGTGGTTTTCGCGTGGTGTGTGATACCGAAGCCTGAAGATCTTTATCTTTATTTAATAGGGCTTTTACGAGTGTTGTCTTACCGGCACCGGAAGCTGCTGCAATGATAAATAAATGGGCTTGGCTCATATATATTCTTTAATCATTATTATTCAATATTTTGAATTTGTTCGCGCATTTGCTCAATCAAAACTTTTAAATCCACTGATATTTGTGAAGTTTTAGGTGAAATCGATTTTGAACCTAAAGTATTAGCTTCCCGATTCAGTTCTTGCATCATAAAGTCTAGTTTTTTACCAATTGCACCATCTGTTTTAAGTAAGCGCCTTACTTCATCGATATGGGATGTAATACGATTAAGCTCTTCATCAATATCCATCTTTTGTATAAAAATAAGAAACTCTTGTTTTAGTCGATCATCATCAATTGCGATTAATGCATCCTTAAATTTATTTTCAATTTTAGTTTGATATTCTTTGATTAAAACGGGCAAGATTTTTTTAGCTTCATCTAT
>JACCDT011711877.1_pt1 | contig 11312 bp, 15 predicted proteins | sample 7446291 | NCBI WGS metagenome assembly JACCDT01 (sample SAMN15323446, study PRJNA562643) | freshwater metagenome | isolation source: river surface water | place: USA:Blue River Watershed | collected 2017-08-17 | reverse complement strand
TTGAAAATGCTTGACTACAGGGAGAATGTAGCGAGAGGGTGGAAAGCCCTCTATTTTTTATGACAGTCTGGATCAACAGGGGTAACGATGCTCCTTTAGTGTGGGAAGATCGTTCCCCTTCTTCAACTAGATCAAATATCTTTGGTGGAAATTATAGCTTCAACGTTGTTGATATGAGTGGTGTAACATTTTGGCATCCCAGGTTTATTGGGTATGGTGGATCTTATGCGGGTCTTGATGTTTGGCAAGAGAGAACTTCTGGGTCTCAATTGTGGAGCGAACGATGACGATAAATTCTTACCAACCTGGGGCATCCGGGATTGACGTTAGGATCAATGTGTCAGATGAGTCTTACCATGGGTCCGATACGACTCTTACGTTAAATACAAATCAGAGGATTCTAATAAGATTTGACATATCGGATATTCCAGCTATTGCAACGTGTACGTCAGCAACGATGTCTCTTTATAGTTATCTTACAAGCGCAATGACTGGTGATACATGGACGGCCTATTCCGTTTTGTCAGCAAATAGCTCATGGGATGAATCTGCTACATGGAACACAATAGACGGATCAACATCGTGGTCTGGGTCTTCGGGATGTTCGACGTCTGGAACAGATTATAATGGGACGGCAATTGGTTCTTGTGTAATGAATGAGACCTGGTTGACTAATAACCAATTCACTCTAACGCCTAGTGTTGTAAAAACATGGTTTGGAATATCGAATACAAATTATGGAATGGTTTTGTTCACAGATGCGCCGTCCAATACCGGATTTGTTTATTCTTCTGATGAAACTACATACACTTCGTACCGGCCTAAACTTGTAGTTGATTACACATTGTTGTCTGTATCACATCGAAGAACTTTTCAGGCACTAGGGACACGAATAGGATCAAGGGGTGCTATCTCATGAACAAAACACGCAAACAATCAAATTCGACATATCCGCTTATTTTTTTGATGGTTGATTCGACTGACCATGTTACTGGGAAGACAGGATTGAGCCCTACAGTAACAATATCTAAAAATGGTGGGAGTTTCAGTGGCCCTTCTGGTGCTGTTTCTGAAATTGGGCTTGGTCTATATAAGATTGCTGGAAACACTACCGACTCAAACACTGTTGGTGAGCTTTGGATTCACGCTACTGGAACTGGGGCAGATCCTACAGACACTTGCTACACGATTGTCCCTTACGACCCGTTTGATTCCGTCAGGCTTGGTTTGACATCTTTGCCTAACGTCGTAGCGGCTGGAAACGGAGGACTCCCTACTGTTAACGCTTCAAACCAAGTAAAGACAATTGTTGAGGCGTATGCAAGCGGAATGACGCCTTTACAACCAACTGTTGCCGGGAGGACGTTAGACGTTACGGCAACAGGCGAGGCAGGGATTGACTGGTCAAATGTTGGGAGCCCAACGTCATCGGTAGGATTGTCTGGAACTACAATAAGCACGACGCAATCCGTTGCGAGTGTCGCGGCCCTTGGGACAACAGCAAAATCAGACGTGAACGCCGAGGTTGTAGACGCATTAGCAGTCGATACGTACGGAGAGCCCGGAAGCGTTCCGAGCGCAACGGCAAGCCTAAAAGACAAGATCGGGTGGATGCAAGCGGTTGCCCGAAATAAGATCACACAGACGGCTACTGTTCAAACGCTTAGAAACGATGGGGACAGTGGCAACATATCGCAGTCAACGGTTGCTGATGATGGGACGACATTTACACGTGGGAAGTTTGCCTAATGGCCATTGACACGCGGAATAAGAGGGCTTCGGTGATAAGCCTGAATATTGCTGGTGGGCTATTCCCAAATCCAGACGGGTCCATTGCGAATGTCCCTGACAGGCAGGAAATCGCAATGCTTTATGCTGGTATTTCTTCAGGTGCTACACCATCTGGGACTCAAATCCCTTGGCATCTATTTTTTAGGAGGACGGTCTAATGCCATCCTATTCACAATCTGTAACTTTGACTTATGTAGCGTGGGACACAAGTGCAAATTCAGGTAAAACAGGAGACGTAGCAAACCACACCTTGCGATGGATAAAGGATGGGACATCTTCGGCTCCAACAAATACTCCGGCAGAGGTCGATGCGACGAATGCCCCTGGTGTTTACAAGTTGACTTTGACTTCTGGGGAATGTTCTTGCAATGTTGGGACTTTGGCTGGAAAAAGTTCAACAGCAAATACTACAGTAATACCAGTAACTTTGTCTTTTGAGTTGATCCCTACGGTTGCTTCTGGGTCTTCTGGTGGGTTGCCAGTCCTAGATGGGAATTCAAGCGTACCGTCTAATTTGAAATATATTGATGGACAAGCTACGTCTGGGAATAACGCGACTCTGAAATTAAAAAGCCTTGATCTTCGGAGTAATGATGCGGCTGTTTCATCATTGATTATTAGGGGGGCCGCTGGTGGAGCTGGTGTAAATGGTGGATATGCTGTTGACATAGTAGGTGGTGCTGGTGGAACAGGAACCACTTCTGGTGGAGATGCTATATATGCCGCTGGTGGAGCTGGGACATCCGCGAGAGGATACGGTCTGAATTTAGCGGCTCCAAATTCTGGTCAATCTGGCTTACTTGTCAGCGGAAACTACACAAGTGCGGCCGCGAATTTTGTAGGTGACAGCTATACCGACGGGATTCGTGTGACTGGTGGTTACGGTTGGGCTGGCGGTATCAGAGCAAACATTAAAGGTGATATTTATGGATCTTTGAATTTACGATTCAAGAAGAACACTGGTATAAATAACTTTATGTTCCCTATGTTCGATTCGACAACAAAACAGCCAAAATCAGGTTTAACTGTTTCGGCGTCAAGGGCAATTGATGGTAACTCGTATGCGCCTTGTTCTAACTCGGTGGCGGAATTGTCTGATGGGACATACAGAATAAATTTTTCAGCAGATGACCTAAACGGTGATAAGATAATGTTCAGGTTCTACGCCACTGGGGCTGATGACCAGATGGTTGAAATCATAACACAGGATTAAGGGGCGTAAAATGGACAAAATGAGCGGAACCGAATTTTACGACTACGTTGTTAGGACGTTCAAACGGACGGACAAGAGTGCTGAGGTTTATGACGCCATTACTGATACGATTATGGACATGGCCGAGAGGTTTGGATTTGAGGATTCAAAGGTTGAGGCTTATACGGCGGCTGGGATTACAGTAGTAGGTGACTACAAGGTGGATTTGCCATCTGATTTTGGTAGATTGATTGGCGATGTCCGATTTTCTGATGGCGACAAGTCTTGGACATTAACAAAGCTATCTAAACAGGAGTTTAACGAAATGTTTCCAGACCCTGATGGGAATAATCCAGACACTGGACAGCCGACACATTACACAATCTTTGCTAAACAAATCCTTCTTGGGCCTGTGCCTGACAGGACGGACTACATTTACCAGTTGGATTACGCTAAGTTCATAACAGACGCCATAGAATCAGGAACAGCTGAGGTTTTGTTTAGCGACAATGCACGTGAATGTTTGAAGTTCGGGACACTATCTCGCTTGTTTGAATTGATGGAAGATTTTGACAAAGGCGGACGTTACGCGCAGAAGTATGATATTGAGCTTTCCCAGTTTGTTTCACGTGAATCAAATAACACGAGGGCGGCGTGGGCCATGCCGATTACAAATTTCTAATGCCAATCAAGCTTAACATACCGCTTCCGTCAAAGGGCCTTGTCGTTGACAGGCCAGCGGAATACGTTGATGAACGGTCGGCGTATAACATTAAAAACATGGAATTCAACCGTAATATCATCCGCAAAAAGGCTGGTAGTTCACTACTTGGTTCTTCTATGTCTGAAAGATGTATGCGATTATTTGAATTGCAAGTAGGTGATGCAACAAGACTTGTGCGTATAGGTCTGACTAAATTGCAGGATTATTCTAAGGGGTCAAAAACTTGGAATGATGTATCAGGTTCTTTATTAACAGGGACAGCAGATGACACTTTTAGCGTCGCTTATCCAATATTATCAGGAAACAAAATAGCAGTATTCACTAATGGTATAGATTCAATAAGGAAGATTGGTATCTCTGGTGTGTCAAGTGACCTAGGAGGGTCTCCTCCAATAGCAAAATTTGTAATATCTTTCGGGCCTTATCTTGTAATTGCTTATGTAACAGATGGTGGGAATACGTATTATAACAGGGTCCAATGGTGTGATACATCTAATCCTGAAAGTTGGAGTAGTGGAAACGCAGGAAGTACAAATCTACTTGAAGATCCAGACGATATTTCAGGCATGGGTATTTTTGGAAATTACCTCACAGTTCATAAATCTACATCTATATATCTTGGACAGCTTGTATCAACTTCTGACGTTATAAGATTTGATAGAGGACCAACTGGTGTTGGCTGTGTTGCAGAATCAACCATAGCTAACATCCCAAGTGGTGAGCAGATCTTCTTAGGTTCTGATGGAATCCATTTATTCAATGGTATAAAGGCCCCGCTGATTGATGCTCCTATACAGGAGGAGTTAAGAGAAACGATAAATCCGGCGGCTGTTAAAAGATCATCATCTTTGTTCATCCCTGAACTTGATGAATATTGGGTTTCTGTTCCAATAGGGTCTGATACAGAACCTTCGACGATCTACAAATATAATTGGAGGACGAAACAGGTATACCGTGACTATCGAAATAATGCGACATCTATGTCTTTGTATCTTAACACAGATGCAGAGACATGGGGTGACGCCGTTGGTACATGGTCTTCACAAACGAAAAGATGGGATTCTTCATCATCTTCTACTCTTAACAAAATCGTCATATATGGAGATTCTACTGGTCAGGTGTACAAGCGTGAGCCTGGATTTGCATATGATGGAGATGAAGCGATAGATGCCGTATGGGAAACAAAAGAATTTGTTTCTAGTGATTTTGGTATACAAAATATTGATACGATGATGAGATGGACTGGGATTGAGTTATGGGCATTTGGTGATTCTGTTACAGTAGCTTGCTCCACTGATTCAGGACAAACGTGGACAGATGTAAAAACATTAAATCTATCTCCTTATTATCCCATTGATTCTTCACCATTAAACATTTATTTTGATTTTGTTTCTTCTTCCATTAGGATTAGGTTTTACAATAGTATCGGAGGAGAAACATTCACTATTAAGAAATATCAGCTAGAAGCTGTTCCTAGAGAGGAAAGGCGATGACAAGATATAGTGAACCAAATTTTCCAGTTCTGATTTCTGGTGATTTTAATAATCTAAGGCAATTTGACAAGGATTTAATTTATACACTTAGCTCGAATTCTTCAAATTTGAAAGTTATTTTAGATGCTGGAATATCAATAAAAGATAATATGGACATGGTGACTGCTTCAGTTGTTTCGGATGCTACTCCTGGTGTTGAATTTTCTTTGTCTCATACACTCGGGAAGGTTCCTCTTGGTTATATCGTTATTGGACAAGATGGGGCTGGTAGCATTTACGACGGAACGACATCGAACACGAAAACAGATGTCTATTTCAAATCGGATGTTGGTTCTCGAACATTTAGATTATTGTTGTATTAGGAGGAGAAATGTCTAATTTTGATGTTACATCGCCACTGGACGGAGATCTTATCAGGCAGGGAGACGACGAAATACGTCAATTAAAAGCGGCTTTGCAAGATGCCCTTCGTGGTGGTGTAGCCGAAGGATTAGAGGCTATTTTCCCAGGATCTGCTCCTTCTACGTCGCCTGTTTATCATTATCGTGGGTTAAAAGGATCTACTATTGAAAGACCAACATCTGGGCAGTATGGGTTATATTTCGACACGACACGGCAAACATTGCAGAGGGATAACGGAACGACATGGGACGATATAGCTTGCAATTTTCCAGCAGGGACTAATGCTATTTTTTATCAATCTTCAGCCCCTCTCGGGTGGACGGCTATAGCTATTAATGATAAATTTTTGCGCGTTGTAACGGCAGGAACAACGGGAGGGACATCTGGCCCCGGGACACTTTCTCCTTCATCATCTTTGAGCCATTCGCACTCTTACAACCACTACCATACCGTTCCGAACCATGTCCATACACTTGAACATACCGATTCTTCAAATGGTGTTAATCTCGGGACAGGAGGAGCGATCTTATCCGCGCGGACTGCTGGGGCATATCTTGGTGTAAATAATGGAGGTGCTGGAACATCTTGGCAGATTAAAAACCAAACGACTTCTTCTGGTTCTACTACCACTGGGAGCGCGACTGGATCTACTACAAATTCATTAGACAATACGTTTGCTTACTCAGATGTAATTGTAGCTACAAAAAACTAACATGCCAAACTTTGATATAGCATCACCATCTGGTTCAGATCTTAGAGGTGAAGGGGCTAATGTTATTAGAACATTAAAATTGGCCCTTCAGTATGCCTTGCGTGGAGGTAAATCTGATGGTGAGGAGGGAAAATTCCCTGGTTCAAATCCTTCAATATCACCTATATTTAGATACCGTGGTGGAAAAGGTAGTACGGCAGATATTCCACCAGCCAATAATGGCGGTTTGTATATTAACACCAATAGGAATTCTGTACAAAGATCAAATGGGACGGGATGGGAAGATGTAGGTACGCATATCCCATCCGGAACGGTTATGTGCTTTTACCAAGTGACTGCTCCGACTTCATGGACAAACGTAGCAAGCAACGACAGATTTTTGCGCGTTGTTTCATCCGGATCAAGCGGTGGGATAAATGCAGGGACGTTTCCAGCTTCTTCGTCTCTCGGTCATACGCATGACATTGGCTACCATATTCATGGATATGGGCACTATCACGATCTTGATCACTCAGATGTTTCTTTAAGCACGGGTGGAACAGGTGTTGTTTCAAATCGAACTAAAGGCGCGTCTTTAGGAACGTATTCTGGAACAGGAAGTTCGTGGGATATAACAAACAGGACGTTATTTTTTATTGATGATGATGTCCTTTCTCCGCTTGAATTACCATCACAAACAACAGGAGCGGCTTTATCTCAGACATTAGCGTATTGTGATGTCGTATTCGCGAGGAAAGACTAATGATTTGCCCTTTATTATCGGCATTAAGGAAACAAGATTGCATTGAAAATAAGTGTAGATTCTGGACTCATTTAATGGGTAAGAATCCACAGAGCGAAGGAACGGTTGACAAGTTTGGTTGCGCGATTGAGTTTTTACCAATTCTATTAGTTGAGAACGCCCAGATGATACGCCAGGCAGCGGCATCGACGGATAAAGTGGCAAACCAGGTTCAGAAAAGCAGGGCTGAATTTATTGGAGCATTAACGAACGACGCACAACAACGGCTCTTGGACGCCGATCCGCAAGTAAACAAAATTTGTAGTAGAGGAGATTAACATGGCGGCATGGGTTGTTCCAGCGATTACGGCGGCGGCGGCTATTTTGCCCAAACTTCTTGGGAATGGTAAGCAAGAACAAGTTCCACTTGAAACGACTGAACAAAGAGCGGCACGTCAAAAACTGATGGATTTCTCTAACACGGGGACATTTGGACAATTCCGAGCCGGAGAAGAAGTTCCTCTTGGATACGGCGATTATGGCATAACCGGGATTGAACAGCAGGGGCAAAATGCATTACAGAATATGCTTAATAGTGGGATCTCGAAACAATATTCCGTTGGAGATGCCGCATTAGCAGATTATCTAAAAACAGATCCTACGGACGTTTCGGCCCAATTCGACCCATTCAATAACCAGGTAAATCGTCAAATTGCAGATTCAGAACGTGCATTAAAACGAAGTGCGGGGGCATTAGGGAATCTCTATTCAACGGACACGATCCGTGGGTTGGGAGATATTCAAGCGCGTGGGAATGAGACTAAAGCCTCACAGCTGGCTTCACTAACTGACAATGCTCTTAACAGACGATTACAGGCTATCCCATTGGCGTATCAAAGCGCAGAAGCGCAACAAGCGGCACAGCTTCGTCAGATTGATGCGTCTCAAAACTACGGCGCACTGACTAGGCAATTAAACGATGCCTCTATTAAGGCGCGTGATGCTGAATTGCTACGACGACGTAACGAATTGCAATTACCAATACAAGCGGCGACGGCTGTTGCTGGACAGCAAGCTAACTTCGGTGTTCCTTCGATACAAACGAACCCTTACGGGGACTTACTTGGATTAGCTGGACAGATTGGAGGGCAATACCTAGCAAATAGGCAAGCAGTGTCAACAGCAGATCGTTACTACCCTAGCGGGAACGGAGCATATTCAAGTTACGGGTATAACCCTTATGCCCGTGGGAATTTGCCAAACAGCAAACTTGGGATTGGAGGCTAATCTCATGGCGAGCGTTAATGAACTCATAGCGGCGGCGGAATACCAAAAGAGCCCTTTAACTTCAGGGCTTGAAGGTTTAGCACAGGGGTATTTACGTGGACAGCAACAGGAACTTGAGCGCATTAAGACACTTGTAGCATTACGTCAAAACCAGGAAGATCGACGGAAACAAGAAGAAGCTCAAGCCAATTTGCGTAAACAGTTAAACGCGCGACAGGATGCGACCTATGCACAGCGGTTAAACGCTTCAGGTCAAGCACCTCCCCCTGTTCGACCACAGGACATGGTGGCGAAGTTTGCGGAAGATGCAAGCGGAAATTTAAGTGCGACCTATACAGATCCTAAAGAAGATGTAAAGCCATTATCAGATCTCGATCTTGAATACAAACAAGCCAGAACGGATTACTATAAGAATAGGGCAGAAGATGTCCCTAAGCAAGATGAGGAACGAGACTATAAAAGGAAGGAACGGAGGAATTCGGAAAGGACTAGGATTGTAGATAAGTTCAATTCCGACCCATCAACTCGGGCGGCACAGAAAATGACAGAAAGCTCTAACCTTATTCTTGATCTCCTGAAATCAGAAAATCCGATAGCGGACAATGCTATACCTACATTCATGGCTAAGGCGTCAGGTGAAGTTGTTAACCTTTCGCAAGAAGACCGCAAACCATTTGGCGGAACTAATGCTATCGTAGGTAGACTGAAACAAGCGGCTGAACAGGCTGTTAATGGAAGACTAACAGAAGAAAATAGAGTTTTTGTGGAAGGTCTTTCGAAAGTAATGATGAATAGGGCACGGGCAAATATGATAGACCTTGCTAAAAAAAGATCAGACCAATATTCGAGAGCAAGTGATTTTTTGACTAGAGATCAAATCTTCTTTACATTGGTACCCGATTATGAAGAAAACGCTGATAAAAAAGTTTCCTACGATGAAGGGAATGTGAATCAAAATTCTAACACCACAGTTCCGAAGCCAGTTGGTAGATGGAATCCTAAAACTCAAAAAGTGGAGTTTTTCTAATGCCAATACTTGATGTCAACGGGAGAGTATTAGAATTTCCTGATAACCTATCGCCTGAAGAATTGAATAAAGCAGTTTCTTCAGCCGCGAAACAAATAGGGGATTCTTCTACCGAAGGGTCTGGCACATTCGGTTTCGATAACATAAAGAAAGCGTCTAAATTCGTAGGTGAAACAATCGGTGGACCGATTGGTGGATTTGTTGCTGGAAAGGCGGCTGATAAAGCAAAAGAATTTGTTGATGACCCCAGAGGATCGGCATTGGGTGTTATTGACAATCTTCCTATGGCAGGGGCAGTAGCTGGCGCGTTGAGTGGAAGCGGTCTTGCTAGTGTTCCATTGGGAGCATTAGGCGCGGCTGGTGGGCAAGCGTTTAAGCAGTTGGGACGGCGGGCTTTGGGCGAAGACCCCACGCCAGGAGTTTCTATACCATTCACGGATAAAAAGATTCCTAGTATACCCGGCATATCAAAAGAAGCGTCTGATATCGTTACCGAGGGGACGATGGAAGCGGCTATCCAGGGATTAGGATTGGGGGCGGCGAAAGGATGGAAACAGCTTGCAAAGGGTATGGAGGGATTACAGAAGACATCTGCCGCGAGCGCATTTGGTGGGATTAAGACTGTCTTAAATAAAATTCGTGGTGGATCGGAAGCTTTTAAGGATTCAGCAGTTGCTATGCAAAATAGGGGAGCATTTGGGCCATTCACTAGCCCGGAAGTTATGCTTGACAATGTCGAGATTGTTGGAAAAACTGCGGGTGATAAAATAGGTGCTACATTACAATCTATTGACGATGCTGGCGTTTTAAAAGTTAAAGCATCGAATGTCGCAAAATCCGTATACAATGATTTGAAACAAGGATTCGATGCTGGATATTCAAAGCGTCTAAACAGGGAAGCCTCAAAAGTTGCTGAGACAATTATGGGATATGGCGACGAGATAAAACTAAAACAGTTGCAGGAAATAAAGAAAGTCATTGACCCTGGGAAGTGGGGTGATGTGCAAATGGCGTCAATGGGAGAAGATGCTGAAAAGATTTTTAAGATTAGACAACGGGCTGTAGCCAAGTTAGGAAAAATAATTGAGGAAGGGGTTGACGTTGCGGAACGAGGATTTAGCTCTGTGCCAACCGGAAGGAAATTGCTTGGTAATGGTAGTCAACAAAAATTAAGCAAAAGCATGTTTGAAGATTACAAAGATGCCAAGAAAATTTTTGCGGACGCGGAAAATATAAAGATTGGCCTAGAAGACAAAATTAAAAGGACAGAAGGTAAACAATTTCTAGGATTAGGCGAAATTGGGTCAACTATAGGCGCATTATCTGAAGCTCTAAGTGGAGATCCGCGTGGTGCGGCCAAGTGGCTACTCACTGCGGCTGGTATCAAATACCTACGATCTTTTGGGCCACAGCAGGGGGCTATGATTTTTAAGGTATTGAAAAATTCGTCTATACCAGAGGCGGCATTAACAGCAATTGTTCAAAAAGTAAGAAGTAAAGAAACAAACTAATTTCTCAAAATAGATAAGAGGAGACAATATGCCTGGATTCAGACAGCCGACAAGCGGTGACATGGGGATGGTTTTTCAAGGAAACTCACAGGCTCAGCTTTCCGTGAGTGGGACGGCGGCGCAGACTTCCGCTTTTGCTCGGGAAGGTTATTATGATCTGTGGTGTGATATTGACGTTTTTATCAAGGTTGGAGAAGTAGCTAATGATGTCACGACATCGAATGGGTATTTGTTGAGAGCTAACAATACGTTAGCTAATGTTTATATTCGTGTAGGTGACAGACTTGGAGCCATCGCGGCCGGATCTGGTACACTTCGATACCACCGAGTGAGCTAAGGAGAATCCAATGCGATTACGACAACGGTCTGGAATTACTGGCCCTAATGGGGCGTCACTAGAATATCCTCTTAGCACGGCGCGTTTCATCGCTCCGCTTAAGAACACTCTAATT
>JACCDT010654759.1_pt1 | contig 11314 bp, 11 predicted proteins | sample 7446291 | NCBI WGS metagenome assembly JACCDT01 (sample SAMN15323446, study PRJNA562643) | freshwater metagenome | isolation source: river surface water | place: USA:Blue River Watershed | collected 2017-08-17 | reverse complement strand
TGAACTGTTGAATGTGAATTGCAAGACCATCGACCAGGTGCGGTTAGCAAACATGCTGTGCCGCTATGTCGAAATGGCTACTCCACTATCGATTGTCGATTCTGCCCAATCCTCGACCAAGTAGTCGATTAACCCAGCCTTTTATACCCTTGGCTTTTGCTGGCTTCGGGGTTGGTCATAGCCACACAGAACTCCAGTATTTTGATTCACCTCTTTTCCCAAAATGACGCTTGACAGCCAAAGCGTGACCTGTGTAATAGTTGGATTTTCACTTGCCGTTTGCTCGGCCAATTGCACACATCTTCCCCGAACAGCCAACTACCTAGGGGAACATGTGCCACCAGAATTTCAACCTGAAATGCCAATGTTTGGAGCAATTGTGAATACACAAGAAAGTGATCGCGGAAACGAACCAGTCACGTGGAACCAGTTTCATACATTCGCGAATCAAATGAATATGCGATTCGTTGCAATAGAAGCTCGGTTCAATGAAATGAATGCGCGATTCGTTGCAGTAGAAGCAAGGTTCAACGAATTAGATGCAAAGATCAACCAGCTGCGGGGTGAATTCGTCTCGTTCAAGGAAGAGATGCGGCTCGTTCCCGTGAAAATTGCTGGCTGGGTTGCAGGAGCGATGATCGGTTCTAGTGGCGTTATCTTCGGCGGTTTTCAGCTGTTGCGCGGTCTGTTATAGAGCCCAAAGTGGTCTAATCTTTGTTCAGCACTACTGCTGAAAGGGGAATATATGACAACGGCGTCATATAAGAACTACTCGGCACTCGAAGCGGCAGAACTTCGCGTACGCGAAGCCGGCGAGTGGCTGAAGTTGGAAGATGGCTTGATCGAAACGATCGTCGCACCACGAAGAATCATCGAGGTGGCAATTCCATTTCGACGAGACGACGGCACACGTGACCAGCTCACCGGCTGGCGAGTGCACCACAACACCACCCGCGGACCAGCCAAAGGCGGAATCCGCTACCACCATGAGGTGAACCGCGAAGAAGTAATCGCGCTCGCTATGGGAATGTCGCTGAAGACCGCCATTGCCAACCTGCCACTCGGTGGTGCAAAAGGCGGCGTGTGCTTCAATCCAAAGGACTACTCCATTGGCGAAATTGAGCGCATTACTCGCCGATATGTTTCAGAGATTTCCTCTTTCCTCGGACCAGACAAAGACGTTCCTGCGCCAGACGTTGGAACCAACTCGCAGATCATGGCTTGGATCATGGACCAGTATTCAACGGGCGTCGGTCATGCAACACCTGGTGTCGTTACCGGTAAACCAATTGAGCTCGGTGGCTCACTTGGCCGCGAGTCTGCAACAGGCCGAGGCGTAGTTGAAGCTGCAGCGCTCATGCTTGAAAAGATGGGAACCTCATTACAGGGCAAGAAGATTGCCATTCAGGGATACGGACAGGTTGGTTCGTGGGCGGCACGTCTTGCTGCGGCACGCGGAGCTCTCATTGTCGGGCTCTCCGATGTTGGTGGAACCATTCACTCTGGCGGCGGGCTCGACCTTGTAGCAATTGACAAAGCGTTCCGTGAAGGCGCACGAAGCGTGTGTGACACAGGCGTAGGTGAAGTAGTTGCACGAGGCGTTGCTGGCTCAACTGCTGTTTTCGCTCTTGACTGCGACATCGTCATGCCATGCGCACTTGGTGACGCCGTTGGCGAAGAAGAAGCAAACAGCATGAAGGCCAAATTGGTGGTTGAAGGCGCAAACGGTCCACTCACCCCTACTGCCGACCTCATCATGGCCGACAAGGGCATCATCGTGATACCAGACGTATATGCAAACGCTGGTGGCGTTACTTGTTCATACCTTGAACAATGCCAAAACTTTGCACACTTAACGTGGGACGAAGACGAAGTGAACGCACGCGTCATCGACCTCATGCGTGCAGCATTTGAACGCTTCTACGCTTTCGCTCAGGAATCAAAGTTGCCGAACAGGCTTGCTGCTTCGGTTCTTGGAGTGAAAACCATCGCAGACGCGCACCGCATGCGCGGCCTGCACCCATAACCCAGCAGGCATTTTTCCAGGCTGCTTGACAGCCAAAGTGGCACCTGTGTAATAGTTGGGATTTATTGCCGTTCGCTCGGCCTTCTGCACACCTGTCTGTATGACAACAACTATGGAGAAACACTTGAGCGACGAATTACCCGTTGATGAATACTTACTTGAATCCACCGACCCTCGCTGGAATCAGCCTGCCACTTTGTTTTCAGTGCGAACTGCCGCAACTCGGCTGGACACTCGGATCGATTGGGTATTCGTCACGCTTGACACCAAGATCGACCGCAAGTTTGCTGAAGCCGACAACAAGATTGACCGCAAGTTCACAGAATTAGACAACAAGATTGACCGCAAGTTCACTGAATTAGATAACAAAATGGACCGTAAATTTGCCGAAACCGACACCAAAATTGAAATCCGATTCAAAAGCGTTGAACGAAATGCCCGAATCAACTACGTCCTCAGTGCCATCATCGCACTTTGCTCGCTCATCGGCGCGCTCGGTGTTTTTGTAAAGTAACGCCAGAAATGAAAAAGGCGGGGTGCCGAAGCACCCCGCCCAATTCGTTGAGAACTGAACTAAATCAGTTTCCACCTTCGTTGAGGGTGACTGTGATTGGTGCGAATGATTCGCCCTTGTAGTCAACTCCCAAACCATCGAGGATCGCGTATGCGGCGGTCACGATGTCGTTGGTGTATGCACCATCAGTTGGTGCTGCAGTAAGAACGGTTGAACCTTCAAGGTTCTTGGTTCCCTGTGCAAGCGTTACGGTGCGGTCCCAAGCAGCTGCATCGATCATGCCTGCGCCCATAGGTGCTGGCCAGATCAACTTGCTTACTTCGTTCATCTGCCACAACTGGTGGCTTGCACCCAAGGTTGAACCCTTGGCTACAACGATGTCACGGCAGGTTTCAGCGTTGTCGCGGCAGAATGCCCAACCCTGAATTGATGCTGCAACAAACTTTGCTGCAGTGTCTGCATACGCTGGGTCTGAAGCGAGCTTGTCGCCATTTGCCCAAATTGCGTCCTGCAACATACCAACACCTTCAGCTTCGTATGAAACGACGTTGAAGTCTTCTGGTGTGTACAAAGCGCCAGTGTCTGGGTTGATTGCTTCAAGAACCTGTGCATATTCGTTGTAGGTCATTGCCTGTGCAACATCAATGTCGCCAGCGAGCAAGCCCGACATGTCGAATTGCTGCTGAACGAGCTCTACACCAGTTGCTGGATCAATTCCGGCCTTGGTGAGTGCTGCGAAGATTTCGAACTCGTTGCCGAAGCCCCAGTTACCAATCTTCTTACCTGCGAAGTCTGCAGATGAAGTTACGCCTGCATCCTTGAATGACACTTGCAACGTTCCTGAACGCTGGAAGATCTGTGCAATGTTGACGATGTTCGCGCCAGCTTCGCGTGAAGCGAGAGCCTTAGGAACCCATGAAAGTGCGAAATCAACTGCGCCGTCAGCAAGTTGTTGCTGCGGAACGATATCAACTCCACCTTCAACGATGGTTACATCAAGACACTGAGCTGCATAGAAGCCCTGGTCCTGTGCTGCGAAATAGCCAGCAAATTGTGCTTGTGTTACCCACTGCAACTGCAAACTGACAGGTGTGGTGGTTTCACATGCTGCTGGTTCTGCTGATTCTTCACTATCGCTTGAACCGCCGCATGCTGCAACGATCCAGGACAATGCAGCAAAGCCCGCAACTGCGAGTTTCTTTCCTGATTTCCTCATGTGTTTGGTACTCCCCCGAGAGCCTGAGCCCTCTACTTGTTTGTGTTATTTGTGGCGCCGTTTCCCCGAGAGGCAACGTTCTCCAGCACGACGGAGACTAGGTAAAACACTAATCCAAGAAGACAGGCCCCTAGAACGTAAGCCCAGGCCGCCGCATTCTTGGAATTAGCGATATTGCTAGTAATTCGGCTTCCCAGACCGTTCTGGGATCCACCGAAATATTCGGACACGAAAGACGTAATTACCGCCGCCGGGGCCGAAATCTTGAGCGCCGTAAACAAGTACGGCACCGCGTTTGGAACACGCACTTTACGCAGAATTTGAATATCGCTTGCTGCATACGAGCGCATGATTTCTAGGTGAGTGGATTTCACCTGAGTAAGTCCTTTTGCCACGTTCACGAGAACAATGAAGTACACCACGAGACTGACCATGATTCGACGTGGTATCTCGCTGGTAATTGAGTACATGTTGTTCAGTACTGCGACTAACACGAAAATTGGAACTGCGTTGAGTGCGATTGCAAGTGGCGTAATGAGCGAGTTCAAAAAGCGAAAGCGACTGAGAATAAAGCTCATTGCAACACCGAAAACTGTTCCTGCAATAAGGCCAACGAGTGCATTCATTCCCGAAACCGAGGCTGCTTCCCAGATACGTGACGCGTTGTCGAAGAAGTTGCTCAAGATTTTTGATGGCGGAGCAAGGAAGTACGGCTTCAAATTGAAGAACTTCACTGCCCCTTCCCAGAACGCAAGAAATGCGACACCAAAAAAGAACGGCGTGGCAATGTTGCGAAGGCGATTAGCGAAAGTCATGATCAGCGATCTTCAACTCCGCGAATTGCACCTGCGTTTGCATGATCTGCATGTGTGCCGCGAAGTGCTTCGCGGACTGCAGTAATTCCGGCAAAGAAATTGTCGGCTGCACGTGTGTCTTCGCTGCGATTCTCGCCAAGATTCACATTGATCACTTCAGTAATTCGACCTGGGCGAGGCGACATCACCACTACCCGATTCGACAAGTACACAGCCTCAGGAATTGAGTGCGTTACGAACACCACCGTAGTTTTGGTCTCGGCACAAATACGCAGCAACTCGCCTTGCATATATTCACGAGTCATTTCGTCAAGTGCCCCAAAAGGCTCATCCATCAACAGCAAAGGTGGGTGCGCTGCAAGTGCGCGAGCAATGGCAATACGTTGCTGCATTCCGCCCGACAATTGCCAAGGCATCAGATCCGCAAACTCAGGAAGCTTTACGAGTTCAAGCATTTCCTTTGCGCGTGCTGCACGCTTCTCCGTATCCCAACCTTTCAGTTCAAGTGGCAGTTCAATATTTTTTGCTACTGAACGCCAGTCAAACAAACCGGCTTGCTGAAACGCCATGCCGTAGTCCTGATCAAGTCGTGACTGCGCAGCGGTCTTGCCATTAACAGTGACTGCACCAGTGGTTGGTTCAAGCAAGTTGGCAATCAAACGCAACAGCGTTGACTTGCCACATCCTGACGGACCGATGAGCGAAACAAATTCGCCTGGCTCGACAGTGAGGTTCACATCAACAAGCGCATCTACTTGTTTTGGTGTTCCCTGATTGAATATTTTGCTTACTCCCGCAACATGAACTGCGCTCATGTGGTGGTCTCCTTTGGTCGGTTACGCATCAACAACACATCTGCAAGTGCAACTAGGCCAGCCATTGCAAGACCAAGTCCAGCTGCGCCAAATACCGCGGTAAATACCTTTGCCGGGTCGCCAGTTGCTTGGCGGGCGTATTCAATAATCAAACGGCCAACGCCACCCTTAAGGCCCGTCGAAATCTCGGCAACCACCACTCCAATAACCGCACCTGAGGCACCTAACTTAAACGCCGGCACCATGTACGGAATCGCCGCTGGAAAACGCAATTTGAACAGCGTTTGCTTCCACGAAGCCGCATAGCTATCCATCAACTCAAGCGATGCTGCGGGTGCGCTCTTCAACCCACGCAACGTGCCAACTGCAATTGGGAAGAACGCAAGGAACGCACCGAGCACTGAAGCCGAAAGCCAGCGAGGCCACGTAAATCCGAAGATCTCCAACTTGCCACCCCATGAAACCACAAGTGGCGCAAGTGCGATCAGTGGAACCGTTTGCGAAATCACCAAATACGGAAGCAGTCCACGTTCCATGGTTTTGAATCGCGTCATGAGGGCCGCAAGAGCAACCCCAATAACCGAACCGAAAATAAAGCCGACAAGCGCCAACCTAAAGGAATAGAACGCACCCTTCAAAACAACGAACCAAATAAGTTTTGAATTTGGTGAACGCATTTCAGGCTCTGCGTAACGACTAAGCATTTCCCAAATGTGCGGCATTGCCGTGTCATTTGAGCGCGGCAATATCGCTACTCCAAATAGCTTGCCGCCTTTTTCAGGACCAACAACTTTGTACAACTCCCACAACACAGCGACGAGCGCAATCGACACAAAAAACATTCCTGTGCGATATGCCGCTCGTCGCAGTTGTTGGTTCATTGCTTGGCTTTACCCAAATCCTGAATTGCCGGGATGATCTTTTCGCCATAGGCCTCAAGAGTTTCCTCTTTGCCGTCGTGCTGCAGATACACCGCAAACTGATCAACGCCCAATTCCTTCAACTCAGTGAGTCGACGAATGTGCTCGTCGGTGTTTCCAAGAATGCAGAAACGATCAATGATTTCATCTGGCACAAACGTGGTGTGGCTGTTGCCTGCACGACCGTGTTCGTTGTAGTCGTAACCCTGACGATTCTTGATGTAGTCGGTGAGTGCTTTTGGTACTGACGAGTTCTCGCCATAACGCTCCACGATGTCGGCAACGTGGTTACCCACCATGCCGCCGAACCAGCGCGTTTGATCACGCATGTGCGTGATGTCATTACCAACGTAAGCAGGTGCCGCAACGCAGATCTTGATGCTCTTTGGATCGCGTCCTGCAGCCTTCGCTGCATCGCGAACTGCCTTAATTGTCCATTCGGCAATACTCAAGTCGGCAAGTTGCAAAATAAATCCATCTGCTACTTCACCGGTAAGTGCAAGAGCCTTTGGACCATAGGCAGCAACCCACACTTCAAGCTCACTCTTTGAAGCCCATGGGAAACGGATGCTCGAGCCGTTGTAATCGACTGCGCGTCCGCAACCAAGTTCACGAATGACATGCACGCTTTCGCGCAACGTTGCAAGCGTTGTTGGCTTGCCGTTGGTTACACGAACCGCCGAGTCGCCACGCCCAATTCCGCATACGGTGCGATTTCCGTACATTTCATTAAGCGTTGCGTAGGTACTTGCTGTCACTGTCCAGTCACGCGTCGCAGGGTTGGTCACCATTGGTCCAACAATGACGTTGCGAGTTTCAGCCAAAATCTGGCTGTAAATCACATACGGTTCCTGCCACAAAATGTGACTATCAAATGTCCAAACATGCGAAAAGCCGAACATTTCGGCTTTCTTTGCTAAATCCACTACGCGCGATGACGGCGGAGTGGTCTGCAATACAACACCGATGTCCATTGCTCTCCCCTTAATTATGTAGACGTGTAACTAGCGGTTTTGCGGGAAACCCAGGTTGACCGACGATGTGCGTGGGTCTGGCCAACGCGAGGTAACAACTTTGCCACGGGTGAAGAAGTTGATTCCTTCTGGTCCGTACATGTGTTGGTCACCAAACAGCGAGGCCTTCCAACCACCAAATGAGTAGTACGACACTGGAACTGGAATTGGCACGTTGATGCCCACCATTCCCACTTGTACGTCGAACTGGAATTGGCGAGCAACACCACCGTCACGGGTGAAGATTGCTGTGCCGTTACCGAACTGGTTCGCATTGATGGTGTCGAGGCCTTCTTGGTAGCTCTTCACGCGCATCACGGTAAGAACTGGTCCGAAGATTTCTTCGTCGTAGCACTTCATGCCTGGCTTCACGTTGTCGATAAGGCTTGGGTTCAAGAAGAAACCAGCATCTTTTGCCTTGTCGGTTCCGTCAACTACAACTTTTGCGCCTTCTGCATTTGCATTGGTTACAAAGCTTGCAACCTTGTCGCGGTGTTCGCGGCTAATGAGTGGTCCCATCTCGGCTGCTGGATCGGTTCCTGGTCCAACTTTGATGTTTGGAATGCGTGACTTCAACTTGTCAACCAGTGCGTCGGCAACTGAGTCAACTGCAAGCACAACCGAAACTGCCATGCAACGCTCGCCTGCTGAACCGTACGCTGCAGAAACTGCTGCGTCTGCCGCCATGTCGAGGTCGGCATCTGGAAGCACGAGCATGTGGTTCTTTGCGCCACCAAGTGCTTGCACGCGCTTGCCGTTCTTGGTTCCGGTTTCGTATACATACTTTGCAATTGGTGTTGAACCAACAAACGAAATTGACTGAACATCTTTGTGCTCAAGCAAACGGTCTACTGAAACTTTGTCACCGTGCACCACGTTGAACACGCCTTCTGGCAATCCTGCTTGACGCAGCAGGTCAGCAACGAACATCGCTGCTGATGGATCTTTTTGCGATGGCTTCAACACGAATGTGTTTCCGCACATGATGGCGTATGCAAACATCCACATTGGCACCATGGCTGGGAAGTTGAACGGGGTGATTCCGGCAACAACACCAAGTGGCTGACGAATTGAATACACATCAACTCCACCCGAAGCCTGCTCCGAATATCCGCCCTTCAACATTGCAGGAATACCGCAAGCAAACTCGATGTTTTCGAGGCCGCGAGCAATTTCACCCATTGCATCGCTTGGCACTTTTCCATGCTCGAGCGAAACAATGTTGGCAAGTTCTTTACGGTTTGCATCAACAAGTTCGCGCATGCGGAACATAATTTCTGCACGGCGCGACAAGTTGGTTGCACGCCACGTTACGAATGCTTCTTTTGCGGCTGCAACGACTGCATCAACTTCGGCTACTGATGCCAGGTCAACTTCGGCCTGTACTTCTCCGGTGGCTGGGTTGTACACCTTGCCAACGTTTCCTGATGTTCCGGCTACAACTTTGTTGTTGACCCAATGGCTAATGCGTTGCATGTTTCTCCTGATTGTTTTTTGTTAAAGGGGTGACTGAATTAGTTGAGGTACTGGCAGAGGTCACGCTTAATGAATTTGCCGTGACCTTTTTTGCCCTTAAAGGTGTCGTTTTCGACAACGATCATTCCACGCGACAACACGGTGTCCACCTTGCCGTCGATCTTGAAACCTTCCCACGAAGAGTGGTCCATGTTCATGTGGTGCTTGTCGTTAATACCAATCTTGGTTTTTCCGTTTGGATCCCACACCAAAATGTCGGCGTCTGATCCTGGAGCGATGATGCCCTTCTTTGGATACATGCCGAACATGCGTGCTGGTGAAGTACTGCACGTTTCCACCCAGCGCTCAAGTGAAATTTCACCTTGCACAACACCCTGGTAGATGAGTTCCATGCGGTGTTCTACCGAGCCCATTCCGTTTGGAATCTTGGAGAAGTTGCCAAGACCAAGTTCTTTTTGATCCTTCATGCAGAACGGACAGTGGTCAGTTGAAACCACTGCAAGTTCGTTCATGCGCAAACCCTTCCAGAGGTCTGCATGGTGGTCGTGCGTGTCGTGCTTGCTACGAATTGGTGGCGAGCACACATACTTTGCACCTTCAAACCCTGGCTGAGCCAAGTGATCTTCAAGCGTCATGTACAAGTACTGCGGGCATGTTTCACCAAACACGTTCAAGCCTTCATGACGCGCTGCAGCAAGTGCGTTCAGCGCTTCAGATGCTGACATGTGCACGATGTACAACGGAACGTTGCCTGCAACTTTTGACAACACGATCGCACGACTGGTTGCTTCGCCTTCCAACAAACTTGGACGGCTGTAGCTGTGGTACTTCGGATCGGTTTCGCCACGCGCAATGTGCTGTTGCACCAACACGTCAATCGCAATGCCGTTTTCGGCATGCATCATGATGGTGGAGCCGTTGTTGCTGGCCTGTTGCATCGCGCGAAGAATCTGACCATCGTCGCTGTAAAAAACGCCTGGGTAAGCCATGAATAACTTGAACGAAGTAACACCTTCGTTTTTCACCAAGTAATCCATGTCAATGAGCGATTGCTCATCAATTCCGCCAATGATCTGGTGGAACGCATAGTCAACCGAGCAATTGCCCTCGGCCTTTTTGTGCCAGGTTTTCAGTGCTTCCTGAACGTTTTCCCCGTAGCGCTGAACTGCAAAGTCAACAATCGTTGTTACACCACCCCATGCCGCTGCATTGGTGCCAGTTTCAAATGTGTCACTTGCATTGGTGCCACCGAATGGCAACTCCATGTGCGTGTGCACATCGATACCACCAGGAACAACAAACTTTCCTGTTGCGTCGACAACCTTGTCGGCTGTGATGTTGAGTGCTTCAACTTGGCCTGGTTCGAGCAGTGCGCTAATGGTCTCGCCTTCAATCAACACATCAACACGATGTCGACCTGTTGGACTAATGACGGTTCCGTTTTTAATCAGTGTGCGTGCCATATTTCCCCCCTATGACTCGAAGTGATATTTAACGTTCTGAAATTTCGTGATATGCGTCTGGACGGCGGTCGCGGTAGAACGGCCAACGATCGCGCACCATGCGGATCTTGTCCATATCCAATTCACGAACGATGAGTTCGTGCTTGAACGGATCGCCAACTTCACCAACAAACTTGCCTTCTGGGTCTACGAAATAGCTCTGACCATAGAAGTCGTTTGCACCCATGTCTTTTTCAATTCCAACGCGGTTGATTGCGCCTACGTAGTACATGTTGGCAACAGCTGCTGCTGGTTGCTCTACGCGCCAGATGTATTCGGACAAACCACGGCTTGTTGCCGATGGGTTGAAGACGATTTCTGCACCGTTCAGCCCGAGTGCGCGCCAACCTTCTGGGAAGTGGCGGTCGTAACAGATGTACACGCCAACTTTGCCAACAGCAGTATCAAAGATTGGATAACCGTGTGTGCCAGGTGTGAAGTAGTACTTCTCCCAGAAACCAGGAACCTGCGGGATGTGCTGTTTACGGTACTTGCCCAAATAACGACCGTCTGCATCAATAACGGCTGCAGTGTTGTAGTACAAACCTGGTTGCACAATTTCGTACATTGGCAACACGAGCACCATGTTCAACTCTTTTGCAAGTGCTTGAAAGCGCTTCGTAGTTGGACCGTCTGGAATTGGTTCGGTGTATGAAAAATACTTCGGGTCCTGTTCCTGACAAAAGTACGGACCATAAAACAATTCTTGGAAGCACATGATTTGTGCACCCTGCTTTGCGGCTTCACGGGCTGCTGCCTCGTGCTTATCGATCATCGATTCTTTGTCGCCAGTCCATTCGGTCTGCAACAGCGCTGCCTTAACAATTCTTGCCATGATGGCTCTCCCCTTTGAATGCCTATGTAAGAAGAGTCAGGCTAGTAGCCCTTGCCCCAAACGGTAAAGCCCCAAAGGGGTGAAATCGCTTACGCGGAAACTGTGGCGCGGCGAGCTGGAAGAAATTTCAAGGCAAACAGTGCGCCAAATAGAGCAACTCCAGCGCCAGTGAAACAGGCCGT
>JACCDT010852296.1_pt1 | contig 11324 bp, 20 predicted proteins | sample 7446291 | NCBI WGS metagenome assembly JACCDT01 (sample SAMN15323446, study PRJNA562643) | freshwater metagenome | isolation source: river surface water | place: USA:Blue River Watershed | collected 2017-08-17 | reverse complement strand
CTCGTCCCGCCGCCAGGCATAACGAGCCATGAGTGGCTGACAGAGCCGTAGGACCCGTCAACGACCTCGAGTCCGAGAGCTCCGCCGACAACCCTGGCGACCTCATGGCAGCGCCATGGCTCGGCGCTGGTCTCCGGGTCGGGAATCGCGCTGACGATCTCCTGTGCCCTGCGGAACAGAGCGACGGCGACCTCGGTGAAGTGCTCCGTCTCGTGGAAGCTGCGCATCGTCCCCTCGTCGAGTGGCATGTTACATGACGCCGCCGACAGCGCGAGTCGCCCTGCTAGACTGTCGACATGGGCGCGTGGGGAAACCTCGCCACGAACGTAGTCGCAACGAACGCCGACACCTACGTCGTGTCGACCGAGAACGCGACCAGCGCAAGCAACACGACCTGGCCACACCAGGACGGCCGCACGACCTACTACACCAGGCGTGTCGAGCCGGACTGGGCCGCCGCAGACGCTCTCGCTCGACTTCTCGACGAGTGGAAGCGCAGGCTCGCCAAGGTCGCCGCAGACTGGCGTGTCCTTCACGAGCTCCTCGCGAGACAAGATCGACGACGCGTCAAGTCAAGGCCGCCGCCGAGAGGCGTGCCGCCAGAAGACCCCGTGCGATCGCGCAGACGACCCGCACCACGAGCTCCGCCGCAGAACCAGACGCCCGGCCTGATCGACAGGCCGGGCGTCTTCGCTTCTACGCAGCGACCAGGTGGCCGTAGCGCTTCAGTCGCCGCCAGTGCTCGAGCGAGACCGAGTGATGCTCACCCATGCCCAGGACTTCGTAGAGCACCGACTCAGAGTCGACGCAGACGACCTTCCACACGATCCCGTCGGCGCGAAGAAGTCGGTCTCCTGGGACAGGGGCGTCCATGCTTCACCTCGTGGGCCTGGCAATACCAACCGCCACCGTCAGCGGCGGGGCTTCTTGTCGAGGCCTGGGATCACACCTCTCGAGACCTCGGCCCAGCAGCCGCGACACCAGCAGCCGGAGTTCCTGCCGTGGAGTCGCATGATCGTCGGCTTGTCGCCACAGCCACCGCGACACAGGGCGGTTCCCGCCTGGATCGCCTCTTCCCACGCCTTCTTCAGATCGAACTCGCGCACCGAATCCTCCTTTGCAGACGTGGAATCCCCACGTCGGAAACAAAGGATTCGGGAAGGCTCTGGCGCGAGCCGAGGAGGAAGCTACGGAGAGGACATGCTCATGTCAAGCGCGGATCGAGATGATCACAACGCTAGCGCCGGATCGTATCTCTGAGGCGCAGATCATGCACCAGGACTGGCGCATGTCAGTGTTCTCGTGGCCGCGACTCACGTAGCGACCGCCGCTCCTGCGCGCCTCCGCGAGCTGGACGGCCATGTCGGCAGCCATCCTTCCGGTCTCACCAAGAGACAGGATGTCAGCCTGCGTGAATGCCTCAGAGCTGGCTGGACTACACGCCTCGTGACACGTCCGCAGAATCCTCGGCTCCCGAGCAGGACGACCGACGCTCTGTTGCGCGCGACCACTGGCCAGAGGAATGAGCATCTTGACCTCCCTCAGATCAGGAACCAGTTCGTTCCATTGGACACGAGATCGACGGACTCGTAGTCGACGGACATGACGTAGCTCGCGGCGCCGTCAATCGTCTCGGCTCCAGGAGGCGTAAGCGTGATGTTGTTTGCAGAGGCTGTGCCGCCAGAGTCCTTGATGGTGACCTTCGACCCGGCCGCGACTGCAGCAGCCGAAGCGAGCGTGATCGCGAAGGCGCCACCAGAGGAGTCGGCGAAGACCATGGCCTGGACGTCTGCCAACACCACTGCGCCGGTGACCGTGGTCACAGCCGGCGTTCCGACCAGAGCCCAGGGGCCGCCGTCTATGCTCTGCTCGATCTGCTTCGAGGTGTCGCTGTAGCGGAGGCTGCCGGTAGCAGCGAGCGAGACTGGGGCAAGGGCGCCGTCGTCGAAGACGACGTATGGCGGAGCACCAGAAACGCCTGTCGAGAGCCTCAGTGGCGAGATGCACTGGACGTAGACGGTAGAGCCCAGCGGGTCAATGGCTCCAATCACGAGGTCATCGAAGACGCCTAGCAGGGAGAAGTCATAGCTGCCGACGCCGGTCGGATCGTTCAAGACCAGGTTAGCGACGCAAAACGAGTTCGCGGCAACATCGCGAACGGGAGCGCTCGAGAGATACGCGACGACTGACGAACCCGCTGCGTCGCCGGCGAACTGGCTCACGCCAGCCGAGTAGACGATCGCCGCTGAGTTTGGGTCGAGGGCGATAGAGCGCGAGAACGACCCTTCAACAGCCTGCACACCAGATGGTCCTGCAGCCGAAATGAAGCTCGCAGCAGGCGTGGCGAAGTTGCTCGTCGACCTGATTCCTACGCCGATCCCGTCATTTGCCACGCGAATGCCGTCTCCAGTCGCGTTGGCGCCCATACTGACGTTGATCGCCTGCCCCATCTGCGCCCCGACCGGCGTCTTGTCGATCTGCAAGACGCTGTCGTCGTTTGCGTCCTGGCCAGAGAGAGTCACTGGACCAACCGCAGTCGATGTGTTGATCGTCGGCCCGTTCTCGTAGTTTGACTGGAGGCCAAGGAGGTTGACGTAGGCGCCGGCGTTCTGCGACACCCTGAACGTGTTGGACGTCGAGTCGAAGTAAACGCGGCCCTCTCCGAGCGCGGAGATGTCGGGCGGCGCCGTCCCCTCAAAGCGAAGCGGGCCGAGAATGGTGCCTGCACCGCGATAGCTCACGAGGCCTCCGTCGATCAGACTCGACGGATCCGTTCTAGTCGAGGAATCTACAGGGCGGTGACGTGTTATGGACGCGACATGCTCACGTCAAGCATCTCGCGCGTGTTCCCGACGCACGACACAGCCGGCGGAGGCAGAGCCTGACAGCCATGCGATCCGCAGAGGAACATGCCCGGGATCATCTGACTGAACTTCACCTCGAGGCCTGATCCGCCGTTGGCCTTCAGCGCCGGATGCTTGCAGACGAACCCGGCGCGGTATGGGCAGTCGCCGCAGAGCAGCATGAACTTCCCTGGTCCGCCGGCGCCCCAAGGAACATCGATGAACAGCATCGGGTCGTCGTCGATCTTCTTCCGGCACGCGTCGTCGCGACAGACGATCATGTAGTCGTCGATCGGCTTGTCCTTCGCGTCGGTCTTCTGCCACATGCGGTAGTCGCAGATGTCGCCGCCGGAACGGCCGCAGAACGCGCAGAGCTTGAAGGCGTTCACGTCCTCGTCCATGACGCCTCCTAGTCGTTGGCCGGGTGCTTGAACTTGAGCCGACGGACCTCTCCGAAGCCATTGCAGTTCTCGCAGTTCCTCACCTCGTCGTAGAACGACCCGCCGCTCGACTCGCACGTCACACGGACCTTGCCGCGCCCGCCGCTGCCACACGCCTCGTTCCAGCCGAAGCGTCGGTCCTGGCACGGCCGCATCTCCATCTCCGCGCCGTTGAGCAGCGCGAGGACCAGCTCGCGCGATCCGAAGCGCTTGAGCAGGTCCTTCTCACGGCGAAGGACCTCGACGATCGCGTCGGCCATCCACTCCGGAGTGCGCTCAGATGTCAGTCGGTCTCCCACTCCCATCAGTCGATCTCCCGCACCAGGTCAGCGAGCTCGCGGTCGGCGCCGTGCTCCGCGATCAGCGCGCGAAGCTCAGCCTCGAGCACGTCCATGTCGACGTCGCCTGACAACTCAAGGCCCTGCTCCACGCTGTCGAGAGCAGATCCGAGCGTCGCCGGGTTCACTCCGCCTGGCGACGATCCGCCGTCGCGGCTGTTGCCACCGCAGTCCTCGTTCCCGATCTCGACCTCGAACAGGCGGTTCATGTCCGCGCTGTGCGTCTTCGTCATCATGCCCTCCACGGCGGCCAGTAGCTCGGGGTCGCTCATGATACCGAACGAGTCGTATCCGGCTTCCCTTGCCATCCTGAGCAGTTCTTGAGCCGACGGGATCTTCCTCGCCTTGTCGGTCATGACGATCCTCCAGCGGATGAACGGCTGAGGCGACCGCCAGATTTCAGACGATCAGGCCCTCCACGGCGGCCCAGCCGTCCACGGACAGTGCTGGTCGCCGCGCTTCGCCTTGGAGTCACAGCGCACGCACTCGTAGGTCCCGTCGCCCACGCCGCGCCACTGGTGACGACATCCATCGAGTCCCTCGCCGGTGTGGACTGGCTCCGGCGGTTCGAGACCCAGGATCACCCGCAGGAGCCGCCAGTGCTCCATGAGCAGACCGTCATAGGTGTCGCACCGAATCAGGTTCTCGACGTCGAGGTGGCCGTCCTCGAGCGCAACCCACAGAGTCACCTCGGGGTGCTTCGAGAGCCAGGCCTTGATCTCGTCGGACCTGTTGGCTCCGCGAGGCAGGTCGCGAGGCGTCATCCAGTCCTCGTGGACGAGATCCCAAGAGATCCCGTTCGCCTCGACGTGGAAACGGACGTTCTCGAGTCCCCAGACCGCCCACGAGCTCGACACGACGATCTTAGCCTTCGACCGCACGACCGCGTCGACAAGCATGGCCACGGCGACCGGATCGAACTTCGCCATGGGCCTCGAGTCCGGAGTCGGACCAGGACGCTTGCCGAGGGCGTAGGCTCGGATCGGGGCGAGTGGCCCGTCGACGTCGCAGAAGACGACGATCGTGGTCGACGCCTCGCTCACGCGGGGTGCCTCCAGAACTTGAGCTTCGGGAAGTCCCTCACCGAGTCCAGGAACCCGGAGCACTGAAGCCCGTTGATCCCGAGGTGCTGGCGAAGCTGGAGGCCAATGAAGGTCGCCTCGCCTGTCTCCGGGTCGCCGAATCCCTTCACGCAGGTGAGCCACGGGTCGATCTCGGCGTCGATCGCCGCCGCGTAGGCCCAGGCGATCGCCTCCATGTCACCTGCCTGCATGCAGGCCCTCGCCACTGGATCCTCCGGGAAGGCGAAGGCGTTGGGGTGCGACTGCATGTACTCCGTGATCGCCCGCGAGGTGAAGTCCTCGATGTCGCCAGGACCAACGGCCTGTCGAATGCACGACGGGAGCGCGGCAAGGTGGCCGGCCTCGTGCAAGAGATCGCCTGGGTGCGCCTCGTCCGGGTCGTAGACCACGCGGTCGCCGTCGAGCCAGATCCCGGCGTTGAACGGCTCGGTATGGCGACGGCCCTCCTCGACGACGAAGCCGCGCCGCCTGAGCCAGCGGACGGCCTTGCGAAGGACCTTGTTGTCGTCGAGGAGGGCCGTCATGTCAGTGCATCCGCTCGTCGAAGATCGTCGCGAGGAGCATCCCGCTCGCGTCAGGCTTGGAGAGGATCATGTCCTCCATGCGCTTCACGATCGAGCACAGGTGCGCGAGGTCCTCGACGGCGACCACGTCGAGCTTCTGAACCACGTCGCGACGCCACTTCCCGTCGTCGCAGATCCTGTGGTTCCCGATCTTCGGTGTCTTGTTCGCCACAGGACGAAGCCACGTCTGGTCGGGGGTCTCGGTGGGTCCAGACCACTCCTCGGTCCGGATCACCTCGCGCGACGTGACCCACGGGATCACGTCGCGCGGGTCGACGCCGCTCACAGAGTCGATCCTGAACTCGGACCAGCCAGCCTTGACGCGGGCGACGTGGAGCTCGAGACGGAGCTTCTCGTTGTCCGGGTCGTCGGCGAAGCGCTCCTCGAGCGCCGCGACCTCAGCCGCGACGGCCTTGCGCCCGTCGAGCTTCGTCTGGAGCTCAGCGATCTGCGCGAGCAGTCCGTCGCGCTCCGCGTCGCTACGGTAGTCGCGCTCCTCGGCGTCCGCCTTCGCGTCCGAGAGCATGTCGTCGTCACTCACGTCTTCCATAGCCCTACTTCCTCTTCACGTAGATCGTGACATCGTAGTCGACGCAGGTGACGACGAACGGCGTGTTGCAGTGCCCACAGACCGCCTCGTCACCCTCGTCGATCTGGTCCCCCGTGATGTCGTTCGTCTTGCCGCAGGTCGGGCACTCGATCTCCGACGGATCGCCACTGGTCTCGCGGTCCTCAGTCGTCTCGTTCTGCATCGGCGTCCGCCTCCCGCTCCTCTTCCTCCTGCTCAGCGATCTTCGCCAGCGGGTTCCTGCCGCATAGCGTCTTGCCGAGGACGGCCGTGAGCTTCGCGACAGCAGTCATGTCGACGTCGAGCCTCTCGAAGTGCTCGGGCTTGAGGGTGATCTCCACCTCGCTGTGCTTCCCGAGGACCTCGCCGTAGTAGACGGACTTCTTGCAGGCCTTGTCGACCTCGGCGTCGGTCGCCACGAAGAGGCCCTCCAAGGTCCCGGCGCGACACGAATAGCGGAACCGCCAGAGGCAGTCGAGCGTGTTCATGTCTTGGCTCCGAGGATGTCACGCACGCGAAGCTCGCCGACCGCCCGCTGGATCCTTGCGAGGTCCTCCTCCATGCGAGCCTTCGTCTTGCGGAGCTCCTCGGCGTCGGAGAGAGCCTTCGCCAAGGCCTCGTTCCTACGCCGACTCTCGTCGACGACGAACTGGTGACTGGCCTTGGCGTCGCGAAGCTCCATCTCGGCCTTCTTCTTCTCGACATTGGCCGCCGACGCCTTCGCCTCGGTCTCCTTGAGCCTGTCCTCGAGCTCCGCGATCACGGTGGACTCGTCCTTCTCGAGCAGGAAGATCGTGTCCATGACCACGACCTTCCTCATGATGGACGTGTGCTGCCAGCCTGGGTTGCGATAGCCGCTGTTGCTGCCTTCGGGAGCCTCGTCGTAGGCCGCCACGTCCTCTTGCACGTCGATCATCCTGTCGGACTGAATGACCTTCGTGAGCGACCACCCGTCGCGCGTGAGAATCTCCAGATCACCTGGACCGCACGTCCTATAGACCTTCTTCGCCGGCTTATCCTTCGTCACCACGCACACCTCCTGGCTTTCCCGAGAACGTGAAGTACTTCGCCTCATTGTCTGGGTCGATCGGTCTGATCGTCGGCGCCAGCCTTCGCACAAGGTCGAGGCACTGGTCACCCTTGGGCGTTCCTGGGATCACGGGTTGCCAGTCCTCGACCGTGGACAGCGCACTGCTCTGGAGCGGGAGCGCGCCACCGAACCCCGAGTAGACGCGGAAGGCGAGCGCCGGCCACCAGTCGCCGCCGAACGGTACTGGCGCCACGATCCATAGCCACTCGTTCACAGCGTCTGGATGAACCTTGCCCTCGCGCCAGGCTGCATGAACCGGTGAGTCGGCCCTCGCCTTGTGCCAGTCGACGCGAGGCGGGTGGTTGCTCATGAAGCCTCCGCCGGGGATGGCGGCTCGCGTAGCAGCCTGAACTGGTTCCGGAAGTACGGTCCGACGTACTCCTCCGTCTCGCCAGGCGCGACCTTGCCGGGGACGCGAATGCCGTAGTTGTTCTTGCCGCTCTTGCTCGCGACGATGGCTCTCTCGCCCTTGAACTTCCCTCGGAAGCCGTCGACCAGAAGGATGACCTCGTCGCCGACGTGCGGCTCCGCAAGGAGTCCGCGCAGGAACTCGGTGAGCTCGGTTGCGGACTCAGGGCGGTCCGCCTTCTCCGTGCACCGTTCGCAAAGCGTGATCGACGTCCGCAGGATCTGGAACTCGCTCCAACCGTCCGGCAGGCCGTCCGGATGACTGCGACCCTCAACGGAGCACCCGCCGCACTGGTGGATCACTGCGACCTTCATGAGTTCAGCGCCTCGAGCCCGACCCTGTGCGCCATGGGCTGATACCTGCCCTTCCGCTCCTCACGCTCGACGTCGCGTTGCTCGCTCAGCAGTCTCGGCGAGATCCTGACCCAGAGCTTCTCCGGGAATGCCGAGCGAGCGGCCGTCTCGGCGACGCGAACGTCGTCACTGATCTTCTTCATGGACAGCTCGCTGTAGACGATGTGAACCTGCAGGTTGCCGATCGAGCCACGCTCGCGATCGTCCTCATCCGCGCTCTGGATCGTTCCACAGAGCATTCCGACCACCCGCTCGTCGGCGCACTGTGCAAGCCGATAGGCCTCAAGCAAGCGCTCCTCGAGGTTGAGCGGCGTTAGGCCGTGGTTCTGAAAGAGACGCTCCACCCACTCGACGGTGCGCGGGTCGGCCGCGGCGCGGAGGCGCTCGAGCTCAAGTGCCCAGGTCATGAGGCCCTCACAGGTCGTAGATGGACGGAAGCTCTCCGCGAGCCTTGATCGCCGCGAGCTTCGCGGTCTTCTCCTGGAGCGCCTTCTCGCCGAGCATCTCCATGATCTTGAGGCCGTTGGCGCGCGGCTCTGCGCCACCGAAGAAGGTCGGATCGCCGAGGTTGTCCGGCGTGATCTGAAGCTGGCCGATCGAGGCCTTGAGCGCCGCCACGCCGAGCTTCCAGCGCTCGGCTGCGGGAAGCGCATACCACGCCTCGTCGTCTGCGTCGCTGGAGCACGGGCGTCCGGCGTGTCCGGCGTTCGGGAACGGCTCCGTCACGCTGTAACTCGTCACGACCTCTCCGTCCGACCTCGAACGCAGCAGCGTGACGACTTCCTCCCAGCCGGATCTGGCGCGCATGACGCCGCTCGCACGACCATTCTCGATCACGTCTGCGAGCCACTCGCGGTCCTCGCCAGCGACCCAGGCATGGATCTCGCACTGAGCGTGCAGTCTCACCATGAACTGCACTGGTGGCGACCCAAGCGCAAGCGTCGTGTTCATGAGCGTGCCCCACAGGCCGTGACGCGACCCGTCCGGAAGCACGAACTCGTACTTGTCGCTGTCGACCTTCAGCGAGGTCAGCGCATGCCGCAAATCCTCCGGCAGCTTGGGCTCGATCAGCGCAGCGAGCGCCTTGTTCCACGAGAAGGCGTCCGGCTTGGACAGGTCCAGCGCCTCGAGCGCGATGTCGCGCCCGAATCCGCTACCCAGATAGCGCTCTGAGCCCAGGACCTCGGCGGAATCGCCGTGCTCGGAGTGGAAGTAGATCCTGCTCATGCCGTCTCGAGCTCCTTGATGCTCAGTCTGAGCTTTCTCGTCGAATGCCTGGCATCCATGAGCGGGTGGTGCTCAGGGAGCTCGTCCGGAGTCCTCTCGAGAACCCTGAACGGCGAGCCGGTGGAGATCGCGGTGAGTGTGGCCACGTCGAGCAGTGGGAACGGCCCCTGGAACTTCCTGCCGGTCAACGCGCGAACGCACGTCGCCAGGAAGTTCGTCTCGACCGGGTAGCAGACATCGGCCCAGAGCTCTGTTCCGCGAGCCTTCTCTCGCTCCCAGAGAGACCAGAAGGCCTCGCGCAGCGAGATGGGGCCGTCGCAGAGCGTGGTCAGTACGCCGGTCGTCGGGTCGGTCAACACGATGTTGCGCTCGCCATCCTTCGGGAACTCGAGGCTCATGGCGTTGATCCACGGAAAGACGTTGACCTTGAGCCAGTCGAAGTCCTGGCGTTCACCGGCGCATGCCATGGGGTTCGCGATCGCAAGGCCCTCCTCGATGGTCGTGTCGCCGTCGAAGATCACGAAGCCGTAGGCCAATGCGTCGCCGTAGAGACCGACGCTCTCGACGTCGAGCATCATGCGCCTCACCTGGCCGTCCTCCTACGACCGGACCGTGTGTTCTTCGGCGCCGGCGTAGCCGTCACGATCTTCTCGATGTCGGCCCAGCCGCGCTCGCCGGTCTTCGTCTCGTACGCCGCCGCGAGCTTCGCAGCACAGTGCTTGCATGCCTTGACGACCCGGTGGTTGCGCCAGCGTCCGCGAGGAGTGACTTCGTGGGTCGCCGGATCGAAGCAGTCGGTACCAGCGCACGGGATCTCAGTCGCCACGGGCCGCGTCGCCTCCCGTGGGGGTCCTCGGCGGATTCCGGGTCGCCATCTCGATCATGGCGGTCGCGCCGCCGATCGCGAAGGCGTCGTCGTCCGAGATCTTCTCGCAGAGCTTCACGAACGGACCCATGTCGATCCCGAGGACCCTGAGCAGGATCTCCTGGTCGTCGTCGATCCGTCGGAGCTCGCACAGTTCGTAGTTCTCATCGAGAACGAGTGTGCGCGGCTCGCTCTCGCCGGAGAAGACGACCTTGAAGGAGCGGCCGCCCTTGAGGAGGTGCGCGAGGACGATCAGGGCCTTGTGCTTCATGGCGGACCTTCGACCGTCCAGGTAGAGCCCGACCTCGACCGTTTCTTCAGGTCGTTCAGCACCTTGCTGAGCTCGGTCACGGTCGCCTTCGCCTCGGAAGCGGCCTGCTTGAGCCGCGTATCGTCCGGCAGGCAGGCCTTGATCGCATCGTCCTCGCTCGAGTCGCCGTCGCCGGAGTCGTTCCACTCGATCGCGCGGAGCGCGACGGACACGAGTTTCAGATGCTCCTTGAACGCGCGACGGAGCGGCGTGTCGAGCCTGAACTCGGCGTCGTCGACCTTACTGTAGAGGTATCCCATTGAACCGCCGCTCATTGCGACACATCCTTGTTGTGCGGACAATACCCGTGGTACTCAATGGACGTATTGCAGTTGAAGCAAAGAACTCTGAAGCCCGCTGGATATCCGTTCTTCTTGAGCCAATCCGCGATGGCTGATCTGGCTATGGTCGACATCCTTCTATGTGCTGCTCCGTCGCCTCCGATATGGTCGAACGTCAAGAACTCGTAGTGACGTTCATTGCATCCAGGACACGCACACATTGCCCCGTAGTGATTCAGAGCCTCTTGTCTTACTCGACGATGCCTGGATCGCTGACCAGCAGCTAGACACGATTTGCACATCGAAGTTCGTCTGTGACCAGACTTTGGACCACGCGTAGAAAACGCCTCCAGCGGCTTGTTTTCATTACATCCCGTGCACACAAAGAGCATCAGTGCTGGCTGCGTCACCATCACCCAACTCCGTGCGTCATGGAAAGACCAACGCCGAGCACGTCGGCGATGACTTGTTCCGTCGTGCGTATATCGCCTTGCTCCGCCAGTTGCGCGACGTGCGCTTCGACCTCTTCCCAGAGCTCGTGCGGAACGACGAGGAAGAACTTCTGGTCGCTGTGTCCTTCGACGACGATCTCGAGTCTCACGTCCGTCACGCCGCATCGTCCCCCGAGGCGCGGCATGATACATGACGCCTCCGACGACCTTGGCGCGACGCTACATCTCGCGCGTTAGCACGATGCCAGGCTCCTGCGCGAGCCACGTCGCGACCGACGGGCCGTCGTTCCTGGCGCGATGCGCGAGGGCCTGGAGTGCGTCGGCGAGCGGCACGTTGTCAGCGACCTTGAGCCGGTAGGCGATCTCGCCCTGAGGTTTCACCGCGAAGGTCTTCCTCCACGTCTCGAGACTCATGGTCGACGTGGACCTCTGCCCCCACCGACTGTCGACTCGTGCCACGACGTGCGGTAGCGGTCCGAGCGCAGGGTCGGAGTCGCTGGAGT
>JACCDT010083693.1_pt1 | contig 11325 bp, 7 predicted proteins | sample 7446291 | NCBI WGS metagenome assembly JACCDT01 (sample SAMN15323446, study PRJNA562643) | freshwater metagenome | isolation source: river surface water | place: USA:Blue River Watershed | collected 2017-08-17 | reverse complement strand
CCGGCGCCAGATTCACTGGCAGTCCTGCGGCGGCGAGCGTGTCGGCGACTTCGCGCGCGCCTTCCGGGCAACCGGTGGCGGGGTAATGGATGTCATACAACGCCTGCGGGAAGCCATGGAAGTCATGCACCGTAGCCGGGCGCTCGGCACTGCCGACCAGCGGCGACGACGTTTCCCAGTGGGGGCTGACGATCAGCACTGCCCGCGGCGTGGGCAGGCGGTCGCCCGCCAAGGCAATCGCGGTGCCGGCGGTGCCGGGACGCAGCGCGAAGGTCGGTGCGCCATGCGGCACGAAAAGCGTGGGAAGCGGGGTGTTCATGACCTTTCCTCCATGCGAGGACTGAACAATAGTCCGGTAGATCGTTTTGAAATAGGGGACAATCAGCAAATATTTATTGCTGCCAACGCAACAATCGAGGCGGGCAGCCGGATGGGGAGGGGCAGGGTGGACAGGCTCAATGCGATGCAAGTCTTTGTGCGGGTAGCCGAGCTGGGTAGTTTTGCGGCAGTGGCCCAGCAGCAGGGGGTGGCGCGTTCCGTCATCACCCGTCAGGTGGCGGCGCTGGAAGAGCATCTGGGGGTGCGGCTGATGGAGCGCAGCACGCGCCGCCTGACGCTGACCTCGGCCGGTGCGGCCTATCTGGAAAAGTGTCGCGTCATCCTGAACCTGGTCGAAGTGGCCGAGACCGGCGTGGTGGAGGACCGGCAGGCGCCGCGCGGCCCGGTGCGCATCAGCTTGCCGCTGTCGTATGGCCTCAAGCGCATGGTGCCGCTGCTGCTGGCGTTCGCGCGCACGCATGCCGGGGTGACGCTGGACATGGACTACACCGACCGCCGCGTGAATCTGATCGAAGAGGGCATCGATCTGGCGATACGCATTACCGGCGAACTGGCCCCGACCGATGTCGCGCGCCGGCTTGGGACGATACGCATGTGCACCATCGCATCACGCGATTACCTCGCAAGTTACGGCACGCCGGCTCATCCTTCCGAACTGGCCCGGCATGAATGCCTGGGCTACACCACCGGCACGCATCAGCAGAGCTGGATCTACCTGATCGACGGCAGCCCGCGCCCGTTCCCGATCACGACACGCATTACCGCCAACAACGGCGAGGCGTTGACCCATGCCGCCGTCGACGGACTGGGCATTGCACTGCAACCGGATTTCATTGCCGAGCCTTATCTGGCTGACGGGCGCGTGGTGAAGATTCTGGAAGACTTTGCGCTGCCCGAATTGGGCATACACGCCGTGTTGCCGAGCAACCGGCAAGTGCCGCATCGGGTGCGTGTGCTGACGGATTATCTGGCCGAGCGCATGCGCGCCGACTAGCGTTGTTCCGGATGGTCGAGCAAGGCCTTGAAGCGCGGCAGGTCGCGCAGCAGGACTGCATGATGCGCATCCGAATACGCTTCCCGGAATTCGCCGCTCGCCAGCAGCAGCTGGCGCAACGGCGTTTCGCGAGCGAAGACAAGAATGTCGATCGCCTCGCCATCGATGGTCTTCTGCCAGCCTTCGCCCGCCCTGTCGACCTTGAAGTAAGCCTTCAGGAAGTCATCGCCATACAAGTCGGCACGGCCGTCGATGAAGACCTTGTGGCGCGGCCACAGCCGGTAGATCAGGTAGCCGCCCAGGTCGTAATCGTTCAGCATCCTGCCGCTGATGTCATGCGCCAGCAGGTAGCTTGCGGCGCCATGGGCGACGAACTTCGAGGTTTCGCCTTCGCGCTCCATCCTCAGCGCGCCTGCCAGCGCGGCCAATACCATGCCCGCCAACACCAGCAAGTGCACGGCCCCCGCCTGGGCTCGCGTGACCTGCCGGCCATCTTGTGAAGGGAGTCGGCGTTGCCATGCGAAGGGGCGCGCAAGGATTTCGGACGGTCGTACATGGCGCAGCATCGCGCAAAAGAAAACCAGCAGCACTGCCGCCATCAACGGCAAGTGGCGCTGTGAACCGAGGCCGGCTATGACGAACAGCAATGGCAGCAGCAGTTCGGTCAGGTCGGGCTTGCGGCGCGCATAAATCGTGACGACGATCCAGGCGACGAGGCAGACCAGCGCGGCGCGTGGCTGCAATTCCTGGAAATTCGGCGAATGCCATTCGGAGATCAAGCCTTTCGATGCTTCCATCGTCACCGTCTCGAACGGGTATAGCAAGATCCGCAGCCCTTGCGGGTTGATCAGCGTGATGGCGAGCGTCGCCACGGTCACCATGAACAACAAGCCGAGCCGCTGCGAGCCGCGCGAGTGGCGCACCGGGAACAGCCAGCGGTTGCCGCATTCCGTCGCAATGAACGCTGCCAGCAGTGCAATGCCCAGCATGAATGCGCCATGCAGGTTGACCCAGGCCAGCATCAGCGCCGGCAGCAGCCACAGCAGGCGCGTGGAGCGGAAGTATTTGAAATCCGCCAGCACCAGAAGGTAGGCGCTGAAGAACAGGAAAGTAAAGAGCTGCGGGCGCAGTGTGATCGACATCAGCAGCGGAATGAAGAAACCTGCAGTCACCACGACGGCTGTCAGTTGCTTGCCTGTCAGGCGGCGCGCGATCTGATACAGCAAAATGAAATTGGCGGCGGCTGCGATGGCCGGCAGCAGGCGCAGTGCAGTGAAGCCACCGGCGTGTTCGGTCCAGTAGAACAGCAGCTCGGTCAGCCACTCATGTGCAACCCAAGGCTTGCCGGCATAGGTGTAAGAAAACGGATCGGTCGCAGGGATGGCGCCGGATTTTGCAATCAGCTCGCCGGTTTTCAGGTGCCAGTAGAAGTCGGGATCGGTGAAGCCCGGCGCACAGAAAGCGATGATGAAGACGAGGGACGCCATCAGCCATGGCAGCGAGAAGCTGCCCAGCAGTGCCGACGAACCGCGACGCAGGCGCGATACGGCGCGCTTGACCGGCATCGCTTGCGCCTGCACCGTGGGCGGGTCGGGCCAGGCGGCCAGCGCCGAACGCTGGTCGCGTGGCAGCTCGGTCGGGTCCGGGAACGTCATCGCGTTATGAGGTCGTTCTTCAGATCAAGCTTCAGATCGATTTTTCGATGATGTAGCGAGGACGTCGCTTGACCTCGGAATAGATCTTGGCGATGTACTCGCCGACGATGCCCGTGCTCAGTACCTGCAGCCCGGCGATGAAGGTGAAAGGCAGTACCGTCATCGCCCAGACGGGCAGCGGCCTGCCGCCGATCAGCACGGCGGCGAGCAGCCAGCCGCTGGCCAGCAGGCTGCCGGCCAGCAGTGCAAGGCCGACCAGCGTGACGCAGCGTAGCGGCGCAGCAGAAAATGAAGACAGTGCTTCCCACGCCAGAGCAACCAGCTTGGCCGGCGAATACTTGGTGACGCCCGCGACTCGCGTACCGCGTTCGTAGTAGACGATTTCCTGCCTGAAGCCCAGCATCGGGATAATCCCGCGCAAGAACAGGTTCACTTCGCGATACTGGCGCAGCGCACTGATCGCGGCACGGCTGAGCAAACGGAATTCGGCATGATTGAAGACGATGTCGACACCCATCCAGCGTACGGTGCGATAGAAGCTTTCCGATGTCACGCGCTTGAGCACGCTGTCGGTATCGCGGCAGCTGCGCACGCCATAGACAATGTGGGCGCCGGCGATATGGCGAATCACCATTTCGCGAATCGCGTCGACATCATCCTGCAGGTCCGCATCGATCGTAATCACCGCATCGCCCTTCACATGGAAGAGCGCGGCCAGCAAGGCATTCTGCTGGCCCTTGTTTCCCGATAGCTTGATGCCGTGGAGGTAGGAAGCCTGGCGCGCGGCAAGCTCGATCAGTTGCCAGCTGCGGTCCGTCGAACCGTCGTCGACGAAGGTGATCTGGCTGTCCGGATGAATCAATCCTTCGTTGAGCAATTGCTCGCGGATGATCGACAGCTTGGCGATGGTCGTCCTCAATACCGCTTCTTCATTGAAGCAGGGAACGACGATGGCCAGCTTCACCAGTTCATTCGGCAAGGGTGGCAGCTTGAGCCCCTTCAGGATGGACGGCGGCGGCTCGGCCGCTTTGACGACGGATTCCATGCTGGCCTCACTTGTCGGGCAATGATGAGCCCGCTCTGATAATCGATTAACGACAAATACTTACTGTTAATCGCACCATATTGTGATTGCCAGAAAGCCAGTTTGAGAGTCCTCAAACTTTGATAAATGTGCAATCTTCCACAATGGAATGTTTGCGTCGAAGAAAAATTTCCCGCGTGTCAGATCAGGCGTTGCACCAACCAATGCATCAACCAATGCATCGTCGCTCATGCCGGGTTCAGACACATCAATGACCTCTCGCGCCGCATGTGGCGTGCATTGGTAAGCGTCGATAAACGCAGGAAAACCCTTCCAATTTTTCAGTGATGCCAACGCCGAATCGGAGGTGATCGTGAAAACCCGCATGGCTGCTTGGTTCTCAGTCGGTCCGTGAACATTTCACAAGCAAAAATCGCCTAGATAGAACTCTCTCAACATTCCATAGTTCCTTCCCGAGCGGAATTTTTTTCTCTTAAGCTGCGGCAACACTTGCTTAAAAGCATGTGTACCTGATGCTTGTCGTCGCTACCCGATCCCGGGCGCGACCTGGAGAAAAAAGAATGTTACGAGAGTCCGCCCAGCTGGCCAAATCGCCGGCCCTCCGCCTGACCGCACTGTCGGCGCTGATCGCTTCCCTGTATGGCGCCAACGCCTTCGCACAGACTGCGCCGCCACCGGAGTACCGGTGGTCGTCACTGAACGTGAAGGCTTATGACGCGCATAACCTGATCGGCTACCCCACCGGCATCGCCGCGCCGACCGAGACCAAGGGCAAGGGCCTGACCCTCGCCATCATCGATTCGGGCGTGCTGCCGCATACCCAATTCGCCGGCCGCCTGCTGTCGGGCTACGACTACTTCGACCCCACTGGCAACGGTACCCTTGACCAGTACGGCCATGGCACCCACGTCGCCGGCATCGCCGGTGCCGCGCTCGATGGCGCGGGCATGGTTGGCATTGCCCCCGATGCGAAGATCCTGCCGGTGCGCGTGCTCAACGGCTCCGGCGCTGGCACGGCCACGTCGATCGATGCCGGCGTGCGCTGGGCACTGTCGAATTACGTGAAGCCGGTGTCCGGCGTTCCGACAGAGAAGACCGTCTTCAACATGAGCCTTGGCAGTTCGTCGGCCTTCGGCCTGTCGACGCTGCAGGCCATCCGCAATGCCGGCACCATCGCCGTCATTGCCGCGGGCAATGCGGGCGGCAGCAATCCGATCTACCCGGCACGCTATGCGACCGACAGCACCGTTGCCGGCTGGGTGATCGCCGTCGGCTCGGTCGACAGCAACAACGTGATCTCTTCCTTCTCCAATCGCGCCGGCGATGCGCGCAACTACTATCTGGTCGCACCCGGAAAATATGTCGAGTCGACTTACTACAACAACGGCTACACGCTGATGAACGGCACCTCGATGGCCGCGCCGGCCGTCACCGGAGCGGCCGCCGTGGTCTGGAGTGCCTGGCCCTACCTGACCGGCGACAAGGTCGTCAAATCCCTGCTGTGGTCGGCGACCGACCTTGGCGACAAGGGGGTCGACACCACTTATGGCTGGGGCTTGCTGAACGTGGCCGCTGCGCTGCAGCCGATTGGCGATACCTGCGTGCCGACCGCCAGCAACAGCTGCGGCACCAGCAGCTCGACCACGACCACCACCAACAACAAGGGCGGCAAGACCAGGACCCTGTCCACGCCGGCCGCAGCCGGTGCGGCAGCCATGACGACTACGGCGCGCGTTTATGGCTTTGACGCGCTGGGCCGCAGCTTCCAGTTTTCGGCCGCGTCGCTGTTGCGTCCGGGCGGCGTCAACATGACCGCCAACCTCAACAACTGGATGGCAGCCAGCCAGCCGGTGAAGATCACCCAAGGCAGCGCCGGCACGCGTTTCGCGTATCAGGGCGATGCCGCGATGGGCACCGGTGCGTACGCGTTCTCGATGCCTGCCGGGACCGGTCAGGTGATGATGTTCAGCGGCGCATCCGTGCTGCCGTTCGGCACTTCGCACAGCAGCTATCTGTCGTCGGCCTTTGCCAGCGACGATGCACTGAAGATCCCTTACCTGAGCATGATCGATACGCCGACCGGCATGGCCTACGATGCGCCGCTGTCTACCGATGTCGGCGTCCGCTTCGGCTATGTTGCCGCTAGCAACGCTTCGCAATTCATCGCACCGGGTCCGAACGACCTGTATACCCATCGCGTGGCCGGCGGTGCAGCAGTCGGCGACCTGTCGGCCCGCTTCGGTCGCCTCGAGCTGGTGGGTACGGTCGGCATGTTGAATGAAGACGGTGCCTTTCTGGGGGCCCGTGGTTACGAGGCCGGCTCCATGCGCGGCGCAACGCGTTTTACGGGCGCATCGGCGGTGTATGACTTCGCCCCCGGCTGGTCGGCACTGGCCAGCTATTCGCAGGGCAACAGTCATGGCCTCGGCGGTTCGGGTGATGCGACCTACCGACTGTCCACGCAGTCGTTCTCGCTCGGCGTCCTGAAGAACGGCGTGTTCGGCGAGCACGACCGCATGTCGCTGGCCGCGGTTCTGCCGTCGCGAGTGAGCGGCGGTGATGTGACCCTGCGTGCGGCCGTCGACGTCAACATGCAGACCGGCGAGCCGATCTATGGCAATGTGCCGGTGTCGCTGACCCCGCGTGGCCGAGAGCAGCGCTACGAATGGAACTGGAGCATGCCCACCAGAGATGGCAGCTTCGGCCTGACCCTGATGCACCGCATCCAGCCCAACCATGATCCGCTGGCGCCGGCTGACAATGTGATGGGCGTGCGTTTCGTGAAGGCCCTGCGCTGATCGCGACTGCCGCCTGCCGCTTCCTTGCGGATATCGTACCATCACGGGTCTTGTGAGTGCTAACGACAATCTCTTCTCCCTGCTTGACGATGCGGCCGGTTGCGATGCACCCGGCCGTCGTACGTCGCGCCTCTGCTACGGCTGGCAGCGCGCCGTTTCGTTCCGGCATGGGGATGATCCCGCAGAGTTTTTCAACGCACTCGATGACGCATTGGCCAGCGGCCTGCATGCTGTCGGCTTGTTCGACTATGAATTCGGCCACCAGCTGCAAGGTTTGAACACCGATGACAGTGCGAGACCGCTGGCGACGATACAGCTGTACCGGCATTGCGAGCGCCTGAGTCGCAGCGAAGTCGATGATTGGCTGGCAAGCCGCGCAGGCAGGGATGGCCATGCCGCCTATGCGGTCACGGACTTGCGCCCGGCACTCGACCCGCAACGCTTCGCTGCAGCGGTCGATGCCATCCATCGTCATATCGAGTCCGGCGACACTTATCAGGTCAACTTCACTTTCCCGCTGCATTTCGATGTGCACGGCGATCCGGTTGCGCTGTATGCGGCGCTGCGGGCGCGGCAGCCGGTGCCCTACGGCGCTCTGGTGATGCTGCCCGATGGTTCGTCGGTGCTGTCGATGTCGCCCGAACTCTTCGTCAGCCAGCAGCAGGGACAACTCACTTGCCGGCCCATGAAAGGCACGGCTGCCGTCAGCGGCGATCCGGTGCAGGATGCAGCCCGGGCCGAGGCGCTGAAAGCGAGCGTCAAGGAACGTTCTGAAAACCTGATGATCGTTGATTTGCTGCGCAACGATCTGGGCCGCATCGCCGTCACCGGCAGCGTCAAAGTGCCGACCCTGTTCGATGTCGAGCGGTACGGGGCGGTGCTGCAAATGACATCGACCGTCACCGCGACGGCGCGCGACGATATCGGACTGCAGCAAGTGTTCGAAGCCCTGTACCCGTGCGGCTCCATTACGGGGGCGCCAAAGCGGCGAACCATGCAATTGCTTCAGCAACTGGAAACGTCGCCACGCCGACTGTATACCGGCGCGATAGGCTGGTTTGAACCGGCAACAGCGCATCGCAGGCTGGGCGACTTCACGCTGTCGGTGCCGATCCGCACCTTGCTGCTCGAGTCGCCCGGTGCCAACGATCTGCGCCATGGCGAAATGGGCGTGGGCGCCGGCATCGTCTATGACAGCGATGCGCAGGCCGAGTATCAGGAATGCCTGCTGAAGGCACGTTTCCTGACAGGCGTCGCACCCGGCTTCAGCTTGTTCGAGACCATGCATGCCACAAGCGAGGGATGCCGCCATCTCGACCGGCATCTGGCCCGCCTGTCGGCGTCGGCTGTGCAGCTCGGGTTTGCCTGTGACCTCGATGCGATACGCAAGGAAGTGTCGGTGGCCTGTGCAGCGCTGCAGCCGGGTCATGAGTACCGGATGCGCCTTGCGCTGGAGGCGAACGGTCATCCAGCGTTGCGCAGCGCCGTCGTGAATCCATTGCAGGAGCCGGTACGGCTGTTGTTGTCGCCAGTCGTGATGCGCTCGGACGATCTGCTGCTGGGCCACAAGACGACGCTGCGACGCGTGTATGACGAAGCCTGGCAGTCAGCGGAGAAGGCGGGCGCCTTCGATGCGCTGTTCTTCAATGAACGCGGCGAATTGACCGAAGGCGGGCGCAGCAACGTGCTGGTGAAGCTCGGCAATCAGTGGTTTACGCCACCGCTGGCGTCAGGGCTGTTGCCCGGCGTGATGCGTGCGGTCGTGCTGGAAGATCCGGGCTGGTCGGTTCAGCAGAGGGTGATCACGCGGGCAGAGTTGCAACAGGCCGAAGCGCTTTGTGTCTGCAATGCCTTGCGGGGTGTGCTGAGGGCCGAACTCGCCTGAAGGCTGGCGTATCAGGGCGCTGCCGGGGCGGCTGAAGCTGAAGCAGCGGGGGCGGCTGAAGCAGCAGGATCACCAGGAGAGGCGGGAGAAGGAGCAGGCACGTTTGCGAGGTCTGCTTCGCGGGCCGGGTTTGCCGGCGAACGCCGCGCATTCACGCAGGCCATCGTCTTGTCCCAGAAGGCTGCACCGCTGCCACCATAGCGCGAAGGCAGGCGCATCATCTTGCGATGGGAGTGGGCGAGGGCGCGTTCCAGCGTCTCGTTCATCATGCCCAGATTGTCGAGCGCGAGATAGGCTTCGCAGTTGGCTTCGATTTCATCTCGGGTCGGGTCGGTCGCATGCGCGCACTCGTGATAAAAAATGAAGTCCAGCATATGCGGCTCATTGTCGCGCATCGGCTTGATCGTGACCCGGTCAAAATAGATGACCGGCCAGCCCTGTTCGTCCGGCCGCACGACAGCCGCGGCGCCGCCCAGCTCGGGATGGCGGTCGCCCGCATCCCCATGACCCAGCCATACCTCATTGACGACGCGTCGTTCGCCGTTGTGCTCGACGGTGCATTGGACTTGCACGCCGTCGGAGCGATCAAAGGCCTGCGCCAGGCCTGATACACAGGCCAGCAACAGGAACCGGACGAGGTGTTCTCGCATGGGCGGCAGGTGATGACTGGGGGGAGCGCTTTCGCTTCACGGATCCGGACCGCGAAACATCACGCGGCCGGGACCGGCGGCGAGCTTATTTGCAGGCGTTCTTGCCGCCCCAATTGCCGCGGGTGACTTCGCCGTCCAGCTTGATCGGTCGGAACCAGCCGCTTTCATTGGCATTGGCGAACTTGCCAGTACCGCCCTTGCGGGTGTACTTGCCTTCCATCTTGCCGCGCGCCTGCGTGAACCCATAGGTCAGCACATCGCCATCCACATCGGCGACGGCGCACAATCCTTCGGCTTCGATCGTGTTGTCCGGATAGACGACGGCGCCGCCGGTGCACTGTCCGGAGAGATTATTGAACTTCGATCCTTCGCCTGCATTCATCTGGGTCGACGAACGGAAATTCATGTAGGTGGTTTTGCCGCCCAATGCGACGGTGGATTCCCCGGTATCGACACTGGTGTATTCGCCGCACTGGTCGTCGCGGGCAATGGCGGGAACCTGAACTGACAACAACAAGATCAGGGTCGCGGGCAATAAGAGACGTCTCATCGTGCTTCCTCGCTTTGTGGTTATTTTTTCCGGCCTGCCTCAGGCCTGCAAAAGAGTTTGCCAGTTTCTGCAAATTCTTGCCCAAGGCCCGCCCGACGGCAGCGGACAGGGGCAACGGCGGGTTTTCAAAAAAACAAATGAGCCCGATTTTTTGAAGCCCGGTCAGTGCCATGGCTCCGGATTGCCCGCACAATGCCGTGGCAGGATGTCTTCGTCCCCGATCCCTCCTTTGGGCCCGACAATAATGAACAAGAATCTCTGGCTGCTCGCGATCGCCCAAGGGCTGTTCCTGGCGAATAACGTGACCTTCATTGCCATCAACGGGCTGGTCGGTCTCAGTCTCGCGCCTTATCCCTGGATGGCGACGCTGCCCGTGATGGGCTATGTGGTCGGTGGGGCGCTCAGCACCGGTTTGGTCGCTGCATCGCAGCGCCGCTGGGGTCGCAAGGCGTCGTTCCAGTTGGGGCTGCTGGTGGCCTTGCTGTCGGCTGCGATCGGCATGGTCGCGGTGCAGCAGCAGTCGTTCTGGCTGCTGGTGCTCGTCACGGTGGTGGCGGGCTATTACAGCGCCAATGGCCATCTGTATCGTTTCGCCGCAGCTGAACTGGCCGACAGCGCCTATCGCGAAAGGCCGGCCCCGCTGGTCAGGGCCGCCGGCTTGATCGGGGCCGTGATCGGTCCCAATCTCGCCAGCCAGACCAAGGCCTGGCTGACGGTGCCTTTCGCCGGCGCTTACCTCGCGCTGACTTTGCTCGCGTTTGTATCGCTGGCCGTGATATCGCGCATCGATTTTCCGCCTATGCCTGAAAAAGCTTCACAGCATGGCGACGGCCGGCCGCTGGCCGAGATTCTGCGCCAACCGGCATTCATGGTGGCGGTGCTGGCTGCCTCGGTCAGCTACGGTGTGATGAACTTGCTGATGGCGGCAACGCCGCTGGCCATGCAAGTCTGCGGCATGCCCTTCAGCGACACCGCGCTGGTGCTCGAATGGCATGTGATCGGCATGTTTGCGCCGGGTTTCTTTACCGGATCGCTGATCAAGTGCTTTGGGGTGTTGCAGGTGATGGGAGTCGGTGTGCTGCTCAATCTTGTGTGCATCGTGATTGCGATCAGCGGGACGGACTTGCATTACTTCGTGTCGGCGTCATTCCTGCTGGGCGTGGGATGGAATTTTATTTTCACCGGCACCACGACCTTGTCGCTGGATGCTTATCGGACCGAAGAGAAAGACAGGGCGCAGGCTGCGATCAATTTCTGTGTTTTTACCGTGATGTCGCTGAGTTCGTTTGCTTCCGGGGCGCTGCTGACGACGCAGGGCTGGAATTGGTTGAACGCAGGGTCGATACTGCCGGTGGTGCTCACGGGCTGGGCATTGCTCTGGCTCGCACGCGCTACCAGGGAATCGCTTG
>JACCDT010330919.1_pt1 | contig 11327 bp, 21 predicted proteins | sample 7446291 | NCBI WGS metagenome assembly JACCDT01 (sample SAMN15323446, study PRJNA562643) | freshwater metagenome | isolation source: river surface water | place: USA:Blue River Watershed | collected 2017-08-17 | reverse complement strand
GGACCAGTTTGATAATGGAGCAGAGCCAGGTGAGCAATCACTTACTGGTTGGTGGATTAGAAGTCAGTCATCATTTCACGGTGGTGAAGGTATTAAGTTCTATGACCCATCTGCTGGTGAGACAGTTACTCATAGATTTACAGATAGCAAAGGTGTTAATGTCTGGACTAAGGGTGAGGTAACTTTACTTAAGAATACAACCTCTGCCCACTATACAACTGGTGCTATCCAATCCAATAAAAAACCATTTCAACAAGCACGTTCTATTCAATATGGCACTACTGATGGTATCTTATTATGGGATGAGTTTGATGTAGATAAAATTGCCGTAGATGGAACAGTTACTCACTTTTTAGATTACGCTGCAGGTACAGATTATCCTGTATATGCAATCTGCGATGATGGTGTTAACGCATTCTGGGCTACCCGTATTCTTGATGCAGGTGTAGATAAGACTGTTCTATATAAGAAGGCTTTAACTGGCACTAGTGCTACAGCCAATACTGAAATGTTTAAGACTAGTAGCGTAGTAATTAACAAGGGTGTAATGGAATATGTCAAAGACCGTATAGTCTTGGCTATCAATAATAGCATTTATGAATTATCTTCATCTGCTACATCTCTACCTACTGCAGTATATACTCACGCTGATACAGATGTAGTTTATACATCTATCACAGCATCAGGTCCTGCTATCTATGTTGCTGGCTATAGTGGTATTCAATCATTTATTTACAAGTTTACTCTTAATACATCTGGCGTTATGCCAACCCTTACCACAGCCATTACTGCAGCAGAGATGCCAGTTGGCGAAATCATCCATAAGATTTATTACTACTTAGGTTATATGATGATAGGGACAAACAAGGGAATCCGTGCAGCAGTTGTCTCAGACCAAGACGGCTCCATAAACTATGGTCCACTAATTGTGGAAACTACTCAGCCTTGCTATGACTTTGCTGCACGAGACAGATTCGTCTGGTGTGCAACTGGCGTAGATGGTGCTCCTGGAGTTATCCGTATTGACTTGGGTAATGAAATAGAGACATTACGTTTTGCTTACGCAAATGATTTATATGTAAGTACTATATCAGGATACAAGACAACTACCTGTGCATTTGCTGGCGAGACAGACAGATTAGTATTTGCAACTACAGCAAACAACGTAGGTACTATTACTAACAAAGCATTAACATCTAATGTAGCAACCTTAACTACATCAGCAGCACACGGACTTGTAGCAGGTGATGAAATATGGGTAGAGGGCGTAGATGCTACATTCAATGGTGAGTATACTGTTATAGATACACCTACTTCTACTACATTTACCTATGCTAAGACTGCAAGCAATGTATCATCTACTGTAGTATCATCTAGTTCTGCTAAAGTAAATAAAGTCGGCTCAATCAATATTGAAGATTCATCTACGCTTATATCCACTGGTTATATAACTACAGGATATATCAGGTACGGAACCCTTGAGCCTAAGAACTTTAAACGTTTACTTGCTCGTGGTGACTTTACCTTTGGTTCATTAGTACTTGAAACTGTAGATAAAGATGGTGTTGAGTATGACCATATTACCTACGAAGCAGGAGTAACTGCAGTTGAGGTTGGTACTAACAACCCTGATACAGCACAAGAGTATGTAGCCTATAAGTTTGTTCTTAATCGTGATGCTACAACTACTAGCCAAGGTCCAGTATTTAAGGGCTATCAAGCAAAGGCTACTATTGCTACACCTCGTCAAAGAGTTATGAGATTTCCTGTTTATTGTTTTGACATTGAAACAGATAGATACAATGTGGTATCTGGATATGAAGGTAAAGCACTAGCACGACTACAACTACTAGAAGGAGTTGAAGAAAATGGCGACGTTGTTACCTGGCAAGACCTTACTACTGGCGAAAGTCGTCAGGTAGTTGTTGAACAAATCTCATTTACCCGTATGACCCCACCTGATAAAAGGTTTGATGGGTTTGGCGGAGTAATTGAGATAACTATTAGAACGGTATAATACTTATGACACCTAATGACTGGGCTGCATTGGCAGTTGCCATAACCACTTTACTCGGAGCACTAGCAGTTGGAGTTAGACACTTAGTTAAACACTATCTATCTGAACTTCGTCCTAATGGTGGCTCAAGTGTAAAAGACCAGGTCAATAGGTTAGAACAAAAAGTAGATACCTTATACACAATTTTAATACAGAAGTAGAAAGTAGTGGGGATGAAAGCAGATAACTTTCCAAAATGGTTTTACGATAATGCTACGGTCCAAGACTTTGAGAATGGACTAGCAGAGTTCAAAGGTAAAAAGAATCTTAAGTTCTTACAGATAGGTGTCTTTACTGGCAACGCATCTGTTTGGTTACTAGAGAATATTCTTACAGACCCAACATCATTACTTGTAGATATAGACCCTTGGTGTGGTAATCTACCTCACGAGTCAATCTATGACTGGGATGATATACAAGAAGCATACAAGGAACAGATAAAGCCTTATGCTAAGAAGGTAGCCTCACATAAAGCATTTAGTGGTGACTGGCTAAAAGAACACAGAGAAGTTAAATTTGATTTTATTTATATTGACGGTGACCATCTTCCGGAATCAGTTACATTAGATGCTGACTTATCTTGGGACTTATTAAAGCCTAAAGGTATTATGGCATTTGATGATTATGAATGGGACCATCCAGATGGCACAGATAAAAACCCTAAGCCAGCAATAGATGCTTGGTTGAACAAACATAAAGATGAAATAGAAATTATACGTAAAGGATGGCAAGTATGGATAAGGAAAAAGTAAATGACAACTGTTGCCAAGAGAGCCACACCTGCTGCAATTGCTGTTCTCCGTCAAGCGACGGCGTTAAGACCGAAACGCAAGAAAGCCAGCGATGGTCTGCTACCATCTGCTGCTCATCTGAAATCCAGTCCTAACTCAGACCACAATACAGGGTATGCAGTAGACTTAACTCACGACCCTAAGAATGGTATTGACTGCTTTGAAATCTATGAGAAGTTACAGTCAGATTCAAGAGTTAAGTATCTAATATTTCAAGGTAAGATTTGGTCAGCCAAGAATGGTGAAGCCAGATACACCGGAGTAAATCAACATAATAAACATCTACATATTTCCATCAAAGATAACTGCGGTAATGATACATCACCTTGGTTTCCTTGGCTGGGAAAAGTAACAACACTCAACAAGGTAAAGGCATCAGTAAAACCTCTACCAAAGAAGGAGAACAAATGAAAGATTTAATCGCTAAGTTAAAGAGCAAGAAGACTAAGGCTGCAGTTAAGTCTTACCTTCGTGCCGTATTAGCATCAGCAATTACAATGGGACTAGCACTGGCTGCTGACCTAGCACCTGAGCAAGCAATCCTAATTGGCGCAGTAGCCGCACCATTGGCTAAGTGGGCAGATAAGACTGAAAAAGAGTATGGTATAGGCTCCAAATAAATACCCCTAATTAGCCTTTAAAGGCCCTTTAGAGATACGAAAACCCCCCGACCCAGTAGAGATACTAGGAAGGGGGGTCTTTTGTCGTTTATTCTCGTGTTTTTATATCTCTATATATTATATATATATTATATTATAGACCCCTCCGGGGTCTTATATATTATATATATTATTATATATTATATATACAATTATACACTTAATGATTATTACTGTTGAACCGACTGATTACTTAACGGTTCTACACTCTGTGGATAACCTGATATACTACTGCTATGACTATACAACTTGATGAATACATCCTGCCTGAACATATATCTTACTCGGCATTTACTACCTACATTGACTGTGGTTATCAGTACTACTTAGGTAGACTACTCAACTTACCTGAACAACCATCAGTCTGGTCTGTCGGTGGTTCTGCATTTCATACTGCTACTGAGATGTGGGATTTGGAAAACCTATGAGTGCTCAAAGTTTATGGGATAAGGCTTGGCTTAAAGAAGCAGAAGGTGTTGACTTAACATTTGCTCGTGTTGGTGGTAGAACATCTAAAGCATTTCCTAATAGGGAGAATGTAGATTTTTGGCAACATACAGGACCTGAGTGGGTTCAGTCATATATCGATTGGCGCAAGGCTAATCACAATTGGAAGATTTGGTTTACTCCTGAGGGCGCACCTGCCATAGAGTTGGGGTTAACTCCTGTCTTTGCTGATGTACCAGTGAAGATGGTTCTTGATAGAGTGTTTGAAGTCGATGGTGAGTTGGTCGTGGTTGACCTCAAGACTTCACAACAAACCCCAACTAGCACCTTACAACTTGGATTCTACAAACTAGGAATCAAACAAGTCTTAGGTGTTGATATTAAATACGGTGCGTATTGGATGGCAAGACAAGAAGGAACTTCTGCTATGGTAGATCTTAGTGATTACACTGAGGAGAAGTTAGAGTACTTAGTACGGTCCTTCGATAAAGCACGCAAGTCTGGTATATTTATCCCTAATACAAACAACTGCAATCGTTGTGGATTAACAGAGTATTGTCAATTCACTTCGAAGAAATGAGAAAAACAATGGCAAATGAAGACTGGAAACTACAAGTTTCCTACAAGACACCATCAGGTGATATGATAAACGTACGTGCTAATACTGCTGATGAACTATCAGTATTGTTAGAAGGCGTAGGAGATTACTCTCCACAAATTGCGGCAACTCAACAAAAAATTGTGGGGTCATATGCTCTAAACCCGTCCTCGACTACGAGTTCCACTACAGACACAAAGCGCTCCACCTACTCCGCACCAACCCCGGTGTCGCAAGCATCAGGTACCGCAGCGCCAGTATGTAAACACGGAGCACGTATATGGAGAGAAGGTATCAGTAAGGCAAGCGGTAAGCCTTATGCATTCTGGTCTTGTCCTGCACCACAAGGAACTCCAGATCAATGCAAACCAGTAAACTAAAAGACTGGTATAGATCTTTTTTCGGAACTAGAGAGGAGCCAGGATGCGTACACTTATCAGATCAGTTGGTCGTGCCAGTATTGGTGGGGAACCATTACCATCTTGCTTTAAGGCATTCGAGTCAAACAAAATTATCATCCGTCGCTCCGAAGTTTCTATGTTCGCAGCAGCACCAGGTGTTGGAAAATCCACACTCGCACTAGCACTAGCGTTAAAGATGAAGGTGCCAACACTTTACATCTCAGCAGATACTAATGCACACACTATGGCTATGCGACTAGCCTCTATGATTTCAGGTAAGAATCAAACAGATGTAGAGGGTATGTTGCAATCTGATGTAGGCTGGACTAAGGCTACTCTATCAAAGAGTAGCCATATAGTCTGGTCATTTGAATCAGCACCAACACTACAAGATATTGACGAAGAAGTACAAGCCTTTGAAGAATTATGGGGTTGTTCTCCTACGCTTATCATAGTTGATAACTTAATGGATGTTGCCACAGATGGTGGCGAAGAGTTCGCCTCAATGAGGGCGATTATGAAGGAGTTGAAATATCTTGCACGTGCTACGAACTCGGCTGTTGTTGTTCTTCATCACACTAGTGAGGCTGTTCTTGGGACACCGTGTCAGCCACGCTCTGCTATCCAAGGTAAGGTCGCACAACTTCCAGCACTTATATGCACGCTTGGTGTTGTTGGAACGTCGATGGGGGTTGCACCTGTTAAGAACAGATACGGCAGAGCCGATGCAGGTGGTGGGCTAATGACTTGGATTGCATTTAATCCTGAATATATGTTCGTCGATGATATCCCGGAGAATCACTAATGCAAAAAGATATTAAGAACTTTACTATAACTATAAGTAAAAATTCTCTGGACTGCTGGGGAATTGGGATGGAGTACTATGCACTATTTGAATTTGTTACTGATATTGTTCCACGAATTGACGCTAGGATTGTTAGGTTTGATTTCATATTTTTCAATATAAATATAACTAGATACCCAAAGGTGGCGTGGCGTGATAATAACCCTGAGTAAGGATGAGGTTAGGGTCTGCACTATGCTGGCAGTAGAAAGATGGCTGGCTAAGTTTGGCTCTACTGACCAACCTAACTATGCACAAGGTAAGGCTGACGGTAAACTAGAGCCTGAGATCAATGCTAATATACGTGCTAATGTATGTGAGTGGGCTGTTGCTAAGCATTACAATATGGCTTGGAATAATCCTTGGTATCCTAACTCATTGCATAAGAAGCGTTATCCATTGCCTGATGTTGGAACTAATGTAGAGGTAAGGTCAATTAGAACTCAAGATAGTATACCGTTCTGGCGTAAGGATGAGGGTAAAGTTATCATAGGTACTAAGTGTTTAGATTTAGAATATTTTTCTGAGGTAGAAATATTTGGTGCCGCATATCCGGAAGAGTTTACTAAGCCTGAGTATTATGATAGTTATATAAATGGTTGGCGTATACCTATAAGTGGATTCACTCATGAGTAGTTATGGTAAGCGTAAAGGTTCAGCCTTTGAGACTGGTGTAGTTAAGTGGCTTAGGTCTAGAGATATTCTAGCAGAGAGATTGACTAAGGCTGGTGCCAAAGATGAAGGTGATGTGGTTGCATTCCTAGATGGAACAGCAAACATATTAGAATTAAAAGCAACGAAGAAGTTAGACTTACCACAGTTCTGGCGAGAAGCAGAAGTAGAAGCAGAAAACTATGCTAAGGCTAGAGGATTAAAAGAAGTACCATTTAAGTTCGTAGTAATAAAACGTAGGCAAGCAGGAATAGACAAAGCGTGGGTGGTGGAAGATCTTGAACAATGGACTAAAAGGACGGGCAAATGACTTACCAAATATTAGAGAAATACTCATACACTATGGAGCAAAAGTTAGACAAGAGTACGGACAAGTCACTCTCAAATGTCCCTTCCACTCCGACACCCATCAGTCGGGAAGTGTCAATCTCGACAGTAACATATACATATGTTTCGCCTGTGGAGTCCAAGGTAACAGTTTACAAATCGTTGCACAGCAAGAGAGGGTAGATTTACGTGAGGCAAAAAGAATCGCAGAAGGAATTGTTGGGACTAGCGAGTCAGAAGTACGCGGCAAGCATTTATCAGGCAGAAGATTACCTCAGAAGCAGAGGTATAACAATGGAAGTAGCACGGTTGGCACGATTAGGCGTAGTCGCGGAGGCTGAAATTGGACACGAACAATTCACAGGAAGATTATCAATACCGTATATTACCAAGACTGGTGTTGTCGATTTGCGTTTTCGTTCTCTTAATCCTGCTGTTGAACCTAAGTATATGGGAATGACAGGGGCAGAAACTAGAATGTACAATGTATTAGATATAGAAAGAGCAGGTGATTTTATTGGAATATGTGAAGGCGAGATTGATACACTTACTCTTTCTTCTCTCGTTGGAATTCCCTGTGTTGGCGTCCCTGGTGCAAACTCTTGGAAGAAGCACTACACACGATTGCTGGCGGACTTTGAACGAGTGTTTGTATTTGCAGATGGAGACCAGCCTGGAAAAGAATTCGCCACTAGTCTTGCCCGCGAATTACCAGTTACTATCATTCAATTACCAGACGGACAAGATGTCAATTCTATGTACGTGCAAGAAGGTTCTTCATACTTCAATCAAAAGGTGGGTATAAATGAGTAAAGAAATTCCACCTTGCCCGGGATGTGGTGAGCGATTCGAAAATGTGTTCGAAGCAACTGACCACTTACTAGAGGATGATGATGAGTTTGATCCAGCATTAACACTACCCAATGGCGCTAAACTAATGGTAGGTTCTTTACTTAGATGTCTGTATAGATATGCGGACAGACCAGACCAGATTAAATCTATAACTCAGTCTGCTTATATGACATTGTTTACTGCTGAAACACAGCCTGAGATGGTAAGAAAAATAGTGGAAGAAATGATAATCGAATCACAGATGATGGATATAGATGATGAGATTAAACAACTACTAGATGGAGATAGATAATGGCTAGTATAAAAGAACTAGATAAGCAAGAGCAGTGGGACAACTGGTACTATGAAAGACTTCAACGATCAGTTAATAAGATAGTAGAAAAAATTCCAGCAGATAAGGATACAAATGAAAAGTAAAGATTGGGAAGTTAATTATCCACCAAGTGCTGAGTCATTTGAGGTAGCAGTAGCACAAACATTCCAAGAACTATTGGATTTGTTACTATCTAAACATAAGGATTACGGACCAAGGAATATTGCAGACGCACCAGGCGGTGCTATCAATGGACTAAGGGTTCGTATGCACGATAAGTTAGCACGTATAAATAATCTATACGATTCAATAAGGGATATGGCACCAGAGCATGAGTCTTTCGAAGATTCTTTCAAGGACATGGCAAACTATGCAATCATAGGGTTGCTAGTTCTTAGAGGAAAGTGGGACAAATGAAGGTTATAGTCTGCGTATCTGATTTACAGGTACCTTATCACGATAGGAAGGCAGTATCCGTACTGTCTAAATTTATAAAACAATATAAACCTGACGAGGTGGTATCGGTTGGGGATGAAATGGATATGCAGACTATCTCAAAGTGGAGTAGGGGAACTGACCTAGAACACGAGAAGTCTATTGCTAGAGATAGAGATGAAACCTATCGAGTACTTGAATCATTAAAGATTAAACATATGATTCGAAGTAATCATACAGATAGATTATTTAATACAATTAAAACAAGAGCACCTGGACTAGCAGGTCTACCTGAATTAGAGTTAAAGAACTTTCTTAAACTTGATAACTTAGGTATTAGATATCACGAGAAGCCATATGAACTAGCACCTAATTGGTTATTACTTCACGGTGATGAAGGTAATGTCCAGCCTACTGCTGGCGCTACTGCACTTGGATTAGCAAAGAGAGCGGGTATGTCCGTAGTCTGTGGGCATACGCACCGTATGGGGTTGACACATTATACTCAGTCATATTTTGGTGGTCATCCTAAAACATTATGGGGATTAGAAGTTGGCTGCTTAATGGACTTTAAGTTTGCTAGATATATAAAGGGTGGATTGTTTACGTGGCACAAAGGTTTTGGTGTCTTATACGTGGATGGAAATAAAGTAATACCCCATCTTGTTCCAGTTAATATGGACGGTTCATTCGTGTTCGATGGAAGGTTATGGAAGTAAATTGGACTGGGATAGCATTGAGAAGTGGGACTACATTGTAACAGCGGTTGCCTCAGAGTACCATAAAAAGTTTTCTATGGTAGAGTTAGAGGATATAAGGCAATCGCTGTATCAATGGTTCGCAGAACACCCAAACAAACTTAAAAGTTGGGAAGCAATAGGAGAGAAGGACGCTAAGAATTTAATCTATCGTTCACTTCGGAATCAAGCATTGGATTATTGTCAGCGTTGGAAAGCCAAGTCTATTGGCTATGATGTTACTGACTTACATTATTATGAATCAGAAATAGTAGAAGCATTACTCCCACCTGTATTGCGTGGTGAATACGGAGTAACGCACAAGTTAAATCTTGGTAGACCGGGAAGACCATCTGCTCCCGCCGAAGGTGGCAACTTAACTATTATGATGTTGGAAGTTGACGCAGGTTACTGGAAGTTAGGTAAGGAAGATAGAAGAATTATATTCTTACGCTTCGCAGAGAACCTAGACTTCGGCGAGATAGCAAATTACTTGGAACTTGGTACAGATAGTGCCGCACGAATGAGATTAAAGCGTGCCATTCGTAGGCTTATCAACAAGATAGGTGGATACAAACCATTTGTTGATAATGATATTAGTGGTGAGGAACTGGAAGTTGAAGAATAAAATTAATTATCCTCCAGTTGAATAAAATCCAGTACCTTTAAACTGAATACCAGGTACGGTATAGACTCTAGTTGATTCGTTATGACAGGTTGGACACTTCATTGGTTCATCTCTGTCCTCTACCGATCTTGGAATCGACATAGAAGTCATACATTTATTACATCGATACTCATATGTAGGCATTATAACTCCTCACTATCGTCTGGTGTTGGTGCTGTTGCAAGAGTGCCACATAAAGCACACTCCATATCTAGGAAGTACATATCAATCTCGCCAGTCTCATCATCAAAGACAGTCTTTAAGTTCCAGATATTACAACCACAAGGACACACAGTAGTTGCACTACCTCGTATATCCATAGCAGACTTGTAGTCTGGCTTAAGTTCTGTTATATGTTTTGGCTTAATTAGTAGTACCCTTTCTTAGTAAAGAACTTCCACGCCTCACAAGGTGTGTGATACCTGTTATAGATATAAGACAAGCCTCTATCTATTTGCTTTGGCGCAGGAGTCTTGGGGTCTAGCCCTAATAATTGTGGAATACCTCCAGCATTTTTGCCCATTACTTTAACTTTATTGTATGCGTTGGGTCTCCAATTGCTTTCCTTAGTCCACAGTTTATTAAGGCAAGACCATTGTTTATATTGGAACTCGTATAACTTATCTTGTGCATAGGCTTTGCTATCCATTACAGTCCAACCCTCAGCAACTTCTTCCCGCGTTGATGAAAATTGACCAGTTGGTGTAGCCAACCTGATACCCAGCATAAGTATTATTCCTAAGCCGAGTACCAATATAAATATCTTTTTCATATTAGAATACCTATCAGATATAAAAGAGTTACTATTGTGATAGCACTAAGTATAGTACCACCACCTATAATAATTAAGAATGATAACAATAAGTTAAGTTCTATAAACTCTCTTATGATCTTATCCTTTCCGATACTTCCTCTGCGATTACATCTTTGCCTTGTGGCATATCGAACTCAGACACTATCCATTCTTGATATGGTGCATCTATTGCTAACTCAATGGCTCTATCTATATCATACTCTGATACATAATAAACTAGTTCCGCTTGAGTCTTGATTGTAATTCTATATCTATTCATATTCATTATCGAATAGCCCTTCAATGCTCTTATCGCTAGACATTTCCTCATAAGTAATATAAACTAGGTCGTCAAGTTCTCTGATAAGCAAACTTACTTTATCATCTGACCAACCTGCTACCATATCACTAGTGATAGTGCCTTGCCATACTACATTGTTATCCACTTATACCTCGCTCTCTCATAGTCTTCCTTACCTTTCTGGCAAAGTTAACCTTGTTCTCATTGTACTTATTCTTGGTTGTCTTTCCTAGCATAACTATTCTTTCACCGGGCATAGTACCGCCATAGATACCGAAGTGTATCTGTGCTATACCACGCATACCTAGTTCTAAACAGTTATCTTTTGCAGGACAATTTCTACACACCATTAGTGCAGAGATAGCCTTATCTACTTCAGCATTGGCTCTCGCCTTTTGTTCTTTACTATTAGTCCACTTCTCATTGTCGTCCCT
>JACCDT010420775.1_pt1 | contig 11328 bp, 10 predicted proteins | sample 7446291 | NCBI WGS metagenome assembly JACCDT01 (sample SAMN15323446, study PRJNA562643) | freshwater metagenome | isolation source: river surface water | place: USA:Blue River Watershed | collected 2017-08-17 | reverse complement strand
GGATTTTCTGCCACCAGTTTGACCACGCCACCCCGGCGGTGCAGGCGCTTGACGGTGAACTCGTTGTTAAGCACTGCCAGAACGATGTTGCCGTGCTTGGGCTCAATGGACCGGTCCACCAACAGCTCGTCGCCTTCGTAGATGCCGATGCCGGTCATGGAGTCCCCCTTGACCCTAAAAATGAACGTCGCCTCTTTGTTGCGGATCAGGTGCTCGTTGAGGTCGATGCGCTTTCGGGTGTGATCGGCTGCGGGCGATGGAAACCCCGCTGGCACCTTCCAGGCGCACATCTGCAGCCACACCTTCTCGTCAGGTATGTGCAGAGGAACCGGGGATGAAACGGGCAGCGTTTGCATGCCTTAAATATACTGGATAAATATCCAGCACTTCAAGACCCCAAAAGCCAGGGCAGAAGTAAACTTTCCGATCAAACGCGGGGCGCTGGGCCCGCCACCAGCTCAGGCATGTGCTGACAGTTCATCAGCGCAGCTGCCTCAGGAACGTCGGCGCTGAGCCAAGCGTCGTACAACTCAGGGGCAATGATCACGGGGGTTCGTTTTTCATCACCGGGCTTGTGAAACTGCTTCATCACAGGATGCTCGTCGGCATTGACAGTGAGCATGGAGCAGTTCACCACTATTTCGTGAGATACCAGGTCCACCGAAATTCCACTATCGAATCAGAACAGCAGGAGTGGTTGGCAGGGAGGAAGGAATTTTGCTTAAAGATGCCAGCAGCGACATATACTGAAAAACCTGTGCCGAGTGGCTTGCTTCATCACTCGGCACATAACAAGTTTGCCCTCGGTGCGAAGCTACTGCCAGTGCATCAGAGGGCACTAGTGGTGAGTTACAAAAAACCTTGAGCAAGGGCTTTCCTTCTTTTGTAGACCCTACACTGGTGCCACCTATCACCCATGCTTGCGAGGTTTCGTGTAGTTGTTGCTTGATTACTTCGCCCAAAAAGTAAAAAACTTCGCGAGGTGAACGAATCTTGATGTCGCGCCAAGCCATTTGATCTGGAATCACGGATCGACTTGCCGTTTGCTGGGGCTTTTCTGACTTTGAGGTGGCAAGACGTGAAGAGCTCGATTGACAAAGCAGGTCGATGCTCGAATAGGGCCAGTCGTTGGCGCTAGGCGGGTTAAAGCAAAAGCGAACTCTGTGTGACATCATGACCAACTGGTGGCTGATATCGGGGTTGGAATCGCCCGTTTCGACAAGCCTTGGTCTAGCGGCGCCAGGCTGAATAGATGACGACCAGTTCGCAACAACGGTTCCCAACTGGTTGAGTGCTTCATTGCGTGACAGTCGTGGGCCTACAGGAACTTGCTCTGAAACTTCTTCCATGCCCAGCCCGAGTCGGGTGGCCTCCGACACCAGCAATTGAAATTGCGACCAAGCACTGGGCTTTGCAGTATTGGGAAAAGTATGACGCGTGCCTTGAGCGTCCTCATAAGTCACCGATTCAACCAGTAACGTCCACAGCACGTCTTGGCGCAAGCGTGCGGACTGTTGAAAGAGAAAAATGCGGTCCAAAGGCACACTGGACACGAAAGCCCGCGTGAACTGTTCATTGTCCAATGCCGCCAAAGAATAATTGAAGCCCTCGTAAACATTCAGCCCAAAATACGTGCCCAATGCCTGAACTGGTGTGAAGTAGCTCCTGCGACTCTCGCTGAAATTGACGTTGCCTCCCAGGTTGCCGCTGCCGCCAAGATAAGACACCGTGGTGAAGCTCAGCGGTTGCTGATCTGCTGCCCTGAGCAGATTGAGCAGGGTGGTGTTGCGCTCGATTTGGTCGAGTGCCGCGTTGTGATTGACGGCCATCTGGAGCAAGCTGTGGTGCTGGCCGCCACAACCAGCCAAAGCAAAGACCAAACTCAAGCAAGCCAGCCGCTTGCTTGTGGATGTAAGAATAGGCATCAGAGCTGATTCACTTGAGGATGAAAATCGAAACAAGCTTCGGCATAGCGCCAGCTGGAAAAAAATCAGTCTTTGTACTTTTCATTCAATGCGCAGACAGGCCCCCGCAGGGGCATGATCCTGTCCTTTTGGCACTGAAGGTCCGTGTCAGCACAAGAGGCGATGGCTGCGTTCACCACCCCCATGCAATCGTTCACCCACATCATGCGTTTCGAGTTTTCAGGGCGAAAACCGTTGGGGGCTGCAAACATGGTGCAGTGGTCATTGGCTGCAGAGGCCTTGTTGAACGTGCGCAGGGTCCCCCAGCTGCAGAGCGTGTCGGCTGCCAACGCTTGGCCAAAATAAGGACTGATCATGATCAGCAAACTGGTATAGAAGTGGATTTTCTTCATGGACATCAGGGTGTTCGTGGAGTTGGATGCACCACTGTAATGCCAGTATTGGCCTCTATCGTCTCTGTCGGAAAATGTCGGAACCCAAATTCAAATCCCCATAAAAAGGCGTATTTGTCGATATTTGTCGGAATTCCGCCGGGCATTTTTCGCCAAGCGGCCATTAATATTTGAATTCACTTGAGGCTGAGTCAAACCGCTCGCTTGCCTCCATTCTGGGTTGTTGATATGGCCAGCCCAGTTTCATGAAATCCGATGCGCATGCCCACAGGAGAACGATCCATGAATCCGCTTTTTCACTCTCTCGTTGCTGAATTTGCCGTGAGCAGAAACCTTCCCTTTTCGGAGGATGTGATCGGTCTCGAATTTGATTGTGAGAATGTAGGCGTTTGGGTAATGCCGCACCCCGTTGACCCCGATCATGCCTTGGTGGAAACCACGGTCACTGTGATGAACCCCTTGCAGCAAGCACTGGTGGCACCCTATTTGTTGCAGGTCAACGAATCTGCACGCTTCGAACATGGCTGGACCATCGTCATGGATCCCGAGGGGCAAGTGTTGGTGTCGAGGTCTCTGCCGCTGCAAGGCACCACATTGGCGGAGTTCGAGAGCGCGCTTGCTGAGGGGGTGGATCAGGCCCAAGCCCTTGCACAAACGATCGATTTGATGGCGCAGATGGAAGCAGAGGGCCCGTCTGAGGCCGCCTCAGCGGCTGAAGCGACCATGGTTCGTGTTTGACCTGCAGGAGTGATCGCATGCCTTACCAAATCAAGACCCAGTCGTTCACTGCACTGAAAGGCAAGGAACGACTAGACCATTTTAAAAACACCTCTAAGCAAGACGCCAGCGAGATTCTGCGCGGCGTCAGGGCCAATCTGATTGACAAAAAGGGCCGGGTCAAGGAAGGGAGTGTGCGTTTGTTGCACACCTCCCACGCCGAAAAGAACATGAAAATTGGTCGTGTTGGTACCTTCAAGGCCATGTTCATCAAGAATGCCAAGCACAGGCGAAGTGCCGATTGCATGATCGATTTGTTGAATCGGGCGGGCTTGCCAAAGCACCGCCTTGACGCCCTGAAGGCCGCCTTGAAAGCAGGAGGCTCCAACCAGCTCTACACCCGCGTGGTGGTGGCAGCGATCAATGAAATTCTGCCCCAATCGGCGCCTACGGCAGACGAGGCATTGCTCAAGTTTGGCGTTGAGCCATTCGCAGAGAAAAAGAACAAATTGGGGTCTGGTGGCTTCGGGACAGTCAATCAGGTCATATACAACTCCACCGCTTGCGCATTTAAAAAATTCAAAATCGATCAGGATGTAGAAAAGCACCGTGTGCCCATTGCCAGCGCATCCAATCCCAATGGTGATGTTATAGAGCCCCGCTCAAGAGAATCTTTTGAGTCTGACGATCAGCCTCTTCAATTCGATAAGGAAAAAATCAAAAAAATTGAAGAGTTGGAAAAAAAATGGCAACAACAGCGCATCAAGGATGCTGCTGGCAGCATGAGCAGTGATTCTTCAGTTCATGCGGATCACGAAGTTGACGAAAATCAGAGTGGTTTTCGGTACGGGGAGGCTGAGCCGGATGCGTCTCAAGAGGCCCCTCCTTTGGGAAATGCGCAGCTGATCAATCCCGAACCTGCGCCCGCTGGCCCAAACCCGGCCCAACGCAGAGACAGCATAGACAGTGCGGCAGCTGCCGTTGTGGAGCCAGCGCGTGTAGGCCGCAAAGCCATTGTCAATGTGACGCGGGTCAAAGACATTCCCCAAGTCGTCAAGCCCCTGATGTTGCTTGTCCGGGAGGAGCGCATCGATGCCCCCCCCCAGTACCATGCGGTGCCTGGTGGTGCGGCCTTCAAAGCCTGGGCACGTCTCCAAAAATCCGGGGCCAACTTGTTGGTGGAGGGTGCTTTGATGCCAAAAGCCAAAGGCAAACCATTGGGAGAGGATCGCCGCGATGGCTTCAAAGTCAATTGCAAACCAGCAGACCTCAAGCCGATGGCGCGATCTGGTCTCACTGGACTCCAAGGGTTGGCTGCTCATGGGTTCATCCATGGCGACATCAAACCAAACAATTTGTTTTTTGACAATGAATCGAAAACACTTCAGTTCATTGACGTCGACGGACTGCAGAAAGTCAGCAAAAAAGACGGCTCGAAAATGGAAGGTTCAGAGTCAACGCGTCGATACGCTCACCCTTTGATGTTGGCAGGAAAGCCGTGTGGCGTAGGCAAAGACTTGTGTGCCTTTGGTGTCACGGTGCTGGAGTCGGCACTCTATGCAAAAAACCAAAGTGCGGTGTGTGAAGACATTCTTCGCAATATGAAAATTAGTGAAGAACCCTTTGCGGCAGGGCAGATGGCCAAATTGTCCACAACGCGCATGAGGATGGTTCAAAACTTAAAAGATGAACAGAAAAGGTTTCCTGCCGACAGCGAGGAACATTTTGGGCTCCAATGCATCATCACCTCGATTGAATACGAAGAGTCGCGCATCAATTCAGGTCAGGAAAATGTTTTCGAGCGTTACACCGCTACTAACGCCAATCACCCGCTCAATCAACTCAGCCAGCACCCCGCAATCGCGGGGGGTAAATGACTGCTGATGCTCATCCGAGCTCTATTGCGGCTTGAAGCGCTATGACGCCAGATCCAGATGATTGCGGGCGCTTGACATGGTTGCTTCCGTGGCGTTTGAACGCCCTGGATGAAGTGCGCCAGAAATTGGCGGCATTGGTTGAAAGCGAATGCTGGTCCGATGAGCTCCACCATCAGGCACTCCTGGTGATCGAGGAGCTGATCGTCAATGCGGTGAACTATGGCGGGCAAACACCAGAGTCTGGCGTTTTGGAAGTCGCTCTGCAATCCGATCCAGAACTGCTGCACATCCATGTGCGTGATAACGGTGTCGCTTTTGATCCGTTTGCCCTGACAAACCCAGACACCGAGGCGTCTTTAGAAGAGCGCAGGATCGGTGGTCTCGGCCTTTTTCTGGTCAAGCAGCTGAGTGTGATTCATGGCTACCGGTACACCGATGGCATGAACTGTGTTCATGTCGGTTTGCCGAGAGCAGGCCAATCAACGGCCGTCAGGTGAGTGTTCATATCGGAATTTGTCGTAACTTGTCGGCACTGTTGGCAAGAGCTTTGACTACCATGATGAACGTGTGATTCCAACCCTATGGAGTGTGTGCATGTCCTACGACACCCGCTGGTCCTCCCTGTTGTCAGGCCTGATGGCGCAAATGTCCGGCGATGATGGATCGACAGAAATTTCGGCCAATCATGTGCTGACCTTTGAACACGATGGTCTGGTCATCGAGCTGAGTTTGCATCCCACCCAGCCGCGGGTCATGCTGAGCGTAGAAATCTTGGCGCTGGACTCGGTCCACGACGATGCGATCAACCAAGATCGATTTCGGACCCTCCATCATTTGAATGCCTTGAGCTTTTTTGAGCATTCCACCACGGCAGTGGTCACCCCCTCTGATTTGCTTGTTTTGTGTGCCCAATTGGATCTGCGGGCACTGGAGTCCCATGAGCTGATCGATCAAGTGAACCTCATGGTCGAACGCGCCAAATACTTGCGCGATTCGTGGGGCCAGCTCGGCGCTTTACTTGCTAATGAATCTGAAGCCAATACCCATTGGTCTGGCGTAGCGCCTGCTGCATTTGTTTGACTCGGGGATTCGGAACACACACCATGCCAATCGATCTACAGCGCCCAACCTACACCGCAGCCAAGACAGCGGGATCCGTCCAGTCGGAGCGCGCTCAAGCCGAGCTGAAAGAAATCAAGACCTACGTTCAGGCCAAGGCCAACGGATCCAAGTTTCCGGGCTATTTGCGCTTGGTGAATTCGCAAGATGAGGGCCAGCCCCTCAGAATGACCCGCAGCCGTTGGTTCAACCGACCCGGTGCGGCTCGCTTTACTGAACGTAAAGCCGCAGCCGATTATGTGCAAAATCTCTTTCGTGCTGCCTACGGCCACCGCTGCACGCCTCAGCAGTACCAAGCGCTGACGCATCAGATCGAGCAGTACCTCAAGGACAACAGTGGCAGCATGGGATCGCACCACTTTTTACGTTTCTTGAACAGTTTTGAAAAATTGGCATCTGCGAATGCGAACTTGGGACGGCATGAAAAACCTCTGGCGTCTGTTTATCCCGCAGAGCAGAGGTGTGCTGAAGACCTTGCTGTCAAAGCGCGCGTTCGCGATGACGAAGATGAGGGCAATGGCGCACTTCCGCAAGCGCAGGCCTGCGAGCGTCGTGCCAAGGGGGTTTCCACTTTGTTGGGCATCCCACCCAATCAAGTCAAACTTTTGTCGACCAACACCACCGAAGGTGAGGTGTACGCCGCAGGTTCATCGCAGGTCTACAAGCATCTGAAAAATCCAGTACCGATTCACCACAACAATTTAAGGAAAGGTGAGATTGCTGCGGCCTGGTTGCACGATACGCCCAGTGTGGTGACGCCTACTGACTTTTTGGTGCAAGTGACCAAAAAATCCAGCAATGCCGTGAAGTCCGCGGAACCATCTGACATGACAGAGTCGACCCTTTACCGTGTGCCTGCCGCGCAATTCAAAGTCTTTGTGCGGGAGCAGATTGGCGTTCCTATGGCGGGGTATCGCCCTGATGACACGGTGAAGTTGAACTTGGTGGGGACGCTGATGCCGCGTGCGTCAGGCCAATCGATGGACGATTACAGCAAAGCGCGCGGTCCCATGCCGACGGGCCACTTCAAAGGTCTCGCCAAAGGTGTCGTTCAGGGGCTTGAGGAGCTGTCGAACCGACGTGCTGTCATTCACGACATCAAGCCCGCCAATGTCATGTTCGATCCTCTGAGCGGTCAGGCCCGCTTGATTGACCTGGGTGGGTTGGACAAACTGAGCAAATACGCCAACACCGACCCTGGTCTTCAGCAATATCCTGGTGTTGCCTTGAATCAGTCGCGCAACTATGCAGGCACGGATTTCACCATGTCGCCACGCCTGATACCCAATGCGGCAGATCCCCAGCGGCCGGGTTACTATTTGTCTGTTGCCCATGGCCATGAAGTTGACCGTTACTCGGCTGGCATGACCTTGCTGACAGCGCTGCAGCCGAAAATGAGCAGCAAAGAGGTGCTGTTGCACTTGTCAAGGAACAGTATTCCTCCAGATACGCCATCCACCGAGTATCTGCCCTTGTTGCTGGCCCGTCTTCAGGATGTGGACCCTGTGGCCGCACAAGCACTGCATGCCCGGTTTCAACAAGAACCGGAACTGCACGATCTCATTGAGAATTGTTTCATCGCGTCCGAGCCCAGCGAAGCAGGCACTCAGGCCTGGCAACGTGTATTGGCCAGCCCAGTTCTGGCCCCTGAGCCCCTGGTTCAAAGCGCCAACAATGAGATCCAATTGTCTGCCCAAAGGATGGACTTCAGGCCGGGTGTGAGTATCCCTAGTGAGGGGCAAGTACGTGCTGGGCAGTCGGTGCTTGCACAGTCCACAGCCGTTTTGCAGAAGGACCTTGACAGCATTGACCGCGGACCAGTCGGATCCGACGTGCAGTCGGATCCGCGGTTCAAGCAGTTTGCGAGCGATGTTCCTCGGGCCAAATACAACTTGGGCGCCACACGTCTACAACGGGGCTCCGTGACAGCACTGGATCGCAGTCTTGAAAGTTGGATGCCAGGGCCTGACAAGCAAGTGGCGCGCGAAAATGCCCGTTTGGATCTGGCGCAGCTGTTGACTCAAAACACTTCTGGTAGCTTGCAATTCGGTACGGATATCAACCCCTTTCCTGGGCGTAACGCCTCGGAGCAAGCCCGGATGCTGCAAAAACCTTGGTTTTCTTCCAAATTCGATCACCCGGATTTTCACGTGGAGCCCGACCCTGCGGTACCCGGTGCCCTGTTGATTGACCTGCAGAAAATCGACAAAGAAAGCACGTTTTACTTTGAGAATAAGCATCATCTGCCGGCAGAAGGAAGCCCCGGGGTGGCCGATCTGATGCGGGCCCAATTGCGCTACACGCCGAGCAACGAGGTGGGAAAGCCGGGATCGGTCGAAGTACTGGAACTTCGGTTTGCGTACCAGCTTCAAAAGCCGGATTGAGCAGCCCGAGGGGTCAGACAGCGATAGCGGTATGCAATACGCATTTTTTTCAAACAGCAGGAGGGGTGTCTGATGGATACCAGCGATCAAGATGTGATGCGGTGGACCAAGGCTTTGGAAAGTCCGGTTTTTCAGGACAAAGCCTTGCAGGACAAGCTTGTCAAAGCAAACGCTTCGATGGCTCGGCTCAGTGCCATGTTGCAAGATCTTGAGCAAGGCAAAGTGCTTGACCCTGAAGCCGGGCGCGAGTTCACCCTGGAGGGGTGGTTAGAAGAGGAAGTGGCCACGCCAGAGGTTGAGCAGGAACTGTACGAGCAAGCCATGGAGGCTTTGTCGTCAGCGCAATTTGAGCGCTCATTGGAGGCGTTCTCCACGCTGTTGAGCATCACCCCACTCGACGCCGACTATCTCTTCGGCTTTGCCTTGAGTTTGCAATTCATGGGTGCGATTGAGAAGGCGGCCGAGTATTTCTCCATGTCCTATGCCTTGGATCCCAGCAATGGGGCTTGTGCTTTTCGCCTTGGTGAGTGTTTGTTAGCACTCGGACACGAAGAAGACGCACGCGAGGCTTTGCGCACAGCGGTGCAACTCGACGCCGTGCCGGGTTCTGACCCCGAGGTACGGGAGTTGGCGCAGCAACTTCTCGACCAAATTCTCTGATCATTGAACGGGCAAAAAACATGGGCGTGGTTTCAAAAGGCAGCGGATTTGATCTTCGTGACTTTTCCGATTTCAAGGCGAACAGCGAAGCGATTCATGAGAGCGAAGCGGCCTCAAGGGCTTCGGTGGTTCTGGGTGCTGAACAAGCCCCCTCAGCGAGCGGAGCGTTATTGAACGAGATGCCGCAATTTGCTCCTCCCAGCAAAGGCACTGCCCGTCTGTCAACTCGAAAGGCGAGTTTGAAAGGCCAGGAACTCATCAATCCAGTAAGGCCTGAATCGCGGGATTTGAGTGGCGGTGAGGCCAAGCCCACAGGTGTATCAGAACGTCAATCGGTGGCTTCAGCAACGGCCAGCCAGGCCGCCTCTGCCGCCTCGCAAGCGCGCTCGGATGACGGTTGGGTGGAGATTATTCCAGACGAGAAATCTAAACCAGCTTATACCGACGAGCGATTTAAAGCGATTCAAAATCGCTTGGAAGCCAAAAAAGCCAAGATCCTAGAGATCAAAGAAACATCGGCCAAAGCTTTGGAAAAGGCAGAGTCTGTGGGTGTTTCTCCGGCACGCTGCAAATTCTGGAAAAAGTTCACCACAAGCGGGTTATCTCTGACTGTTGCGATATTGGGTCTTACGAGTGTAATGACAGTGGGTACGCCCGCGATCGTTGCGCTTTTATGTATTGGCGTAAAGACCAGTCTGGATGCCTTCTGTACTTACCGTCATTTCATTGAAGCCAAACAAAAGGCTGCCAATGAGCCTTATGCAAATCGATTCCCAACAGGCGATTTTTTCACTGATGGTTGGTTCAACATTTTTACGCAAAAATCGGAAAAAATTGATAAAAGCAAGATGGGGCCGGACAGTCCTGAAATGCTCAAGGCGATCAAGTGGGGAAAAGGGTTCAATGCCGCCTTTAATATTGTTGTGAGTTTGACGGTGGGTTTAACGGGCGGTCTGCATGCGGCTGCAGGGTGTGTAGAGCAAATAAATTATTTTTCAGCAGCCGGAGGGCAAATTTTGCTGACAGCTGTGCTCACCCGGATGGGGTGGAACAAGCAGGAAGTCACCGGTCGCAACGACAAAGCTTTGGCCAAACTCGCCGAGGGTTATACGCAGTACTATGAAACCCTTGAAGAAGTCTTGGAATCGATCGCGAATCGTGCAAATTCTGGTGTGGGCACCAGCGGGCACCTGGACGACGAAGAGGTGGCAAAAAAGCTGGCCGATTTGAAGTTATCCATCGACGGGTTGGAAAGTCTGTCGGAGGAAATGCAGCAGGTGGTGGATGCACGAGAGAAGCAGATCACAGACGACAACAAAAAGGGTTTGTGGGGCCGTGGTGCAGCGCAGGGCATTGCGGGTGGCCTGGCCCAGGCGGCGGCGTCATTTGGCGCTGCAGCGCTTTTTGTGCATCTGTTGGGTGCCAAGATCGGTGTGGAAGCGGCCAGTCAGTGGAGCCCGGTTGCCGACACAGTCGACAACATCTTGCTGGCGGCAGGCAGCAGTGCCTTGTCTGAGGCGGTGCGCAAAGTCAGGGCCAGAAAACTGTTGGATCCGCTCAGAGCGCAGTGGACAGATCCGCGTGCTCAGGCCTTGAATCAGGAGCTGGACAACGAAAAGCGCCGAAAAGCCATCCAGAAACCTCCGTATACAGCGGTCGTAATCGATGACAACGGAAAGCGCCTCGATGACTCAGCGGCCTGAACCGAAGGGTCATAAGTTCAAGGAGCAGTTCTCAAAGATCATGCTTGATTGCTTATCAGCAAGAAGGACCGGCACACGGTCAAGGATTTCTAAACCGCTTGACAGCGGTACGTCCTCGAGCAGAGCAGGTCTGCCCTCTCTACTTCGGCGCTGAAACCGTGATACCGCTGATGAACGCGTAGCCCTGGCGGTGCACCGTTTCCAAAGGCAGGATTTCGCCTGTCTGGTCAATCACCTTGTTGCGCAAGCGGCGAACCAGGATTTCCATGCGCCTGGGGTCGTAGCTGTCGGGCTTGCAGCCCAATTCCACAATCAGGTCGTCGCGGGGGACCGTTACACCGGGCTGCCGCGCCAGTGCGCACATGATGGCCATTTCCGAACCGGTGAGTTTAACGTGCGACCCCTGTGGGGCGTGCAGCAGCCAAGTGGCTCGGTCGATGCGCCAGCCTGACGCATCGCTGTGGCCCTTGAGCCTGCGCATCAGGTTCCGAACACACGCCGACAGTTCTTCCAGCATCACCGGTTTGACGAGGTAAGTGTCAGAGCCCGCG
>JACCDT010508352.1_pt1 | contig 11329 bp, 10 predicted proteins | sample 7446291 | NCBI WGS metagenome assembly JACCDT01 (sample SAMN15323446, study PRJNA562643) | freshwater metagenome | isolation source: river surface water | place: USA:Blue River Watershed | collected 2017-08-17 | reverse complement strand
GGCGCCCGGCGCGTCAATCGCCACGCCACAGCCGTAGCCGTGCTCCAGACCGACCACGCCGTCCACATTCGGGTAACGCGGCAACAGCTCGCGCTCGATGTGTTCCACAGCCACCTTGAGCACACCCGCCACGCAGTGCACCGTGGTGGTGACGGCCAGCAGGTGGCGCGTGCCCACCGAGCCGTCGGCGTTCACATAGCCTTCAAAGGTGTGGCCTTCCAGCGGTGTCCAGGCGGGCGCAGGCCTGGTGGCCATGGGCAGGCCTTGCAGTTCGCGCGCGGGCGGGATGTCGAGCAGGCGCTCGTGCACCCAGCTGCCCGCAGCAATGGCTTCGCGGGCAAAACCCACCGGCACGTTGTAGCGCAGCACGGCCTGGCCAGCGGCAATGTCTTTGAGGGCGACCTTATGGCCTTGCGGCACCTTGTCCCGCAGAGTCAGCCCATCGGCCGGGCCGCCCTGCATGACGGTGCCCGCAGGCAAGCCGCCGTCGTTGGCGATGATGGCCACGTTGTCATCCGGGTGCATGCGGATGGCCAAGGGTCGTGTGGTGTTGCTCATGTCAGTAACGCGGTTGCTTGCCGGTGAAGGTCGGGGCGTACTTGCGCATCTGACCCAGATCGTCACGGTTGCGGATGCCGCAATGCAGGTAGTTGTCATGCAGGCGCGCCAGTGCTTCGCGGTCAATGCTCACACCCAGGCCCGGGCCACGCGGCACGCGCAGACTGCCGTTCTCAAATTTCAGGCGACCACCCTGCACGATTTCTTCGTCCTGCCAAGGGTAGTGCGTGTCGCAGGCATAGGACAGGTGCGGCACCGAAGCGGCCAGGTGCGTCATCGCGATCAGGCTGATGCCCAGATGCGAGTTGGAATGCATGGACAGGCCCATGTCAAAGGTCTGGCACAGGCGCGAGAGCTGCTGCGTGGTGCGAAGGCCGCCCCAGTAATGGTGGTCAGACAGCACGACGCGCACCGGGCACCCCAGGCGCACATTCTCGGCACATTCCTTGTAGTCGGTCACGACCATGTTGGTGGCCAATGGGACTTCGCATGCGCGGGCCACGGCGGCCATGCCATCGAGCCCCGGCGCAGGGTCTTCGTAATACTCCAGCACGCCACGCAGCTGCTCCACCACCTTCAGGCTGGTGGCCACGGTCCAGTTGGCGTTGGGGTCGATGCGCAGCGGCGCGCCCGGAAACGCCTTGGCCAGCGCCAGCAAAGCCGCCACTTCCTGCTCGGGCAGCAAGGCCCCGGCCTTGAGCTTGATGCTCTTGAAACCGTATTGATCGATCATGCGGCGCGCCTGCGCCACCATCTGATCAGGGGTGATGCCTTCGCCAAAGGGATCGGTCGGGTACTCGGCACGGTTTGTATCGATGTGCTCGGCGTACTTGAAGAACAGATAGGCAGAAAACGGCACGCTGTCACGCGCCGCGCCGCCCAGCAGGTCCACCACCGGGGCATTGGCCAGCTGGCCTTGCAAGTCCAGCATGGCAACCTCAAACGCACTGACCACCTTGGCCAAGTTTTTGGACACATGCGTGCCCGGCGCCAGTGAAATCTGCTCACCCAGAAACTCGGAGGTTTGGCCTGCCGGTTGCACCAGCGCCTGCACCCGGGTTTCCATGGCATTCAGGTCCCATGGCGACAAGCCCTGCAAGGCCGGTGCCGCTTTGGCCAGCACGTCCAGCATGGACTGGTCGCCATAGGTCTCGTTGATGCCCACAAGGCCAGAAGCGGTCTCGACCTCGATGATCGAGCGCAGCGCCCAGGGCTCATGAATGCCAGCCGCGTTCAGCAGCGGTGGATCACGAAACGCGATGGGCGTGACGTGGACGTGGCGAATGGCGTGAGAGGTCATGCTGGGACGAGGTCATGCTGGGACGAGGTCAGATCACTGTGGACCGAGGGCCTGGATCAGCGCTTTGAGCTCTTCCATCTCGGCAGGCTTGAGGTCGGTCAGCGGTGCGCGCACCGGACCGGCGTCGTGGCCCACCAGCCTGGCACCGGCCTTGACGATGCTGACCGCATAGCCCTGACCCTTGTTGCGGATGGCCAGGTAAGGCATGAAGAACTGACGCAGGAGACGGTGCTGCGTGGCCATGTCGTCTTTGGCGACCGCATGGTAGAACTCCATGGCGGTCTTGGGAATGAAGTTGAACACCGCCGACGAATACACCGGCGTGCCCAGCGCCTTGTAGGCAGCGGCATACACCTCGGCCGTAGGCAGCCCCCCCAGATACGAGAAGCGGTCGCCCATCTTCATGTAGATCGAGGACATCAGTTCGATGTCGCCGATGCCGTCCTTGAAGCCGATCAGGTTGGGGCAGCGCTCAGCCAGGATGGCCAGCGACTCGGGGGTGAGCTTGCAGACATTGCGGTTGTACACGATGACGCCGAACTTCACGCTCTTGCAAACGGCTTCGACGTGGGCAATCAGACCTTCCTGGCCCGCTTCGGTCAGGTAGTGCGGCAGCAGCAGGATGCCGTGGGCGCCTGCGCGCTCGGCTTCCTGCGCGCACTGGATGGCAAAGCGCGTGGGACCGCCGGCACCGGCAATGATGGGCACCTTGCCGCGGCAGGTGTCCACTGCGGTCTTGATGATCTCGGGGTACTCGTCGGCCGTGAGCGAGAAAAATTCGCCCGTGCCACCTGCGGCAAACAGGGCAGTTGCACCGTAGGGGGCCAGCCACTCCAGGCGGTCAATATAGCCCTTCTTGTTGAAGTCGCCATTGGCGTCAAAGTCGGTCAAAGGGAACGACAGCAGGCCGTGGGACATGATGGCTTTGAGTTCATGGGGATTCATCTCGGAGATCCTTTTGGCAGGTGAGTGGTCAGGAGCGGAAGGTGTTTTGTCGTTCCCGCGAAAGATGGAATCCAGGAAAAGTCCTGGATTCCCGATCGAGTCGGCAATGACAGAGAGGAGATTGGCGGTTCATCACAGCGGACCAATCTTCACGAAGGCGCCGCCCTGGAACTGCACAGCGGGGTCTTTCAGATCGGGCTCTGGGGTACGGGCATAGACCGCGTCACGGAAGACATCCGAGCTGTCTTGCGGGCGGTAACCGATGTGGCGCGCCAGGTGGTTGTCGTACCAGCTCACCTGGTTGTCGGAAGTGCCGTAAATGATGCTGTGGCCCAGCACCGGCGTGGTGAGGCAGGCGGTGATCAGGCGGTGCAGGTCGTCGTAGCTCAGCCAGGTGGCCAGCATGCGGCGGTCCTTGGGCTCGGGAAACGAGGAGCCGATGCGCACACAGGCGGTCTCGATGCCATAACGGTCAAAGTACAGCCGAGAGAGGTCTTCGCCAAAGGCTTTGGACAGGCCGTACAGACCATCGGGCCGGGGCGGGCTGAGGGCGTCAACCACCTCGCTCTGGCGGTAAAAACCCATGACGTGGTTGGAGCTGGCCAACACGATGCGTTTGACGCCATGGATGCGCGCGGCCTCGTACAGGTTGTAGGCCCCGATGATGTTGGCCTGGAGGATGGGCGCCCAGGGCTGCTCGGTGGACACCCCACCGAAATGCACGATGGCCTGACAACCGGCCACCATGGCCTTGACGGCCTCTGCATCGGCCAGATCGGCCTGCACCACCTCTTCGCCCTCGCCAGCCACCGCCATCGGGCTGACATCGCTCAGCCGCAGGATCTGGCAATTGGCCTTGAGACGCGCACGCATGGCCTGCCCGAGACCTCCGGCAGCGCCTGTCATGAGCAAAGTGTGGTGGGATGGCATGGACATTTTTCGAAAACCAGAAGTTGTTAGTTGTCTGATGACTGGCGATTCTGTATGCTTGCATCCATGTTGTCAAGAATCGGGACAAAAAAATGACTGCCCCCCTGAGTGCCAATGCCCCCCTGCCCGCACGCCAACGCCGTGGCGGCCTCGTTCAGGAAGTCGTACAGCACCTTCAGCAACTCATCCAGAGCGGCCAGCTCAAACCTGGCGACAAGCTGCCCACAGAGTCGGCCGTGATGGATGACCTGGGCGTCAGCCGCACCGTGGTGCGCGAGGCCATTTCACGCCTGCAGGCCTCTGGCCAGGTGGAAACGCGGCACGGCGTCGGCACCTTTGTGCTGGAAGCGCCAACCACGCACAACTTCCGGATAGCCGAGCAGGACATGGCCACCATTGACGATGTGATCGCGGTGCTGGAACTGCGCATCAGCCTGGAAACCGAAGCCGCAGGGCTGGCGGCACAGCGTGCCAGCCCGGAACAGCTGAGCGCCATGGCCAGCGCGCTGCAGGGTTTTGCGCTGGCGATCGACAGCCAGTCCGATGCAGTGCCCAGCGATTTCCAGTTTCATATGGAAGTGGCCAAAGCCACCGGCAACCGGCACTTTGCTGACCTGATGTCCTACCTGGGCACGCACATCATTCCGCGCACCCGCATCAAGACCGCCGATCAGGCGCCCGAAGGTCGCCAGGCCTATCTGGAGCGCGTGCATGGCGAGCATGAAAGCATCTACAACGCCATCCGCAACCACGACACCGAAGCGGCGCGCGCGGCCATGCGCACCCACCTGTCCAACAGCCGCGATCGCCTGCGCAAAGCGCGGGACAGCGCCAGTTGACAAGTTCAAGTTGTACGATGTCTTTTGAATTTGGAGGGAATTCGCGCACAGGGGTGCGCTCCTACAGAGTCTGCTCTCGCACCTGGACCGGACTCTTGCAGGAGGCCACCCCTGTGGCCGAAAACCATGGCCAAAAAGCCGCCTCAACAAGCGCCGCGGGTCTCCACATACAGCGCGTAGAGCGAATGGCTGGCCGCCATGAAGAGGCGATTGCGCCCTGCCCCGCCAAAACACAGGTTGGCGCAGCGCTCAGGCAGGTGGATGTGACCAATGGCATGGCCCTGCGGGTTGAACACCCGCACGCCGTCGGGTGCATCCTCGGCCCGGGCCTGCAAGCTGCCGTTGCTGCCCCAGCCGCACCAGAGGTTGCCGTCTTCGTCCACCGCAATGCCATCGAGCGCACCGGGCCCCTGGGCGTCGATCACCAGGCGTTTGCCAGACAGGGTGCCCGCAGCATCCACGTCATAGGCCCAGACCTTGCGTGAAGGCTGGGCACGGCTTTCCACCAGATACAGCACGCGCTCGTCCGGCGAAAACGCCAGGCCATTGGGCCCGGCCACATCGGTCAGCATCTGCTGCAACTGCCCCATGGTCGGGTCAATGCGGTAGAGCGCGTGCGGCAATTCGGGGTCGGCCTTCTCGCCTTCCCAATGCCCGCCGATGCCAAACGGCGGATCGGTGAACCAGATGGCGCCGTTGGATTGGCACACGATGTCGTTGGGTGAGTTCAGGCGCTTGCCCTCGAAACGATCGGCCAGCACGGTGATGCGACCGTCGTATTCGGTGCGCGTGATGCGGCGTCCGCCGTGCTCACAGGTGAGCAAGCGGCCCTGCGCGTCGCGCGCCAGGCCATTGGCAAAGTTGGACGGAGAGCGGAACACGCCCCAGGCCCCGGTGGCCTCGTCGTAACGCATGATGCGATTGTTCGGAATGTCGCTGACCAGCAGGTAGCGGCTATCGCCAAACCAGACCGGGCCTTCGGCCCAGCGCATGCCGCTGCCCAGCATTTCCACCGTGCTGCTGAAGATGCGGTACCTGGCAAACGAAGGGTCCAGCACCTCGATGCGCGGATCGGGATAGCGCTGGCTGGGTTGGAACGCAAAAACGGCGCCGGGCGCAGCCGCAGCGGTCAGCAAGGTCTGTTCACTCATGCCGCGCATGGTAAACGGGAATCCGGGGCTGCCGCCACCGCGCAGCAGCCCGGTACACCCCCAAGCTTTAAATCAGGGCCTGGATCAGGCGTTGAGAATGGCCACCGAACGCGTGTTCAGATAAGCCTCCAGCGCCTCGGGCCCGCCTTCCGAACCGTAGCCCGAGTCCTTGATGCCACCAAAGGGCATCTCGGCATTGGGCATGGCGGGCATGTTGATCCAGAGCATGCCCACCTCGACGTGACGGGTGAGCAGGTCGGCATTGCGCAGCGAACGGGTGAAGGCGTAGCCCGCCAGCCCGTAGGACAGGCGGTTGGCTTCGGCGATGGCCTCGTCCAGCTGCTGGAACTTGCGAACAGCCGCCACAGGTCCGAAGGGTTCGTCGTTGAAGATGCGGGCATCCAGCGGCACATCGGCCAGCACCGTTGGTGCCCAGAAGTTGCCCACATCGCCCTGGCGCTCACCACCCGCCACCACCTTGGCACCGCGTTGCACGGCATCGGCCAGAAAATCCGTCATGGCCGTCACCCGGCGTGCATTGGCCAGCGGCCCCATCTGGGTGCCCTCAGCCAGACCGTCACCCACTTTCAGGCGGGAAGCCAGAGCGCCCATGGCGTCGACAAAATCGCCATAGACCTTCTCGTGCACCAGAAAACGCGTGGGCGAAATGCAGACCTGACCCGCGTTGCGGAATTTGGCCGCACCGGCGGATTTGACCGCCTGCTCGATGTCGGCGTCTTCGCAAACGATCACCGGCGCATGGCCACCAAGCTCCATGGTCACGCGCTTCATGTGCTGGCCCGCCATCGCGGCCAGCTGCTTGCCCACCGGGGTGGAGCCGGTGAAGGTGATCTTGCGGATCACCGGGTGCGGGATCAGGTAGCTGGAAATCTCTGCAGGGTTGCCATAGACCAGCCCCAGCACGCCCTCGGGCAGTCCGGCATCGGCAAAGGCCTGGATCAGGGCCGCCGGGCTGGCGGGTGTTTCTTCCGGTCCCTTGACGAGCATGGAGCAACCCGCTGCCAGGGCCGCACCCACCTTGCGCACCACCTGGTTGATCGGGAAGTTCCAGGGCGTGAATGCGGCCACCGGCCCCACCGGGTCCTTGAGCACCATCTGGCGAATGGCCAGATTGGCGCGCGAAGCCACGATGCGCCCATAGGTGCGCGAGCCCTCTTCGGCAAACCAGTCAATGATGTCGGCACCCGCCATCACCTCGCCCTTGGCTTCCACCAGTGGCTTGCCCTGCTCCTGCGTCAGCAAGGCTGCGATCTGGGGTGCGCGCTCGCGCAGCAGGCCTGCGGCCTTGCGCATGATCTTGCCGCGCTCCTGGGCGGTCATGTTGCGCCAGGTGTCAAAGCCTTTCTGGGCCGCCGCCAGTGCCGCATCCAGATCGGCCTTGGTGGCATGCGCCACGCGACCGATCTCCTGACCGGTGGCCGGGTTGAACACGGGCAAGGTCTTGCCTTCGGCAGCGTCTTGCCATTGGCCATGAATGAAGAGGCGGGTGTCGGGATAGGTCACGGGAATCTCCGAGTATTGAGGGAACGAATGACGAAACCGGCGGATTATGCGGACCGTCGCCATGGCCCGGTGTCCCAAAGGCGGCGCATGCCCATCCGGAGCATGGACAATCGAAGGTTTTACAGAAAGTCAATGCATGTCCACCCTGCCCCCCTGCCCCCAATGCCAGTCCGAGTTCACCTACGAAGACGGCAACCTGCTGATCTGCCCGAGCTGCGGCCATGAGTGGAACCCTGCCGAAGCCAGCGCCAGCGCCGAAGTGGCCAAGGTCTGGAAAGATGCCAACGGCAATGTGCTGCAGGACGGTGACACCGTCACGCTGGTCAAGGACCTGAAGATCAAGGGCTCGTCTTCGGTGGTCAAGGTCGGCACCAAGGTCAAGAACATCCGCCTGATCGACGGCGACCATGACATCGACTGCAAGATCGACGGCTTTGGCCCGATGCAGCTCAAGACCGAGTTTGTGAAAAAGGCCAGCTGAGCCCAGCCTGCCGCAGCCAGCCTGAGGCTCAGCGGCGGTTGAGCAGCACCAGCGCCACGGCCGCGCAGAGGGTGAAGCCGGTCATCAAAAGGCCCAGGTTGACTGCGCCATCGTGGCTGACCAGGCCCACGGCGTAACCGCCCAAGGCGCCCATCAGCTGTTGCAGCAAGCCCGCCACGGCAGCGGCCGAACCCGCCAGCGCGGGCACCACCCCCACCGTACCCGCGAGTGCGGGCGGGTTCAGAAAGCCGTGCCCCAGTCCGAGCAAGAGCAAAGGCAAGGCAAAGGCCAGCGGGCTGCGCCAGCCCGCCCACCCCAGGGCCAGCAACAGCGCCAGGCCCGCCAGGGCCCACCACAAACCCAAGGCCATCATGCGGCGTTCACCCTTGCGGTGGATCCAGTGGCTGGTCAGGTAGTTGCCCACGATATAAGACACCGGCACGGCCATGATGTACCAACCCATTCGATCAGGACCGACCCCATAACTGCCCAGCACGATGGGCGCCCCGGCCAGAAAAGCATAAAAGGCCGCCGTGGTGGTGGCCAGCACCACCACATACAGCCAGAACACCGGCTCACGGGCCAGCCGCGCATAGGCCTGCCCCATATCGGCCAGCCAGTGGCTGTTGGACGGGGGCGATTTGACCGGCGCGGGCAAACCCCGCCAGGCCGCCACCAGCAAGAACACCGACAGCACCGCCATCAGCACAAAGCCCGCTTGCCAGCCCAGGCGCACATGCAGCTGGCCGCCGATCAGCGTGGCCGTCGGCGGGCACAAACCCAGCGTCATGCCGATGAAAGCCATGACCCGCGTGCGCTGCGCGCCTTCAAACAAATCCTGCACCGACGAGCGCCCCACCACCATGCCTGCCGCACTGCCAGCGCCTTGCAAGGCCCGGGCCGCGATCAGCACGTCCAGGCTCGGGGCCCAGGCCGCCAGCAGCGAGCCCATGCCTGCCAGCAAAAGCCCCACCATCAACACATGGCGCCGACCATGGCGATCGGAGAGCGGGCCATACACGAGCTGAAAGGCGCCGTAGGCCACCACATAAGCACTGAACGTGAGCTGCACACTGGCCTGGCTGCTGCCGAAGAGCGCGCCCCACTCCTGCATGGAGGGCAGGCAGATCGTCATGGCCAGCAGACCAAAACAAATCTGCGCCAGCAGGTTGGCGATCAGCAGGCCATTCGGAGCCTGCTTGTGAGCGGTGTGGGACATGGGATGGGGGACGTTGCGGCGCCGCATTCACTGGATGCGGCCGAGGGATCAGGGGGTTGCCCCAGTTTAAACTGGCTCAATCCCCTGCCCTCTGCTGCCATGTCCCAAGAGTTCCAGATCCACATCCCGCCATCTTTCATGGCGCTCTACGTGCCTCCCGGCAAGATCAAACCCACCCTGGGACAGCGCGAGATGGCCGCACGCTACGAACTGTGTGAAGACATGGCCCAACTGCTGACGGAGCAGGCGGCCAACTTGCAGTTTCAGCTGGGCATCACCGAAGACCTGGCGCTTGAGCGCTGCCTGCAAGGCCTGCTGGCCACCCCCGATGTGCTGATCGAAGCCGAAGCGCGCTGGGTGGTTTGCCGCCTGGCCGAGTTGCTGAACTGGCCTTTGCCAGCCTGGTGTGAAGCTGCTCGATGAGCAACCGGTCTTTTTCTTTGTTGCTCACAAGCTGCCTCTGCTGCGAGCTGGCGAATACGCAAGAAAAAACTCACTGCAAAATCTACAGCACATTCAAAGCTGCACCTGATTAAATTAAAAACTGTTCTGATGTCAGCAATCGGCCGGTGGACTGTCGGTACGAATCCTCACCAACGGTTACCGTCACTTACCGCATGAATGGGCCATGGCGCCTAGAGTCGCGTCCTTCAACTCCAGGAGGACATCCATGCGTCAAACGCCATTCACTTTATCGACCTGCGGGCTGCTGCTGACCAGTGCCGTCAGCGCCACCCTTCTGGCCGCCTGTGGTGGCAGCGGCTCCAGCGCCTCGACCGGCACGCTCAAGCTGGCCATGACCGATTCACCCGGATGCGGCTATGACCATGTGTATGTCACCGTCACCAAAATCCGTGTGCACCAGAGCGCCAGCGCCGCCAGCACCGACAGCGGCTGGCGCGAAATCACCGTGGCTTCGCCACAAAAAATCGACCTGCTGAGTCTGACCAATGGCGCACTGCAGGAGCTGGGCCAGCTGCCATTGCCTGCGGGGCGCTACGAGCAAGTCCGCCTGGTGCTGTCTGGCGATGCGCTGGCCAACTCGCTGGTGCTGTCTGGCACCAGCAACGAGATCGAGTTGCGCACGCCCAGCGGGCAGCAAAGCGGCTACAAGCTCCAGGCCCACTTTGATGTGACCGGCAATCAGGTGGCCGACATGGTGCTCGATTTCGACGCCTGCAAATCCATCGTGCGTGCGGGAAATTCAGGCAACTTCGACCTCAAGCCGGTGGTGGCCGTGACCAAACGCCTGACCACCCAGATCGAGGGCTATGTCCATCCAGCCATCGCGTCCAGTGTGGTGGTGTCCACGCGCGACCCGGACAACCAGCTGCGCGCCACCGTGCCCGACAGCACCACAGGGCGCTTCGTGATCGCCTACCTGCCCGAGAACACCAACTACACCCTGGTCGTTTCGGGCACAGGCCGCACCACCGCAGCCATCACGGGCGTTCCGGTCGCCTTGGCCATGGGGTCCACACAGGTCAACGCCGCCACTTCACCCATTGCGCCGCCTGCATCGCCGACTGCGCAGGTCACGGGCTTGGTGAGCGATGGCAGTGCCACCCCGTTGACGGGCGCCAGCGTGAATGCACAACAAGCACTGAGCACCTTGCAAACCATCGATGTGGCCTGGGGCAATGTTGACCCCGACAACGCCGCTTACACGCTGACCCTGCCGCTGGCCGCACCGATCAAAGCGAGCTACGCGGGCCAGGGCGGCGCCTTGAGCTTCAGCACCGATAGCGTGACACCGGGGCTTTACAAGGTCTATGGCACAGCAGAGGGCTACACCACGCAGACCACCGACCCCAGCATCACGCTGGGCGCAGCGGGCAGCACCAGCACCAAAGATCTCGAGCTGGCCCCCTGAGCCCTGGCCCTGGCCCAGGACCTTGCACTAGCACTCACACCACGCAGGCCTGAAGGTCAGACCTGCGTGTCCAACCCCAGCAGGCGCACCGCATTGCCCTTGAGGATGCCGGGCATGACTTCGGGCTTGAAGCCTGCGACTTCAAAATCCTTCATCCAGCGCTCGGGCGTGATGAGCGGGTAGTCGCTGCCAAAGAGCACGCGGTCCTTGAGCAGGGTGTTGGCGTACTGCACCAGCTGCTTGGGGAAATACTTGGGGCTCCAGCCCGACAGGTCGATCCAGACATTGGGCTTGTGCGTGGCCACGCTCAGCGCCTCGTCCTGCCAGGGGAAGCTGGGGTGGGCCATGACGATCTGCATGTCGGGGAAGCTGATGGCCACATCGTCCAGGTGCATGGGGTTGCTGTACTCCAGGCGCAGGCCGCCGCCGCAGCGCATGCCGCTGCCAATGCCGCTGTGGCCGGTGTGGAAGATGGCCGGCAGCTTGTGCTCGGCAATCACCTCGTAGAT
>JACCDT010126713.1_pt1 | contig 11329 bp, 20 predicted proteins | sample 7446291 | NCBI WGS metagenome assembly JACCDT01 (sample SAMN15323446, study PRJNA562643) | freshwater metagenome | isolation source: river surface water | place: USA:Blue River Watershed | collected 2017-08-17 | reverse complement strand
CAGGTTTCATCTTTCTCTACGGCCACCAACGCTGCTGGGTCGGTGGTTGAGTATGTTGCTGACGTGCCTCGCTTCAACGGGGCATCTCAGCAACTGCTCCTTGAGGGCCAGAGCACTAATCAGATTAGAAATTCTCGCGCAGAGGGCATCTCTGGCGGTTCGGCTCCCACGTATTGGACTGCTCAATTTAGTACCGGCACAGGTAATGGTGTTACGAGAACTGTACGGGCATGGTCCGGTGGTGGCTTCTCTGGCATTGATATCGACCTAGATGGTACATGCACAGGTACAAACACAAGTATTCCTCAGTTTGAGGTTGCATCATTCATTCCTGCTGTAAACGCTCAAGTATGGACAATGAGTCTATACATGGCGTATGTGCGTGGTACTCCATCACAGGTCCCAATGCAGTTTGGCATTCGCATGACAGACTCTGGTGGTACCACGCTGGGTGGTGGAGGGCTTCTTTCTTCATCAATCACACTAACAAACACTCTAAGCAGATACGCGCTCACCGCCACACTAAACCAACCAACCGTGGCTTGGATTTCTCCTGGTTTGCGTTACACAATGACTTCTGGAGTAACTTACGCTGAGACGCTCCGAATTGTCTTTCCGCAACTTGAGCTTACTCCGTTTGCATCAACTATAATACTGCCTCCGCTTGGAACCCCTGGAACTAGTACGCGCGGCCAAGATAACCTGACCTCCAACTTCTCTACTCTTTTCCCTACCGGGGTCGGAACTGTGCTGGCATCGTTCATGTTGCCTCAGAATGCGGTCAGCGTGGATCAGATGTTGTTCGACATTAGCGATGGCACAGTGAACAACCGCATCCGCGTCCGCAATGTGGCTGGAGGCGCGACCATCGTGGCGGGACGGGTGATCGGCGGCGTCGGCACGGACGCAACGACGCTTGGCAGCATGACGGCTGGGACGCTGTTCCGCGTCGGCCTCACGTTCGACGGCACGACCATCACCGCCAACTTCAACGGCGGCAGCAATCAGACCGTATCTGGACAACCGACCGGCCTCACGACGCTGCGCGTCGGCAATAACAGCGCAGGGACCAACCCAATGTTCGGTGAGTGCGGTTACTTTGATGTGCTGCCGTATGTCATTCCTGGTGCAAACCTTCCTGCTGCTGTTGCTGCCATTCCGTAAGGAAAACCAATATGTCTGATCAGATCGAAAATGAATGGGTTTGGCAGGGTTTTTATGGCTCCACCAGCCTTGCTGAGGCAGAGAAGCTTGCTGCTGAGGCTCTGCCTGCCAGTGTTGTTGGGGTTATTATCCCTCCTCCTGGGCAGGGTGTTGTTGCTGTCGATGTTGACGGCGATGAATCCATGTTTGCTGTTCAGACCCGAGCCAACAATCCTCTGCCGGTGCCTAATGGCATGAGGGTGGCCCGTCCTGAAATTGTTGGTCGGATGGTTGGTGCCTGATGGCTAAGTCGCCTGCTTGGACCCGTAAAGAGGGTAAGGCTGAGGCTGGCGGTCTAAATGCCAAGGGGCGGGCTTCTTACAATAGAGCCAACCCCGGCAAGCCTGGACTGAAGCCTCCTGCCCCTAACCCTAAAACGGAAAAAGACGCATCCCGTCGCAAGTCATTCTGTTCCCGGATGACCGGCATGAAGAAAAAGTTAACTTCATCCAAAACGGCCAATGATCCAAACTCACGCATCAACAAGTCGTTGCGGGCTTGGAATTGCTGAGGGGGCGATTGATGGCAGACCGTGAACCTTGGCACCTGTCCAGGCAGGTTCCTATTGTTTTTATTGGAACCATCATCATCCAGACGGTTGGGGTGGTTTGGTGGGCAGCCTCTCTATCCAAGCAAGTTGATCAGCATGACCGCGCTATCGCGGAGTTGATTAAGAAGGACGAGAATATGGAGCGTGAATCTCGGCGCATTGCTGAGTCCATTGCCCGTATTGAAGAACGTATCACTGCTCAGACTGAGCTTCTTCGGCGGGTTGAATCCGCTGTAACTCGGTCGCCCCGGTGAGGTTGCCCGCTTGGCAGATTGTTCAACGCATTAATGACAGGAGAAGGCCATGAATGGTGAAGTGACTTGGCTGCTGCGAATGGCTCTTCAGTGGGCTGGGGCTGCTCTGGCTGCTCGCGGCATTGGTGATGACGCGCTGTGGCAGGCTGTTGGTGGCTCTGTGATTGGTCTTGGCGGCGCGGTCTGGTCTTACCGTTCTCGCCAGCAGCAGATCAACATGGAGCCGCCTCGGTGAGTTTCTGGTCCCGCCTTCGATCTGTGTTTTCGGGGCGGGCCGATACCGCTGCGGGTGATATTGCTCAGCTTCCTTCTGTGGTGATTAAGTTGCCTGAAGTTCCTGGGGCGGTTGATAGCAAGCCTACCAAAGATGATCGGTTTGCCCGGTCTGTGGCTTTTGTCTTGAAGCATGAGGGTGGTTTTGTAGACCATCCTCGTGATCCTGGTGGTGCCACCAATATGGGTATCACCATCGGAACCCTTCGGGATTGGCGTGGTCGTCCTGTTTCGGTTGATGATGTTAAGAACCTCACCGACCATGAGGCTCGGCAAATTTATCGAGCGAGGTATTGGAACCCCGTGAATGGGGATATGCTACCTCAAGGCATCAATCTGTCTGTCTTTGATTTTGCCGTGAATGCCGGTGTTGGTCGGGCAGCAAGAACCTTGCAGCGTGTCGTTGGGGTTCCTGACGATGGCATTATTGGCCCTATGACCATGGCGGCATTAAAGGGTATCCCTGAAAAAGACTTGATTATTCGTTTTGCTCAGGCTCGCCGTGAGTTCTATAAAGGACTCAGCACCTTTGACGCCTTTGGCCGTGGATGGATTCGGCGCACAAATGAGTGCGAACAAGAATCTCTTAGGATGGTTGGAGAAAACCAATGATGAAGAAGTCCCGTATGACCCCCAAGGTGCCCGCCATGCCGAAGGCTGACACCAAGGCCGGTATGGAAATGCCCCGATTTGGTGCCCGTGCTATGCGCCCTGGTGGCATGGCCAAAGGCGGCAAGGTTCATTCCGATGCCGCGATGGACAAGAAGTTGATCCGTCAGGAAATCGCCCGTGCTGAGCGCATGGAAGAGAAGGGCGAGAAGATGAAGTATGGCGGCAAGGTCAAGAAGATGGCCCGTGGCGGCGGTGTTGAGGTTAAGGGTAAGACCAAGGGGAAGTTTGTCTGATGGTAGACCGTATCACCAACGAGCCTGTAGGCTCTGGTCTTCGCCGTCTTGGCCGTCGCATCTTTGGGGAAACCTCTCCTGAGCGTCGTGATGAGCTTGAGGCATATCGCACTCAGACTCCAATTGATGAAATTCGGCGTCGTCGCGCTGCCGCTGGCGTTGCTCCTGCTACGACTGTGACCGCGCCTCGTGCTGAGGTTCCTATGACACCTGCTGAGATGCCGGGGCCTGGGCTGGCTGGGGCTGAGGTGGTTCGGGAAATGGAGCGTCGGGCAGCCGCTCGCGCCCCTGCGCGTCCTAATGTCCGCATGTCTGCTCGGCGCGCTTCTACCCCTGAAATGTCTGCTGATGACCTGAACGCTCTTTCTCTTGCCCGTGGCGAAGGTGAAAGTGCTGCTGCTGCTAACATCCGTCGCCGTCTCGCTGAGATGGGTGAAGGCATGAAGAAGGGTGGTAAGGTTAAGGCCAAGGCCCCGGTCAAGAAGATGAAGGCTGGGGGTATGGTGAAATCCTCCTGCTCTCGCGGCGATGGCGTTGCTAAAAAAGGCAAGACCAAGGGAAGGTTTGTATAATGGCCGAAAACAACAAGCCGCGTCGCGGCTCTCTGCGTATGCTTGATGCAGAGAAAGCTTCTCGCGCTCGAAATCAAGATATTGCTGAACGTCAGTTTGCCGCTGAAGAAATTGCTCGTGGTGAACGCGCTTCTGCCACAAGGTATCGCGCCCCGCAAAATCCAACTCGCGTCACTGTTCCCTCATGGGTCCACAGTGATGAAGAAGTTGGTGATCCAAGTGCCGTTGCTAGGTGGCAGGCCATTGTTGGCCCTCTCGGCGCACAGTCCGATCAATATCGGAGCAGGAATAGGGCGTACGCTCGGGCAGATCGTAACGCCATGGATGCTGATGTTCGTCGCATGACTGGGGCGGACGAAGAAAGAGCCTACAAAAAGGGTGGCGCTGTAAAGGCATTCAAATCTCGCGGTGACGGTATTGCTAAGCGCGGCAAGACCAAGGGACGTATGGTCTAATGTCTCGCCGTCGCACCCCGCCTGGATACCGCGCCAGTGGTCCAGTGATGCGCGAGCAGGACTTCATGGAGAAACCCAACTACGGGCGTCTCCATGGAGATGATATTCGCGTTGGTCCCAGCACTGAATCCACATCTGACCTTCAGCGTAGGTTGGATATGAATGAGGAGAATCGTGCTGGAACCTATATGGATGAGATTCGTGAAGGCTCCATCAAGCGCAACATGAAAAAGGGTGGCGTTGTGCGGGGCGATGGCATTGCTCGTCGCGGTAAAACGAGGGGGCGCATGGTATGAAAAAGCGCAATGCTGCTTTTAAGCATATGGCTGAAGGTGGCGAGGTCAAAAAGGGTTTGAATGATACCCAGTATGGCCTTGCTATGCTTAGCCCGGCTTATGCTATCAGCCAGATGGCAAGTGGCAAAGCCAACATTGGTGATTTTGGTTTGATGGGTGTGATGGATCGCATTTCCGGCAACGCATCCTATTATCAGGAATCCGAGGCTGAGAAGGCGCGCAAGAAAGCTATCGCTCAAGCAGGTGGCGCTGCCCCTGCAACCGTAATGAAGCGTGGCGGTTCGGTTAAGAAAACTGCTAGTCGTGGTGATGGGATTGCTGCGCGTGGCAAGACCAAAGGTCGTATGGTGTGAAGAAGCAGGCTAAAATCCGGTCTGTCATGAGGGAGTTTAAGGAAGGCTCCCTCAAGTCTTCTAGCGGGCAGAAGGTAAAGAACCCCAAGCAGGCCGTTGCTATTGCTTTGTCTGAGGCAAGCCGGATGAAGCAGGGTGGTAAGGTTGAAAGCCGCGTGAATGAGGCTGGCAACTACACCAAGCCCACGATGCGGAAGAACCTCTTTGAGCAGATCAAGGCTAGTGACAAAGGCGGTAAGCCTGGGCAGTGGTCCGCGAGGAAGAGCCAGATGTTGGCCGTCCAATACAAGGCCAAAGGCGGGGGCTATCGAGACTAATGAAAGCCCCGCAGAAATCTTTGGCAGATTGGACCAAGCAGAAGTGGAAGACCCGCAGCGGGAAGCCTTCAACGCAAGGCCCGAACGCGACGGGGGAAAGATACCTGCCTGAAGCTGCCATCAAGGCTATGCCTGCCTCGACTTATGCGGCTAGTACAGCAGCTAAGCGTAAGGCTATTAAGGCTGGTAAGCAGTTCTCTAAACAGCCTAAAAAGGCTGCCAGTATCGCCGCCAAGTTTCGCTGATTTGAGTTTGGAGGATTGGCATGGCTAAGAATTGGATCAAATCAGCCATCAAGAAACCTGGAGCTTTGCGTAAGTCTCTTGGTGTGAAGTCTGGGCAGAAGATTCCTGCCAGGGCTCTTGCTAAGGCTGCCAAAGCTCCCGGCGTTATGGGGCGTCGTGCCCGTCTAGCTAATACCCTTTCCAAATTTGGGCGTCCCTAATGACCACTTCCGGCACTTCCACCTTCAACCTCCAGATTATGGACATTATCGAGGAGGCTTACGAACGTGCCGGTCTTGAGGCTCGCACTGGCTATGACTATCGCACAGCCCGTCGATCCCTGAACATTCTGTCCGCTGAATGGTCAAACCGGGGCTTGAACCTATGGACGGTTCAGGAGAACACGCAGGTTCTAACGCCTGGGGTTAAGACCTATAGCCTGCCCGCAGATACCATTGACATGATTGAGTCCATGCTTCGTGTGAACAACACAGGCTCCCCTCTGGACTATCGTGTGACCCGGATTGGTGTGGGTGATTACGCAGCCCTTCCCAACAAAGACACTCGGGGCAGACCTCTTCAAATCTATGTGAACCGGCAGGTGGCTCCTGAGTTTACGCTATGGCCTGTTCCTGACCTGCCCTACACCCTGCTCTACTGGACGATGCGCCGCATTCAGGACGCTGAGAACGCGACTGATGTAATGGATATGCCTGTCCGGTTTGTGCCTGCCCTGATTGCTGGCCTTGCCTTCCAGATTGCTCTGAAGCGCCCTGAAGCGGCTGCCCGTATTCTGATGCTAAAGCAGGAGTATATGGAGCAGTTTCAACTTGCGGCTGATGAAGACCGTGGCCGGGAAGCCGCTAAGTTTGTTCCTTGGATGCCATATCCATGAGTGCAACATATGCGCGCGGTAGTAAAGCATTTGGGTTTTGTGATCGGTGCGGAATTCGATACGATCTCAAAGAGTTAAAGTATCAGGTTGTTAATCAGAAGCCTACCGCGCTGCGTGTCTGCCAAGAATGCAACGATGTGGACCACCCGCAGTATCAGTTGGGTAAGTTCCCCATCAACGATCCTGTTGCGCTGCGTGACCCAAGGCCGGATATTAACCCTGGCCGCAGCCTCCCTGGTTGGAACCCGGTTGGTAATTCTGCCACGACGATGAATGGCAATGTTGGTATTGTCACCGTCTATATCGCATAGGAGTTTGTATCATGGCTAAGGCTCGCACCCCTACCAGCATGGATATGAAGACCAATGGCCGAAACATGGCTCGCGCCATGAATCAGGCTGGTGGCAATCCGTATGGCAAGAAGACCTCGGATGGCGTGAAGACTGTTCCCGTCAGCGCCTATGACCTGAAGCCTGAGATGAAGAAGCCTGTTGGCCCGGCTCCGAATCAGGCTGTTGTGGCCCCGATGGGTTCACCCAAGAAGGCGGTTAAGGTTCGTGGCACTGGTGCTGCTACCAAGGGCACTATGGCCCGTGGCCCTATGGGCTAAGGATTGAACGGCAATGAACTACGCTAAGTTAGTTGATCTGCTTCAGGACTACACACAGAACTACTCTGCTGAGTTTGTTGCCGCCATTCCTGACATTGTGCGGCTGGCAGAGGACCGCATCTACCAGTCGGTTCAGATTCCGGCCCTGAAGCGCAATGCCACGTCCAACTTCACCTTGGGCAACAAATACCTTGCTGCCCCTAGTGACTTCCTGGCAGCCTATTCTATTGCGGTGAAGAGTGCCACGGGCGTCTACAGCTACATGCTGGAGAAGGAGGTGGGATACATCAATGAGGTGTTCCCTAACCCGGCCGTGACTGGGGTTCCTCGCGTCTATGCGCTCTTTGATGAGTCTACCTTTGTGGTGGCTCCCACCCCGAGTGCTGCCTTCGATGTAGAGATTCACTACTTCTACGAACCTGACAGCATCGTAGACACCGGCACGTCTTGGCTGGGCGACAACACCGAAAGCGTGCTGTTCTATGGCGCTCTGTGTGAGGCTTACACCTACATGAAGGGTGAGGCAGACCTTCTTGGTCTTTATCGCCAGCGGTATGATGAAGCTCTGGCCCGTCTGAAGGTTCTGGGTGAGGGTATGGATAAGCGAGACAACTTCCGGCTTGATTTGCCGCGCATTGTGCCGTCTTAGGATTAGCCCATGGCAATCGTTCAGGCATTCTGCACTAGCTTCAAGAAGCAGCTTCTAGAAGGGGTCCATGACTTCCGGGTTGCTGGCGGTGATGTGTTTAAGATCGCCCTCTACACCGAGGCTGCGAACCTTAACGCTACTACCGCTGCATACTCGACCGTGGGCGAGATTGTTGGGGCAGGATACACCGCTGGTGGACTAGCCCTAACAAACATAGGTCCGACAGAATACAACTTGGCTGGGGTGTGTTCATTCCAAACCGCATCTTGGCCTGGGGCAGCGTTCTCTGCTCGTGGGGCCTTGATCTATAATTCTACCCCTGCCCACACTTACACCAACCCAGCCTGCCTTGTGCTGGACTTTGGCGTGACCCGGCTCTCTCAGGGCAGCGTCTTTGAAGTAAGGTTCCCTCAGATCACGGACCTGTCCGCAATTGTGAGGGTGAATTAGGGTTGCTTAGATATTGATGGTGCAGTTGCCATCATCTCGGATAGAATAAGCCCGTATGTAGTGATGCTTCATGTTGGAGGTTGGTTCTGATGCCGAGTGCGGTTTGGAATCCAATTAACACTGGAGTTTCCAATGTGTGGGTTGTGACCCCATCTGTTGCGGCAACATGGACGCCCATTTGAGTGTCTGATGCCGGTTCGATCTTTTGCTAAGGTAGGTTAAATGCCCAGCACTTTCTCCACCTCTCTCCGTCTTGAGCTTATTGGCGCAGGCGAGCAGGCAGGCAACTGGAACAACACAACCAACACCAACCTTGGCACCCTGCTTGAGCAGGCTATCGCTGGCACAACCTCGATTGCCATGACTGATGCTGACCTGACGCTAACCACAGGTAATGGCGTTAGCGATCAGGCCCGCAATGCTGTTATAAATCTGACTGGCTCCCTTACTGCGACGCGGAATGTGATCGTTCCTGCCGTCTCTAAGGTTTATGTTTTCCGCAACTCCACCAACCAAAGCGTCATCATTAAGGCTGCGACCGGAACTGGCGTCAACATTCCGACCGGCCTTACCTCTATGGTTTATTGGCGCGGCGGGAATGTCATCCAGGCTACACCAAACTTCAATGCAACCACAAACAGCATTACCGCCAGTTTGGTTGGCAACGTAACTGGTAATGTAACTGGTTCGGCGTCTAATAACCTTCTCAAGGCCGGTGACACTATGACCGGCGACTTGACCATCAACACGCTGAATCCATACATTTTTCTTCAGAAGGGTGCTTCTGGAGAAACCAACGCAATTGGCGGCTCGACTGGAACTAGCTTCCGCTGGAACGTTGTGCTTGGTGATTCTGCCGCAGAAACCGGCTCTAACGCTGGTAGTAATTTCTTCATTGGTCGGTTCAGTGATGCTGGCTCTCTTATAGACACCCCTCTTTATATTGATCGGTCTAACGGGGCTCCGTCATTTGCCAGCCCTGCACTTTGGCGGTCTGGTTTGGGAACGCCTGCAATTCCAATTGCATCTTCTGGTGCTGGTCAGTTTACAACGATCAATCCAGGTCTTGGTGCGGCTGCTATCCTTCCTGCCGGTGGCACATGGGCAGCATTTGCTCTGCGCTACGGTGATGGTAATTCATGGCCGTTCGGCGCTTATGATGGGAATATCTTTGCTGGCGTTTATGCTGGCGGAACAACTGTTGGGCCGGCCCTCAGTGACCGCTTTTGGCTGGGCTTTTGCTGGAGGATTACCTGATGCAGGTTTTGCATCGCCGTAATGACGGCACGTTTGTGATTGAATTGAATGGTTATCCATATCACGTCACGACAGATGATCCTCTTTTTGCGGAAGTAAGTGCTGCCGCTGAAGGCCTGACTCTTCCGCCTGAGCCTGTGCCGCAGTCTGTGGATTTGCCAGTTCCGGCGCAGCCTCCTATTGCTGGTTTGCTTGCTAGGCTGCAACAGCTAGAGGCTCAGGTTGAAGCCCTTTCAAAGGGCGCGGCGTGACAATCAATGGCCAGCATTTTGTTGGCAAGATTTGGTGTGCATCATAATGCCGCTCACTAAACTTCAGTTTCAGCCCGGAATCATGAGTGACGGCTCTCGTTACTCAACCTCTGGCGGCTGGTCTGATTCTGACAAGGTGCGGTTTAGAGCTACATTCCCCGAGAAAATTGGTGGATGGCAGCGAGCCACCTTTGAGCCGTTCCTTGGGACGGCCAGAAACATCTTCTCATTCTCAGACTTGTCTGGAAACTATTTCCTTGGCATAGGCACAAACATTAAGTATTACATTGAGCGTGGCGGCTCTATGTATGACATCACGCCTATCCGGACAAATATCACTGGCTCTCATTATCTCTACTCAACAAGTGGATCAAATGTTGTTCTTGTAGAGATTCCAAATCACGGCGCATTTGCGGGAGATTTTGTTACATTTTCTGCAACTGCAACATTTGCGGGTCTAACTATTAATGGGCAATACCAGATTCAATCTGTATTGACCTCTTCCACATTCACGATCCTGGCATCAACGGTTGCCACAGCAACATCAACTGTCTTTATCATTGGTAATAAGGCATTCCAACTTAGCATTGGTTTGGACAGCACTGTTTACGCTAACGGTTGGGGTGCGGGCACTTGGGGTGGTATTCTGCCCGGAAGTAGCGTTGCATTTACCGGCTCCATCAGTGGAACGACTCTAACCGTCACATCTATTGTGGCTGGTTCTTTGGCTCCAGGCCAGTTGATAACTGGTAGTGGAGTATCGGCCAGCCCGCCTGGGTCTAACGCCACCTACATTGTTTCTCAGTTAACCGGCGTAACCGGCAGTACCGGCACCTATCAGGTCAGTGTCTCTCAGACTGTTGGCTCTACGGCTATGAATGCCATCACTGGCACCGGCTGGGGCTCTCCTGCCAACACGGCGGTTTCCGGCACTAAGCTTCGGCTTTGGTCCTCGGATAACTTCGGGCAAGACCTTGTCATTAACCCGCGTGACGGAGCCATCTACTACTGGGACAACTCTCTCGGGCTTGGGACAAGGGCAGTCATCCTCTCGTCTCTTCCTGGGGCAGCCGATGTTCCTGCTGTATCCAGGCAGATCATTGTATCTGATGTGGATAGGAAGGTGATTGCCTTTGGCTGCACGGACATTCTGACTGGCGTTCAGGACAGATTGTTGATTCGGTGGTCTGATACCGAAAATCCTGCCGTATGGACGCCACTTGAAACAAATTCTGCCGGTGGCATTCGCATTCCAACCGGCTCTGAGTTTGTGGCGGCAGTTGAAACCAAGAGCGAGATTTTGGTTTGGACCGATGATGCCGTTCATTCTCTGAGGTATGTTGGTGCGCCGTTTGAGTATTCCATCTCCCGCATTGGCTCGTCCTCTATCGCTGCCCCGAATGCTGCCGTCACGGTCAATGATGTGACGTTCTGGATGGGGCAGAATGGCTTCTTCCAGTATGACGGCCGGATTGTTGGTCTTCCGTGTTCGGTCAAGGATTACGTTTTCAATGACCTGAATGTGAATCAGGCTGAGAAGATCGTTGCTGGTAGCAACATCTCTTTCAATGAGGTGTGGTGGTTCTACCCGTCTGCCAACTCCAACGAAAACGACCGCTACGTTGCCTACAACTACAATGAGCGAGTTTGGTTTGTTGGCACCATGTCTAGGACGGCCTGGATTGATCGCAGCATTGAGGACTTCCCCCGGGCAGCATCTACCGATGGCTATATCTACTTTCATGAGTTCGGGCAGGATGACGGCTCTACCAGTCCTGCAACACCGATAGCAGCTTTCATTGAAAGCTCCCCAAT
>JACCDT010036702.1_pt1 | contig 11330 bp, 22 predicted proteins | sample 7446291 | NCBI WGS metagenome assembly JACCDT01 (sample SAMN15323446, study PRJNA562643) | freshwater metagenome | isolation source: river surface water | place: USA:Blue River Watershed | collected 2017-08-17 | reverse complement strand
TCTGTTTACAGGTTTGATCGTTGCTTTGGCTCTTGGATTCGGACTTGCATTCGGATTGGGAGGTAAAGAAGCTGCTGCGCGATTCATCGAAAAATTGCGAGCGGAAGCTTCAGAGCGAGACTAATCTAGTCGCGTTTAGAGAAAGGGCGGGGCAGTGATGCCTCGTTTTTTCTTTTATAAAACAGGTTAATTGATGTTGCAAAACCGTGCTATTTTGAAGTTTTCAACATCAACCGTCCGATTTTGCCAAATTTTTTCTTGCCATGGAAACTAACTGTTCTATATTTATATTACGCTTGTGGGATAAGTTCCCTATCCACATTCAGTAGATAGCAAGCGTACAAAAGTCCCAAAAGGGGCTTTTGTTTTAGGGCTAAAATTTCGCTTGTTTTTTTACGTGAATTTGCTACTATTTATTCATAGCTTGTGGGACGTGAGTCCTCATCAACATACAGTAGATAGCAAGCCTACAAATAATTCCCGAAAGGGAATTATTTGTTTTAAATTATTTACTTTCAAAAACGCTGAAAAAGTGTGTTTTCCCTTCGCCAGTTTTACGGATTACGATTTTGATCTTTTTTGATTCAATAGTGCCTATAAGACACCAGAATTGAGTGTGTTTTGAGTTCGTGTAATTTTCGGTAAATCTAACCAGAGAACCCTTTTCGAATATTAATGATTTGCAAAACCTCAGTAGAGCAAGACGGGCTGCTTGTTCTCTGCGTGGTCTCAAAACACCATTTTTCCTAATTAAATGTTTAAACCCATGGCTATTAAAATGTACCAGCTCATCACCGAGTGCTTGGCAGGGAATCGCACCGATTTTGTTATATAGAATTTTGTGCTTGGCAATGTATTTGGAGTAATTTCTCACCCGTCGATTATATAAAAGCGACATAAAATCCTGATAAAGAAGTTCTAAAGAATTGATGAAATTTTTGGAGAAACTTCAAAAAGGAGAGATAGAGAGTAAAAACAGTTGACAATAAAACATATTTTGATAAGATATCACCCAAGCTCAATGTGGGCTTTTTTCTTTCTCAACATGACAAGATCAATCAAAAAAGGACCTCTAATAGATCCAAAATTACTATCAAAAATCGAAGGTAAAAAACCGCTATCAACCGGTGTTATTAACACATGGTCACGACGATCACAAATCTCACCAGAAATGGTCGGATTCAAATTTGGTGTACATAACGGCAAGAAACACATCGAGGTTTTGGTAACAGAGGAAATGGTTGGTCACAGATTGGGAGAATTTTCACCTACAACTAAATTTACCAACCACGGAGGTAAAATGCAGAAGGAACAGGATCAGGCTAAACGAGAGGCTGAAATTGCTGCTTCAAAATCTGCGAAAGCCGCTGTGGAAACTAAAAAATAATATATGATAACAGCAGAACTAAAAAATCATAGACAGGCACCAAGAAAGATGAGACTCGTAACTAACGCAGTAAGAGGCAAAATGGTTAGTTCTGCTCTTAACACTCTCGCATTCATCCCAAAGAAAGCGTCTTTGCCAATCACAAAATTGATCAAATCAGCAGTCGCAAACGCTTCACACAATTTCAAGATGGGCGCAGAAAATTTGTATATCAAGGAAATCACTGTTAACGGTGGTCCAATCCTAAAACGCAGCATGCCACGAGCGCGCGGGCGAGCTTTCCCAATTCACAAACACACTAGCCATATCCGAGTAGTATTGGCCGAGAAGGGAGCCAAGGCTCTTCCAGCAAAATCTGAAGCGACAGAGAAAGTTGTTGCCAAGAAAGCGCCAGTAAAAAAGGCAAAGAAAATTAATAAAAAATAATTATGTCACATACAGTACATCCATTTTCACATAGACTAGGTATCATCAGAGATTGGAAATCTCGATGGTTTGGTGCTAACAAAAAATTCCGAGACTATCTCAAGGCTGACACCCTAGTTCGAGAATTTTTGATGAAGAAATTGATGGATATGTATGTGGGTTCTATTGAGATGGAACGCAGCGACAAGATGTATCGAATCATCATCAAAACATCACGCCCAGGTTTCATTGTTGGTCGAAATGGCGACGGAGCAATCACATTGCGAAATGACGTCATCAAATTCATGAAGAAGAACGATATTTACAACGACAAAGTAGAGTTGAAAATCGATGTCGAAGAAATTCGTTCAGCAGAAAGCGACGCACGAATTGTTGCGCTCATGATCAGAGACGCTTTGCAAAAAAGAATGCCTTTCCGACGAGTAATGAAGCAAATGGTAGAGAAAGTCATGGCTAACCGTGACGTAAAGGGAGTCCGAATCCGAGTAGGAGGTCGTTTGAACGGTGCTGATATGGCCCGAACAGAAGAAATGAAAAGAGGACAGGTGCCTCTTCAGACTTTCCGAGCGGATATTGATTTCGCGCGAGTCAAGGCGGCGATTGCCCAGGGAGATTTGGGTATCAAAGTCTGGATTTACCGAGGTGAAATTTTTAATAAATAAAACATATGTCTCTATTTCCTAAAAAAGTAAAACATCGAAAGTGGCAAACAAAACGAATGCACGCAACCAAGGCTCTTCGCGCAGAAACAAGAGGTACTTTTGTTGACTTCGGTTCATTCGGATTGAAGGCTATGGTGTACGCTCGAGTAACTTCAAATCAGATCGAGGCAGCTCGAAAGGCGATGTCACGACATTTGGGCAAGGTTGGACGAGCATGGATTCGAATTTTCCCAGACAGACCATACACACAGAAACCTGCCGAAGTTAAACTCGGAAAGGGAAAGGGAGATTTGGTCGGATACGTGGCTGAGGTTTTCCCTGGTCGAATTGTGTTCGAGGTTGATGGAGTCGAACCAGTAATCGCAAAAGAGGCTTTGCGAAAGGCCGGCACAAAATTGCCAATGAAAACCAAAGTCGTTGCGCGATTGTAATTTTTAAGGTAGAGTAACTTCTCAAAACATGACAAAAGAATTGAAAAACAAAACTGAAAAAGATCTACAGAAAGAACTCGCTGAAACACGAGAGGCTTTGAGAAAATTACGATTCAGCATTTCTGGAGCAAACAGCAAAGACGCTGGCAAAGGAAAAACTTTGAAAAAATTAGTAGCGCAAATTCTAACTGTTTTAAATAATAAATAATGAAACGAGCAACAAAACAAAAGAATACAGAAGTTGAATTGAAGGGTAAATCTCTAAAGGGAATTGTTTCTTCAGACAAAATGAAGGACACCATTGTTGTTACTGTTTCAAGCTTCACTAAACATCCTAAATACGGAAAATTTATTCAGTCACGAAAGAAAATCAAGGCACACGACGCAGGCAACACTGCCAAAATCGGTGACATGGTTATTATTAACGAAACTAGACCAATCTCTAAAGACAAGAGATTCAAGTTAGTTTCAATTGAAAAATAGGCTTATGATACAAGACAGATCACTAGTAACAGTAACAGATAACTCAGGAGCGCAAATCGGACGCGTTTTCAAGGTTTTGGGTTCAACAAGAAAGAGATACGCAGAAATTGGCGACCTAATTATTTTCTCTGTACAGAAAGCACAGCCACGAAAACAGGTTAAAAAGAAAGACGTATTGTGCGGACTAGTTGTTCGACAGAAGAAAGCTTTCCGAAGAAAGGATGGATCATACATTCGATTCGATGAAAATTCAGTTGTTGTTGTAGACAAAGACAAACACGAACCACTTGCAAACCGAGTATTCGGTCCTATCCCTCGAGAAATTGCAGAATTAGGATATCAAAGTGTTGTTTCATTGGCACCAGAAATTATTTAAATATATGAAAATCAAGAAAAACGACAACGTAATAGTTTTGGCAGGCAAAGACAAGGGAACAAAAGGCAAGGTTCTCAAGGCTTTCCCAAAGTTGAACAAGGTAGTAGTCGAGGGTGTTAATATCGCCAAAAAGCATGTACGACCACGAGTCAACGGTAAAAAGGGTGAAATAGTCCAGCGCCCAATGCCAATCGATGTTTCTAATGTAGCTCTAACCAAATAATATATGTTTAAAAGTGTAACCCAAAAAGAAAAAGAAGTTTTTGCAGCGCTAAAAGATAAATTTGGCTATACAAGTCCAATGCAAGCTCCAAGAATTATGAAAGTTGTTATTGGATCTGGAGTAGGTTCAGTAGATGATAAAAATAAATTGAAGTTCATCGAGAAGAGCATCTCTCTAATTACAGGACAGAAACCATCTTCACAGTTGGCTAAAAAATCTATTGCCACATTCAAAGTGCGAGAAGGGCAGTTGTCAGGATACCGAGTCACATTGAGAGGTGAGAAGGCTCGAGATTTCGTTGATAAATTGATTCATATTGCATTGCCTCGAACGAGAGACTTCCTAGGTCTTTCAAAGAAAAGTGTTGATGAAATGGGTAACTTTACATTAGGAATCAAGGAAAACTCAATCTTCCCAGAGACATCAGATCAGGATATTAAAGATGCTTTTGGATTGGGTATTACAATCGTAACAAATTGTAAAACTGCCGATGAAACATTGTCGTACTTGGAATTCATCGGAATGCCTTTCAAAAAGGATTAAAGATTGACATATAATATTCAAATTGATAGTATAACCCTTACTTTTATGGCAAAAACATCAGTAATCGCAAGATCACAAAAGAAACCAAAATTTGCATCTCGAGTCGTTCGACGATGTTTTAAATGTGGTCGAAAGCGAGGTTATATGCGAGATTTCGATATGTGTCGAATTTGCTTTAGAGAATTAGCTAACGAGGGACAAATCCCAGGAATTAAAAAATCATCATGGTAGTAGACAAAATTTCAAACCTAATAATCAAATTGAAGAACGCTTCAACAGCCGGCAAAAATAATGTTGTCGTACCTAATTCAAAGTTGACTGAAAATATTCTTTCAGTACTAGAGAAGGCAAACTTCATTAAGTCTTTCGATGTCAAAGAGAAGACACGATCAATTAATGTAGAGTTGGCATATGACGCAGAAGGAAAGCCTGCAATCACAGATGTAAAGAGAATTTCAAAACTATCAAAGCGAGTTTACATGGCATCATCTTTGATTAACAATGTGCAGAATGGTTTGGGATTAACAGTCGTTTCAACTTCTGCTGGTGTAATGTCAGCAAAAGACGCGCGAACAGCCAAAGTCGGTGGCGAAGTAATGTTTGAAATTTGGTAAAATTTATGTCACGAATCGGAAAAAAACCAGTTAAAATAATTCCAAAAACTGAAATAACAATTTCAGAGAATCAGGTATTGGTCAAAGGTCCACTAGGTCAATTGACAATGGATTACACTCCAGTAGTTGAAATTACAAAAGAAGAGGATACTATTGTAGTCAAACCAAAAAACCAAGATGCACAGACACTAGTTTTGTGGGGAACATACACTTCAATCATTGATAATATGATCACTGGTGTTAACAAGGCCTACGAAAAAAACCTCATCATCGAGGGTGTCGGTTACAAAATCGACGTACAGGGCAAAAATGCTGTATTGAAAATCGGATTCTCACACCCTGTTACTGTACCAATTCCCGAGGGAATTAAAATGACAGTTGAGAAAGAAAAAATCAACATCTCAGGAATTGATAAACAGTTAGTCGGTCACTTTGCTGCTTTGATTCGATCTCTAAAGAAACCTGAACCATACAAAGGCAAGGGAATTAGATACGCGACAGAGGTTATTCGAAGAAAAGAAGGTAAGAAAAACGTATAATTAAAATAATATGTCAGAATTAAAAGCACAAAAAAGAGCAAGACGACAAAAGCGAATTCGCGCAAAGATTTCTGGTACAGCAGATCGACCTAGACTTTCAATTTTCCGATCAAACAAGGACATCACAGCACAGTTGATTGATGATACTTCAGGAAACACTCTTGTATATGTTTGGACAAAAACAGAAAAGGGAAAAACTCTAAAAGAAAGAGCTGTTTCAGCTGGAACAAAAATCGCTGAACTAGCCAAGGCAAAGAAAATTGCAAAGGTTGTCTTCGATCGAGGAGGCTATTTATTCGCAGGTAACATCAAAACTTTTGCTGACTCAGCAAAAGCTGGTGGATTAGAATTTTAATACATATGGAAGTCACAGAAAACAAAACAGAAAATACAGTAACAAACAACGCAACACCAATTGCAGATAATTCTGCTACTGTTGCTTCTACTGACAAGAAAACTTTCCCTCCACGAAATAGAGGAGATTTCAAGAAAAACAAAAAAAGAAATCCACGAGCCGGAAAAGAGCGAGTAAAATCAGAATTCGATCAGAAAATGATCAGTGTTAGACGAGTGACTCGAGTTTCATCAGGTGGACGACGATTTACATTTAGCGCCGCAGTTATTATTGGTAACAAAAAAGGCAAGGTTGGTGTAGGAATCGGCAAGGCTGGAGATACTTCAGTTGCTATCGACAAAGCAGTGAAAAACGGAAAGAAGAATCTATTGGATGTAAAAAGAACAGTTACAAATTCAATTAGACACGATGTCAAAACAAAATATAGTAGCGCTATCGTTTCAATCATGCCAGCCAAAGGACGTGGTTTGATCGCAGGAAGCGCCGTTCGAGACGTTTTGGTTCTAGCCGGAATCACAGATGTAAATGCTAAAATTTTGTCAGGTAGCAAAAACAAATTGAACATTGCTCGCGCTACAGTTCAGGCTTTGTCATTGCTTAAGAAATAAAACCATGCAAACACATCAACTAAAAAGAAAAACAGCTAATCGAGCTTCAAAATTAGTCGGACGAGGAGGCAAGAGAGGTAGAACTGCTGGACGAGGACAGAAAGGACAGAATGCACGTGCTGGTCACAAAAAGCGACCTGAAATTCGTGACATGATCAAGAAAATTCCTAAATTGCGAGGACGAGGTATCAACATTTTCCAGCCAGTTAACACTCCATTCAAGGTTGTTACAATTGCGCAGTTGAACAATAATTTCAAGAGTGGAGACAGAGTAACTCCTGTTGTTTTGAACGAAAAAGGATTAATTCGAAAGATGAGCGGCAAACTTGAGGCTGTTAAAATTCTTTCAGGTGGCGAACTAGATAAAAAACTAACTATCAGAAACTGCACAGTTTCTGCTTCAGCCAAGGCGACAATCGAGAAGGCAGGTGGTAAAATAGAATAATTATGATAAAGGCTTTTTTCCAAAAAGTGAAGTTGGTTTTCAGCGATAAGAGTTTGTCAAAGAAAATCTACTTCGTACTAGGTGCGTTTGTAGTATTTCGATTATTGGCAGCAATTCCAATTCCTGGAGTTGATACTTTCGCTTTGAAAAACTTTTTGGATAGCAACCATTTCTTTGGGCTATTGAATATGTTTTCAGGAGGCGGACTATCTGGTCTATCTATTGTAATGCTCGGTGTCGGTCCATATATTACCGCATCAATCATCATGCAGGTTTTGACAATGATTTCACCAAAAATGAAGTCAATGCATTCAGAGGAGGGTGAATACGGAAAGAGAAAGTTCTATCAATACGCCAGAATACTCACAATTCCGCTCGCAATTGTGCAGGGGCTTTCATTCATTTTAATATTGCAACAGAGAAACATTTTGCCTGATTTGTCAGGATTTCAAATGGCAACAAATCTCGTTGTTATAACCGCAGGCGCCATGTTGCTAATGTGGTTGGGAGAATTGGTTACAGAATTCGGAATTGGAAACGGAATGTCTTTGATTATTTTTGCTGGTATCGTGGCTAGTTTGCCAAGCTCAATTCAGCAAATTATTTTTGCATACGACCCAACAATGTTGCCAACATATATTGCATTCGCAATTGTCGGTCTCGTGATTATCACCGGGGTTGTATTCATTACCGAGGCAGAACGACCAGTACCTGTGACTCATGCAAAACAGGCGACAGGCGTTGCTTCACAAATGAGCAAAACAACATATATTCCATTGCGACTAAATATGGCCGGAGTTATTCCAATCATCTTTGCTTTGTCAGTCTTGATGTTGCCAAACATGATTGCAAACCTATTCGTAAATTCAACTAATGCAACCATTCAGGCAATCGCAGGAAATGTTACAGCGTTTCTAAGCAATCAGTTATATTACGGAATTCTGTATTTCTTGTTGGTGTTCTTGTTAACATATTTCTATACTTCAGTTACATTCGATCCAGAAGGAATGTCAAAGAATCTGCAAAAATCAGGCGCATTTATTCCCGGAGTTCGCCCTGGAGAATCAACCGCAAAACATATTGGGCACATTTTGGCTAGAATCACATTGGTCGGAGGTCTATTTTTGGGTGCAATTGCGGTACTCCCAATCGTGGTACAGGGACTAACTGGAATTACAACACTCACAATCGGTGGAACTTCATTATTGATTGCAGTTTCAGTGGCAATTGATTTGGTCAAGAAAATCGACTCACAGGTCTCAATGAGAGAGTACTAGGTTGTATTTGTGCGAGAAAAATCGTAAAATACAATTAATGAATCTTAAAACAATTATATTTATTGGTCGCTCGGGTTGTGGAAAGGGAACTCAGATCGAATTATTACGTGACTATTTCGCACAGAATGATAGTCGCGAATTTTTCCATTTGGAGGCGGGAGCGCGGTTTCGTCGATTTATCGCTGATAAATATTATGCAAGCCAGTTGGCGCGTGATATTTCGCTGAGAGGAGAATTGCAGCCAGAATTTCTCTCTGTTTGGGGTTGGGTTAGTGAATTGATTGAAAATTTGACGGCGGACAAGCATTTGCTCATTGACGGAACACCGCGCCGAATCGGAGAAGCCCACATTTTGGAATCTGTTTTCGCATTTTTTAAAAGAGAAAACGTGGAGATTGTTTATATAAAAACTTCACCTGAATGGTCGATTGATAAAATGAAAAAACGTGGACGAGGAGACGATGTGAACATGTCTAGTTTAATGAATAGAATGGCTTGGTTTGAAAAAGACGTTATGCCAGTCGTCGAATATTTCCGCAATCACGACGCACACAATTTTTATGAAATAAACGGCGAGCAGACTGTGGAGGAGGTGCATGCAGATATTTTGAAAGCTTTGAAAATATGATTCGTCTAAAAACAAAAGAACAAATTGCAACATTGAGAAAGTGCGGAAAAAAACTGGCGACGATTTTAAATACTTTAACAAAAGAGGTCAAACCTGGTATTTCGACCGCCGAACTCGACAAGATGGCGGGGAAATTGATGGCCAAAGCCGGGGGAAAATCGGCGTTTTTGAATTATACACCGCTCGGTGCAAAACGACCTTATCCCGCAAACATCTGCATTTCGATCAATCAAGAAATTGTTCATGGAATCCCAAATGAAAATCCAAAAATTATTAAAGAAGGCGATTTGGTTACTCTCGACGGCGGGCTTGTCTACGAGGGAATGATTACAGACCATGCAGTTACGGTGATGGTGGGTGTGAAGGATAAAAGGGTTAAAGAATTGGTTGCTCGAACCAAGGAGGCACTAATGGCCGGAATCAAACAGGCCCGAGTAGGAAATCATGTTGGAGATATTGGCGCGGCGATTTCAAAAGTGGCTGAAAAATCAAATCTCTCGATTATGCAGAGTCTCAGTGGTCACGGAGTGGGTTTCGAGGTGCACGAGGACCCATATGTGCCTAATTATGGAGAAAAGGGTCAAGGCGAAGAATTAGTGCCAGGGATGGTTATTGCCATTGAGCCAATGTTTGGGCTCGGTGGAGGCGAAATTCGTCTCATGCGTGATGGTTATACCTACGAAACTCGTGATGGTTCTCTGTCTGCACAGTTTGAACACACTGTAGCAATTACTGAAAAAGGTCCGGTTATTTTAACAGATTTGTGATAGAATTTTCGTATGAATATGGAAGGTTATACAGGAGAAAGTGACGATCGTGCTCAGGAAAGGCACGACTATTTGGAATCCGATTTACATCAAAACGTTGATGAGCGCGTGATTACTTTGGATCAGTATAATCTCGAACTAACACAAATGATTATGGATATGTTTACTAAACTTGTCGAGAATGATCCTGTAAATAATTCTGAAAAGATAGCCGAGATCGGGGACTTTTTAATGAAAATTGAAGAAAAAACTCCAGATGAAATTGCCGAATTTTATGCTAAAATATCCGCATGGAAATAAAAAAAGAGCGCACATTGGTTTTGGTAAAACCAGACGGAGTCCAGAGATCTTTAATAGGTGAGGTGATTAAAAGAATTGAGAGAACAGGATTAAAATTGGTGGCGTTGAAATTTATGGTACCAACCAAAGAATTGATCGAGAAACACTATTTGCTCGACCCAGAATGGATGAGAAAGGCGGGAATGAAATCAATCACTGCATACGAAAAAAATGGAAAACAGTGTCCTTACACAGATCCAGTCGAAGCAGGTAGAAATATTCTGAATCATTTACAAAATTATCTAACTTCTGGACCAGTCGTTGTGATGGTTTGGCAGGGGGCGCACGCTGTCGGTATTGTTCGGAAATTAGTTGGAAGCACAGAACCGCTCTCATCAGATGTTGGAACCTTGCGCGGTGACTACGTCATCGATTCATATGAATTATCAGATTTAGTCGGTCGTTCGATTAGAAATTTGATTCATGCATCGAGTTCTCCACAGGAGGCAAATGGTGAAATCGGTCTTTGGATGAAAGAAGGTGACATAGTTGAGTATCTTTTAGTCCAAGAACAAATCCTCTACGACGTTAATTTGGACGGTATTTTGGAATAGATAAAGTTTAGATAAAGTTTCCACTTGATTCATTCCGGACGGGGTATATAATTGTCTCTGGGTGGATGAATATTTCTAGATATAAAATTTCAGGGTCGCCCTAAATCAGTTTGTGCCTTGGCATAAACTTGCGGGTACCCACCTAGTTTCAAACTAGGTATATTCATCCCTCCCATTAAAAAACCCACAATTCCTCGTGGGTTTTTTATATTTTGGTATAATGTTTCTATGTTAAGAGAGGTTATGATGAAAAAATTAATTGTTGAGGTCTTTGTTGTTGCGCTACTAGTTGCTCTTTTGCATAAAATGGCGCTCGTATATTCTCTGTATTGGGCGATTGAATGGTATGATATTCCGATGCACTTTCTCGGCGGTTTTTTAATTGGAATTCTGGCAATGTTTGTATTTTTTACATCTGGCTGGATCAACTTCACAAAAAATATTCGCGAATGGCAGATGTTGCTATTCATTACGGTCGCTTCAGTTTTGATTGTTGGATTGGCTTGGGAGTTGTGGGAGTTGTTTTACGGTCTAACTGATTTGTTTGAAGATAGGGCAGACACAATTCTGGATGTTATTATGGATACGATCGGTGCTTTCTCTGCATTTTATTATGGTAAAGGAAAAATAAATGAGTAATTTAAAATTAAAATTTTGTGGAGGTGTTGGTTCT
>JACCDT011114891.1_pt1 | contig 11334 bp, 12 predicted proteins | sample 7446291 | NCBI WGS metagenome assembly JACCDT01 (sample SAMN15323446, study PRJNA562643) | freshwater metagenome | isolation source: river surface water | place: USA:Blue River Watershed | collected 2017-08-17 | reverse complement strand
GCCTGGATGCCTCGGGTGGTTAGCTCAGTTGGTAGAGCAGGTGACTCTTAATCACCGGGTCGGGGGTTCGAGTCCCTCACCACCCACTTACGAAAGTAAGCCCGAGAATCAAGTAAAGCGCTTTAACCCCTTAATCCTTTCTGTCTATTCACTGTGAAGCCCGGTTTCGCAAGGACATCGCAATTTTGATTGATTAACATCCCTTGTATGGCCCTATGTCTTAACCCCCAGTGTCAGAAGCGGGTTGCTTCAAAAAGCAGCAAATGCATTTATTGCGGGGGAACAGAGATCTCTGAATTCAACAGCTACACAAAATCAGAGTCTTTGACTGATGAAATTAGCATTGAGAACTTTCATAAGGTTGCAAAGAACACCCAGCCATTTATTGAGAGAACAATCATCAATGAGGGAACCAAGGTTTCCTTTACATCAAAGATGATTGTGCGTTTTCAATACTTTATGCGAAAAGCGTTTAAGAGAAGCCGTTAACTTAGTTGCCTTCGTAAGCTTTTTTCATAACCGCTAGATCAATCTTCTTCATGCCAAGCATCGCCTGAGTCGCACGTGCACCTGCATTTCACTGTGCAGTTTCATAAATACCCATTTACAATTCTGCAATGCTAGGTGGAATCAACAATGGACTCTTCTTGCAATCCTTTGGCGGATTTGCAGGTTTGGCCTTATTAATTCTTGTCCTTAAGTGGGGATTTTCATCCAACAAGCGATTGATAATTACCCCCATCAAGGCGGGCAAGAAAGATGAGTACGGATTACTAAAACCGTTGCAAACACCTAGCAACTACATAGAAGCCCAGATGTCGTTGCAAAAGTTAGTCGATGCCAACATCAAAGCAACGCTGACGCAGACCTTGGATGGCCCACAGTTAATGGTCTTTGAACGAGACCTAAAGGTCGCTCAAGCTGTTCTTGCCGCTAATTAATTGATTCCTTTTTCAATCTTAGGTTCATTGCATCAATTGCAGCTTCAAACTCAGGATCATTGATCTCTTTTTTCCAACGTCCAGATGATGCGTTCTCAGCTGTCATCTTGGTGGTGTGAAAAGCTCGCATGCCAGGTTCATCCTGTAACTGCAAGAAGTCCAGTAGCTTGTTGTAGCTTTCCTGTGGAGCGTTAGTGACAAGATCCTCAAGATTTATAAACATCACTTGATTTTTAGGAACAGATTTCAATGCTTCATGATCTGCTCTAATTCGAGCCTCGATCCATTCAACACCTTCCAAAGGTGTATTGGGACCCCAATTCTTAGTCAGCAAGGATGCAATTACATCTCTGGGATCTCTACGAATCACAATGAACTTTGCTTCGGGAAACAATTTAATTAAACGATGGGCGTAAGTAATATTCATGGGAGTTGTTTCAGCCCAGAACTTCTCGCCTTTTCCACCTTTTTGTTGCGCAATAAATCCTTGCATTAACTTTCTAGCTTGATTAATTGGATTCTTTTTAATTGATCCCGCATAGGTATTTAGCAGGCTTTGTAAAGAGGTCTTATCAATGCCGGCATGAAGTCCTGGTCCATGCGGCGCAGGCGCATCAATCTCCCACCACTTTTGCCATAACTTCTCACTGAACTCATCAAAGCGCTCTCGTCGCTGTAATAAATCCTTCTGCGCGCGCTGGCGATAAGTTCGATAGTGAAAGATCGAGATCTTCTCTCGATTTTCCAGCTGAGAGTTCATGGATCCAAATACAACATCTAGGAAACCGCCACGATTAGCTAAAAACTTGATCTCAGTTGGGTTACTGGTGCGAACAAGCGAGTGTTCATTCAGCAAATCTCCAAGGACCGTGGTTCCGCTTCGGCCTGTTCCGCCTATAAAGACAGGTGTAATGCTGTGAGTTTTCCCAGAACTTCCCATAACTCAAGAATAAACCCTAAATAAGTAAAAGGCACCACTACAGTATTGAAATGAGCACTCAGTTCACTCCGCTGTTTACTGGCGGTTCAGGACGAAGCGGCACCACAATCATTATCAATCTCTTAAAGAACCATCCTGAAATTCACTCTAGCCTTCCACGTGAGATTAAGTATTTAACCTCCAGATACGGTCTACTCGATTTGAACTTTGGCCGTTCAATCAAATTAGAAGAGGATTTTCAAGGTATCCGCAATAACTTAATTGCCAGCGTTAACAATCGAATCGGTAAGAGAAAAGAAGAGATCTTCCTGAAATTCCTTCGCGATAAATGGTGGAGCGAGACTGGAAAAGCAGGAAAACCACGTGGTTTGGTTCAAGGCATAACTCATGATCAGTTAGTGCAATATTCAGCTGAGTTTAAAGATAATTACCGCGACAATTTGTTAGAAGGAAGCAGACAGCTTTACTTCCACCTTTCAGCGGCACAATTCAAGAAAGAAAATGTCCGCTACTTTGCCGATTCAACACCAGTAAACACGATGCAAGCTGACTTAATACATCGATTACTGCCAGATGCTTTATTTATTAATATGATCAGAGATGGGCGCGATGTAGCTCTCTCTGTCGCTGCGGAAAAATGGGGTCCAAAGGATCCACTTAAGGCTTTGAAGTGGTGGGGCAACCGAGTTTTGGTTTCTCATAAGGCCTTGGCGAAAGTGCCAACTGAACAGGTGCTAAACATTAGATTAGAGGAGTTAATCAGCTTTGACCGGGAGCACCAATACTCAAGGGTTCTGGATTTTCTCAAGATTTCTGATCACTCATCGACCCGTGATTTTTTCGACAATCAGATGCAGCCTGAAAAGATGACACAAGGTGAATGGAAGCGAAAGGTTAAAGATCCTGTTGGCTTTGATAAAGAGTATGACAAGGTGCTTGCAAAGTTAGCTATACACGGAATTACGGTAAGTAAGTTTTACTAGCCAGCGATAATTCTGTAACCATTAATCACGATTACGGCAACGCCAACCAGAATAGCTAACTGCTTTCGAGGCAATTTAGCCACGATCCGTGCTGCAATTGGCGCCATAAGCATTCCACCCAACGCCAAGCCACCAACAATTGCCCAGTTGATGTTTAGTTTGTTGATGTTGAGCAGGAAGCCAACGCTTGCGGAAACGGCCACAATGAACTCGGCGGCGCTGACGGTTCCAATGATTTTTCTTGGAGTCATAGTCGTGGTCGTCATCAGTGTTGGTGTAACTACCGGTCCCCAGCCTCCACCACCTGCAGCATCAACAAATCCGCCAGAAAAACCTAAGAATGTTAAGAAGCGAGGATTGCTGTTTGAATCAAGAGCCTGTGGTGCAGGGCTTTGAAACAAATTTCTATAAAGAAGTAAAAACCCTAGGAATAATAAAAGGGTTGAAATAAAGATCTTTGATGAGGAAAGGTCTATTGAAGATAAAAATGTAGCGCCAAGCAAAGCGCCGATTCCACCAGGAATTGCTAAACGAACCAATACATCCTTATCAATGTTTTCAGCGTGCCAGTGTGAGGCTCCTGAAACTAAAGTGGTTCCAATCTCTGCTGCATGCACTGCAGCAGATGCAACCGCAGCAGATGCGCCGAGAGTGAGCAGCAATGTGGAGCTAGTTAATCCAAAGCCCATTCCAAGTGCGCCATCAATTAATTGTGCGACAGAGCCTGCAATGGCAAATAAGATCCAGTTCAAATGATTATCCCCAGAATCTTCTTCACATTCTCATCTAGATCAGCATCTCCCTTGAGATGTAAATCTGGATTCTTTGGAGTTTCATAACCCTGACCTACACCAGTGAAATTAGGAATCTCGCCCTTGTTTGCCTTCTTGTAAAGTCCCTTAGGGTCGCGATCGACGCAAACCTCAACTGGTGTATCAACAAAGACTTCTAGGAACTCGCCTTCTTCAAAGAGAGATTTTGCTCTTTGGCGATCTGCTTCAAATGGACTAATCACAGCCACCAAAACAATCAAACCTGCATCAACTAGCAGCTTTGCCACCTCGGAGATACGTCGAACATTTTCAGCACGATCTTCAGGGGTAAAGCCTAGATCTGAGTTAAGGCCCATGCGCAGGTTGTCGCCATCTAAGACATACCCATGCATTCCAAGTGCGTGTAAACGCTTTTCAACGGCGTTGGCAATTGTTGATTTACCAGAACCAGAAAGTCCGGTAAGCCAAATAACTTGAGCCTTTTGATTCTTTCGTACAGCTCGAGCGCTCTTGTTTACCTCATACTTTTGAAGCACAACATTTTCGCCACGTCGTAGAGAGTGACGAATCATGCCTGCTCCAACAGTTCTGAAGGTCAAGCGATCTACCAGGATAAAGTTTCCAAACTCACGAGATTGGGTATATGGCAACAGGGTAAGTGGTGCATCAGTTGCAATCTCAACAGAGCCAATCTCATTGACACCTAAATTCGAGGCGGCATTTTGGCTGCCGGTATTGACATCAATCTTGTGACGAATACGGGTAACAGTTGCTGGCGTCTGGCTTGAACCTGCAATTAAAAGATATGAGCGGCTGTGGATCAGTGGGTCATCGTGCAGCCAAACGATCTCTGCGTTGAAGCGATCTGAAGGGTGTAGCTCCTCTGATGCTGCTGCGATCAAATCACCACGTGTTGCATCAACTTCAGGCTCTAAGAGCAGTGTGACCGCATCTGAATCATGTGCGATTTGGATCTCTTCTTTGTATGTAATGATCTTTGCAATCTTTGCCGCTTGGTTGCTTGGGAAGATCTTGACCTCATCGCCTACCGTAAAGCTACCTCGGTGAACTGTGCCAGAGACTCCACGGAAGTTATCGGCACGTGAAATCATTTGAATTCGCATACGAGGCGAAGCATCTACTACCTCTGCTGGGCGCCACTCTTGGATTGACTCCAACAAAGTCTGGCCTTGATACCAGTTCATGTGTGTAGAACCTTGTACAACATTGTCGCCAGCTAGTGCGCTTAGCGGAATAAACAAAACATCATCTAAGTGCATTCGGGTCAATGCGGTTTGTACATTTGCACGAATCTCTTCAAATACTCTCTGGCTGTAATCCATGGCATCTAACTTGTTGATCGCAACAATTACGCGGCTGATACCCATCAAAGAACAGATAGTTAAGTGGCGCAAGGTTTGGGTACGAACACCCTTTGTGGCATCTACTAGAACTAAGGCGATATCTGCGCGTGATGCTGCAACGGCCATATTACGTGTGTACTGCTCATGTCCTGGGGCATCAGAGATGATTAATCGCTTGCCATCCAACAATGACATCGAACGGTAAGCAACATCGATAGTAATTCCCTGCTCGCGCTCTGCTTCTAATCCATCAGTTAGCAAGCTAAAGTCAATTTCACCAGCTGCAATTGTTGAACCACTGCGACGAATATTTCGAGTGGAATCAATTGTGTCGTGCGGAATGCTGTCGGTTTCTACCAACAAACGGCCAATTAAAGTACTTTTTCCATCATCAACGCTGCCGCAGGTAAGAAGTCTGATTATTGATCTCTCCATTAGAAGTAACCCTCAGTCTTCTTCTTCTCCATGGAGTCTTCACTTGCGCCATCAATTAAACGAGTTGCACGCTCGCTGAGCTTGACTGAAAAAACCTCTTCAACAATTTCTGTGATGCTAGTTGCCGATGATTCAACCGCTGCAGTAAGTGGGTAGCAACCAAGGGTTCTAAAGCGAACCTTCACCATTTCGGGCTTTTCACCATCGAGTAATGGGTATCGCTCATCATCAACCATGATCAACTGGTCACCACGCTTAACCATTGGTCGCTCTTTAGCAAAGTACAGCGGATTTACTTCAATATTTTCCTGAAGGATATATCTCCAGATATCTAGTTCAGTCCAGTCAGATAAAGGAAAGACGCGCATTGTCTGACCTGGCGCTAAACGTGTGTTGTAGGTTCGCCACAACTCTGGACGTTGATTTCGAGGATCCCACTTATGGCCCTCATCTCGCACGCTAAAGATTCTTTCCTTTGCACGGCTTTTCTCTTCATCACGACGAGATCCACCAATCGCAGCATCAAAACCATGTTCATCAAGTGCTTGTCTTAATGCAACGGTCTTCATGATGCGGGTGTACTCAGAGATTCCGGTAGTAAATGGGTTTGCACCTGATGCAACACCCTCTTTATTGGTATGAACAAAAAGTTTTGCACCAGCCTCTGCAACAACCTCATCTCTAAAGGAGATCATCTCTCTGAACTTCCAGGTTGTATCGATGTGCAAGAGAGGAAATGGAATTGGTGCTGGATAGAAGGCCTTCTTGGCCAGGTGAAGCAAAACTGATGAATCTTTACCGATTGAGTACATCATCACAGGCTTACGGAAAGCTGCTGCGGTCTCTCTTAGGATTTCAATGGACTCAGATTCCAAGGCCTTTAATATCTTCTGGTCCACACTCACCCCCACACATTAATAGGTGAAACTGTGAAAATGCTTTAAGAAATCAGTAATTCAGCCAACAGTTTCTCAACTCGACCCTTTATCTCATCGCGGATAACCCGCACCGATTCAATACCTTGTCCTGCGGGGTCATCAAGTACCCAATCCTCATAACGTTTTCCTGGGTAAAAGGGACAGACATCGCCACAACCCATGGTGATAACGGCATCAGATTCTTCAACCGCTTCAGTAGTCAAAACCTTTGGTGTGTTGTTTGCGATATCGATTCCAATCTCAGCCATCGCTTCTACTGCGATTGGATTGATTGAATCCTTGGGAGCGCTACCGGCAGAAAGTACCTCTACCCGACCTTGCCCCAGCTCGCGCATGAAACCTGCTGCCATTTGAGAACGACCTGCGTTGTGAACGCAGACAAAGAGAACGGTTGGTTTATTTGTCATGTGTCAGTACTTTCACTAGTCCTAGGCCGATTAAGGCTCCAAGAATTTGGGCGGCGATAAAGACAGGTGCGCTACTTGGCGCAATTCCGGCAAATGAATCGCTAAAGGTTCTACCGATTGTCACTGCAGGGTTTGCAAATGAAGTAGAGCTTGTAAAGAAGTAAGCACTACCGATCCAGGCAGCAACCGTTGCCGGAATAACAGTTAGATTCTTTTGAACAACTAGCAAGTTGATAACCAGGATCAATCCAGCCGTTGCCACGATTTCGGCTAAGAACAGGTTGCTGCCGGTGCGAGCCTTTGTTGCTGTCTCGATAATTGCATGATCAAACATCGCATTGGCAAGTAATGCTCCAGAGATCGCACCAAGTATTTGCGCAATCGTGTACTGAATGAAATGAAGTACTGAACTCTTCCCTTGGATTAAATCAACAAAGGTCACGACTGGGTTGAAGTGTGCACCGCTAATTGGCGCAAGGATCAAGATCAACACCGCTAATCCAAAGACAGTTGCGATTGTGTTGATCAGTAATTGCAGGCCAACATCCTTGGTTAAATCGGTGGCCATGATTCCGGAGCCAACAACGATTGCGACCAACAGTGTGGTGCCCAAGTACTCGGCAAGGAGCTTCTTCATGAGCCGAGGTTACTCATTCTTGGGTTAATACATGGTGAACAAAGAGCCAACTGCACCAAACAAAAAACCCCACCGACCAATTGGTCAGTGGGGTTTTCTTTTAAGGCTAATTATGAAACAGCGATGATGTCCACAACGAAGATCAAGGTCTCATTTGGTCCGATTGGGCCTGAACCATTTGGGCCGTATCCCTTATCTGCTGGGATTACCAATAGACGACGCCCGCCAACCTTTGCTCCTGGCAAACCTTCCTGCCATCCAGCAATTACGCCAGATAGTGGGAATGTTGCTGGCTGTCCACCATTCCATGATGACTCAATCAACGCACCGTTAGACCAGGTCATTAATGTGTAGTGAACTGTCAAAGTTGAAGTTGGTAGAACCTCAGTTCCATTTCCAACGATGATGTCCTGCGTCTGCAAAGTTGCTGGTGCTGCACCTGTTGGAGGTGTGATTGTTGGTGCCTCTCCTGCATTACCTGTTACTACAGGAAGTCCTGCTACTGATCCTGACACTGTGTCTTCTCCTCCCATTGTTGTAAATGATGCAAATCCAATTGCTAATACGGCAAGCACCGCAAACACTTTTAATACAGTCTTCTTTGGCATGTTTCTCCTAGTTATTCGATCTCGCCGATTAATTTAAACTCGCCATCACCAATCTGGCCCTGAGAGCGATATAGCTCTAACTTGGCACGAGTATCGGCAATATCAAGGTTGCGCATTGTTAGTTGACCAATGCGATCTACTGGGCCAAAAGCAGCGTTTTCTGTTCGCTCCATTGAAAGCTTTTCAGGGTGGTAGCTAAGTCCTGGTCCTGTTGTATTAATGATTGAGTAATCATCTCCGCGACGCATGCGAATAGTTACCTCCCCAGTAACTGCAGATGCAACCCAACGCATCAATGATTCGCGAAGCATCAACGCTTGAGGATCAAACCAGCGACCCTCATACAAAAGACGGCCAAGTCGGCGACCCTCTGCATGGTAATTAGCGATTGTGTCCTCATTATGAATTGCGCTAATCAAGCGCTCGTAAGCGATGAAGAGCAGCGCCATTCCTGGCGCTTCATAGATTCCACGGCTCTTTGCTTCAATGATTCTGTTTTCGATCTGATCAGCCATTCCAAGGCCATGGCGCCCACCAATCGCGTTGGCTTCCTTCATCAAATCCACAACATCCTCAAATGATTTGCCGTTGATTGACACTGGACGACCTTGATTAAAGGTGATCTTTACATCCTCGGTTTCAATCTTTACCGCTGGATCCCAGAATCGAACTCCCATGATTGGTTGGACTAGCTCAACTGAGGTGTCGAGGTTTTCAAGGCTTTTAGCTTCATGAGTTGCACCCAAGATATTTGCATCTGTTGAGTACGCCTTTTCAGTGCTGTCACGATACGGAAGACCGTGCGCAACTAGCCACTCAGACATTTCTTTACGTCCACCAAGTTCGGTGACGAAATCTTGATCAAGCCAAGGCTTGTAAATTCTTAAGTTTGGATTTGCTAGAAGGCCGTAGCGATAAAAACGCTCGATGTCATTGCCCTTGTATGTTGAACCATCTCCCCAAATTTCAACTGAATCTGAGTGCATTGCGCGAACCAACATGGTTCCTGTTACAGCACGACCCAAAGGTGTTGTGTTGAAGTACTGCTTTCCGCCAGAACGGATATGGAAGGCGCCGCAAGCAATTGCCGCAAGGCCTTCTTCAACTAAAGCATTTTTGCAATCTACTAAACGTGAAATCTCTGCGCCGTACTCTTTAGCGCGACCTGGAACTGAGTCGATATCTGGCTCGTCATATTGGCCAAGATCAGCTGTGTAGGTACAAGGAACTGCGCCCTTATCGCGCATCCAGGCAACCGCTACCGATGTATCGAGACCGCCAGAAAAAGCGATACCAACCTTTTCACCAACTGGAAGTGATGCGAGGACCTTGGACATGCCTCAAGTCTAACGGATGTTAAGAGTCGAAAGTTTCTTCTCTAACGCAGGCTTTACACCCCACTGAGCGGTCATTTCACAATATCTATCAATATCTATCTGCTCTGGCTTAGCACCGGTCTTAATAGCGCGGATCATCAAATTTCTTGGTGTGTGCTCTCCCCCAACAAATTCAATTACTTCAACCCGATAGCCGGAAAGTCTCAACAATTGCGCTCTGAAAGAATCAGTTAAGAGATCTCCAAGACGTTCCTTCATCAAGCCAAACTTTGTTAAAGCTGCCCAAGGCTCTGGCGCTACATCAATCTGCTTTTGAATGTCGTGCTGGCAACATGGGGCAATTAACAAAAGTTTGGTTCCGCCATTTACCGCCCAAGCAATTGCATCATCTGTCGCTGTATCGCAAGCATGCAAAGCGATCGCGATGTCAGCTGAATCTGCAGTTGTCTTTGAAATTTCTTCGGCTTTGAAGTTAATCGTCTTTGTAATACCAAGTTTTTGCGCAATCAAATTATTACGATCTCTTGAATCTGGACGAATATCAATACCTGTAACAACAACTGGAATACCTGAATTAAGCAAGAACTGGTGGGCGGCAAAGGTCAGATAAGCATGTCCGCAGCCAAGATCTGTGATTCTTAATGGATTTTCAATTGTCGGCTTATGAATCTGTCCGGCTTCAATTGCCGAATTTAATGCTGGTGATAATAGTCGTAAGAACTCTTCGACCTGCTTGTACTTATCCTGCCTGGAAGGTTTGATAACACCCTTTGCATCAGCAATTCCAACTTCACGCAAAAATGGATCGTTGGAATCTAGCAATCTATCCTTCTTTTTATCATGTGAAAGGTTTTGCTCTGAGACTCGCTTTTCGATATGAACGAGTGCATCCCCGCTCTTGGTGACCCTTATCGAGTACGCCTCATTGGTGCTCTCGACCATAATGTTTGCATAGCCACTGTTAAGTAACTGGTCGACAGCCACAGCTGAAGGAAAAAGATTTTTAGTTGTTGTTGTACGGCCATCGTTGTGCATCAGCTGAAGGTTTAGGACACCCTTGATCTCAACTAAGCGTATGTCGGTTCTCTCAAAATCCACCGTCATGTTTCGTCTGCGACCTGAAAGCACCGCACGTACAAATGAGCCAGTATCTAGAATCCTAGAGTTTGCCTCAGACATCGCTTCATCAAGATTTAGCTGCATGGCAATATCCCGAACTCAGCGGCAAAATCACGGGATTTCATAGATTAAGTGTATCGGCCTGCATAAACGTTATAAAAGTGAAACAAAGCAGGGGTAGTTACATCCCTTTTACATTGAATTGATTTTTGCCAATCCGTAGCCTGACACCATGAAATCTTCACCGTGGTGGAAAGAAGCGACGATCTATCAGATCTACCCGCGCTCTTTCTTTGACAGCAATGGAGACGGCGAGGGTGATCTGCAAGGAATTACATCGAAGCTGCAATATGTTCAGGAGTTAGGTGTAGATGCGATTTGGTTGAGCCCGTTTTATACATCCCCTAACAAAGATGGCGGATATGACGTAGCTGATCCTCGTGATGTTGATCCCCGCTTTGGAAATCTCGATGATGCAAAAAAGCTAATCGAGGTTGCGCATTCTCTGGGTTTAAAGGTTTTAGTTGATGTTGTTCCTAACCACTTTTCAGATCAACATATTTGGTTTCAGCAGGCCCTAAAGGCAGGACGTGGATCGGCCGAACGTGCCCGATTCCATTTCCATGACCCTAAAGAGGATGGAACTCCACCCAACAATTGGATCTCACTTTTTGGTGGACCATCTTGGACCCAAGTAGAAGATGGGCAGTATTACCTGCATCTTTTTGATTCATCACAACCAGATTTAAATTGGGATAACCCAGAAGTTGCAAGTGATTATGAAGTTACATTGCGTTTCTGGCTAGACCTTGGTGTTGATGGTTTCCGAATCGATGTTGCACATGGTTTAGT
>JACCDT010825914.1_pt1 | contig 11339 bp, 7 predicted proteins | sample 7446291 | NCBI WGS metagenome assembly JACCDT01 (sample SAMN15323446, study PRJNA562643) | freshwater metagenome | isolation source: river surface water | place: USA:Blue River Watershed | collected 2017-08-17 | reverse complement strand
TGTCTTTGCCTTTAAAAAAACCCCTTCCCGCAAAACTCACCGACCTGACCATGGCGGAAGCCATCGAAGGCCTGCGCTCCAAGAAATTTTCCGCGACCGAGCTGACGCAAGAGCATATCGCCGCCGTCGAAAAGTCGCGGCCGCTAAACGCCTTCGTCACCGAAACGCCGGATTTGGCGCTGGAACAAGCCAAGCAATCCGATGCGCGCCTGTCCAAGGGCAACGCCCGCGCCATGGACGGCATTCCGATCGCGCACAAAGACATGTACTGCACCAAGGGCGTGCGCACCACCGCCAGCAGCAAGATGCTGGAAAATTTCGTGCCGACCTATGAATCGACCGTATCTCAAAAACTGTTGGATGCGGGCGCGGTCACCGTGGGTAAAGTTACATTGGACGAATTCGCCATGGGCGCGTCCAACCAGACTAGCTATTTCGGCCCTTGCGTCAATCCCTGGAACAGGGGCGACGGCAAAAAACTCGTCCCCGGCGGGTCGTCGGGCGGATCGGCAGTCGCCGTCGCCGCGCGTTGCGCCATGGCCGCAACCGGAACGGATACCGCCGGATCTTCCCGCCAGCCAGCAGCGTTGTGCGGCGTCGTCGGATCGAAACCCAGCTATGGCCGGGCGTCGCGCTGGGGCATCATCGCCTTTGCTTCCTCGCTGGATCAGGCGGGGCCGCTGACCCGCACGGTGCGCGACAACGCCATCATCACCCGCGAAATTTGCGGCTATGACCCGAAAGATTCCACCAGCGCAAACATGCCCGTCCCCGATTTTGAAAAGGCGCTGACCGGCGACATAAAGGGGCTGAAAATCGGTTTGCCGAAAGAATGCTTGGTCGACGGCATGAGCGAAGATTTAAAGAAACTGTGGCAGTCGCGCGCCAAAGAGCTTGAAAAGCAGGGCGCGATTTTAAAAGAAGTATCCTTCCCGCATTTCAAATATTCGGTTCCAATTTATTACATTTTGGCCCCTGCCGAAGCGTCGAGCAATCTCGCCCGTTATGACGGCGTGCGCTACACTTACCGCGCCAAAGACCCGAAAGACATCGTCGACCTGTACGAACGCAGCCGGGCCGAAGGTTTTGGCCGCGAAGTGCGCCGCCGCATGCTGGTCGGCGCGTTCGTTCTGTCCAGCAGCCATTTCGACGCGTATTTCACCCAAGCGCAAAAAATCCGCCGCCTATTGACCGATGAAATGGAAACCGCGCTGAAAGAAGTCGATGTGCTGTTTACGCCCACGGCCCCCGGCCCCGCCTTTCCGATCGGCGAAAAATTCGCAAATCCCATAGATTTGTACTTAGAGGATTTGTTCACCGTTCCGGCCAATCATGCCGGGCTGCCCGCAATCACCGTGCCCGCCGGATTGTCGTCCAACAACTTACCTCTGGGATTGCAATTCATCGGCAGAAGATGGGACGAGGAAACCATGTTCCGCGCCGCCGATGTGCTGGAAAGAATTTGCGAATTCAACCATAAGCCGCAATTTATCGCGGGAGAGCAATAATGGCCGATACATCGAATTACATCAAAGGCAAAACTGGCGATTGGGAAATGGTGATTGGGCTTGAAGTCCATGCCCAGATCAATTCCGATTCAAAATTATTTTCCCGTGCAGGAACCGATTTCGGCGCGGAGCCGAACGCGCAAGTGTCGCTGGTCGATGCGGGCTTTCCCGGCATGCTGCCGGTCATCAACGAAAAATGCGTCGAACAGGCGATTCGCACAGGATTGGGGCTAAAAGCGCAAATCAATTTGACCTCGGTTTTCGACCGCAAAAATTATTTTTATCCAGATCTTCCCACGGGATATCAAATCTCGCAGTTCTTTAAACCCATCATCGGCAAGGGCGAGCTGATCATCGACTTGCCTAGCGGCAAATCCAAAAAGGTCGGCATTACACGATTGCATTTGGAGCAAGATGCCGGAAAATCCATGCATGACCAGCACCCCAGCAAATCTTTTATCGACTTGAACCGCGCCGGCGTCGGGCTGATGGAAATCGTGTCGGAGCCGGACATCCGCAGCGCCGAAGAAGCGGGTGCCTATGTCAAGAAAATGCGCGCGATTCTGCGTTATCTTGGCACTTGCGACGGCAATATGGAAGAAGGCTCGATGCGTTGCGACGTGAACCTGTCGCTGCGCAAGCCCGGCGATCCGTTCGGTACGCGCTGCGAGATCAAGAATGTCAATTCGGTGCGCTATGTGATGCAGGCCATCGAGGTCGAGGCCGCGCGCCAGCTGGAAATTTTGGAATCCGGCGGAAAAATCGACCAAGAGACGCGGCTCTTTGACCCGGAACGCGGCGAAACCCGCGCCATGCGATCGAAAGAAGATGCGATGGATTACCGTTATTTCCCGGATCCAGATCTGCCGCCGCTAATACTGGATCAAGCCTTTGTAGAAAAGATAAAAACCACCCTGCCCGAATTGCCGGACGACAAAAAGGCGCGTTACATCAAGGATTATGCCCTTTCCGCCTATGATGCCGGGGTTTTGGTCGCGGAAAAAGAAGTCGCGGATTATTACGAGGAAATGCTGGCGCTGATCCCGAAATCATCCGCAAAAATCGCCGCCAATTGGCTGACCGTGGAATTGTTCGGCGCGTTGAACCGCGAGGAAAAAGATATTTCCGCATCGCCTATTTCGGCAAAGCAGCTTGCAGGACTGATTGGGCTGATCGCGGACAACACCATTTCGGGAAAAATCGCCAAAGACGTTTTTTCGGAAATGATGGAAACCGGACAAAATGCGGCGCAGATCGTCGAATCGAAGGGATTGAAGCAAGTCAGCGACGCCGGGGCCATAGAAAAGGCAATCGACGAGGTTTTGGCCGCAAACGCCGACAAAGTTGCGGAATACAAATCCGGCAAGGACAAGCTGTTCGGGTTTTTCGTCGGCCAGGCGATGAAAGCCACGGGCGGCAAGGCCAATCCGAGTATGCTGAATGACATTCTAAAAAAGAAGCTAAGCTAGAAAAAACAATGGGCGGGGAAATCCCCGCCCATCGTCATTCTGGGGGTATAATTTTAGCCTCTTACCGTGAATTCTTTGCCATCAAAAGCGATTTTTCCGGAAGAATACAGCTCATGGAACACGGCCATGGCTTGTTCTTGGTCATAGCCATGGAAACCTAAAACCCGCTTCATGAAAGCTTCGGCTTTTTTGGCCATTTCAGCGTCCAAATTTTGTTTGGATACGATGCCGTCGGTTGCGTTGCCAGCAGAACCGGCATCGGCATTGCCCGCGCCGTCGGCTTGATCGGCGTCAGCGCCGTGAACGCAAGAACCGTCTTTGCATACTGGAGGGGTTTGTGGCACTACATCGCCGCTGATATCCGCGCCTGGGCCGGCATTGGGGCCCGTGTTGGTGTTGCTAGCAATATATTGATGATACATCGCCTTGGCTTGTTCGGCGTCATAGCCATGATAAGACATGGATTTGATGAAGGTCGCTTCGTCGATGACCGCAGGCTTGGTTACGTCGGCGCGCGGCGCGGCGACATGTTTTTTGTCTGCAACGGGTTGGCGGCCGATGGAAATGGTGTCGTTATGACGGGCCCTGACAGCTGGATCGGCCTTAAAGCCGATAGTGTCGGCACGGAATTTCGGGGTTCTGGCAAGAGCGTCCTTGCGTGCGGAAACTTGGGCGGAAACGGCGCCGAACTGGGCGATGGGGGTCATCTTAGCTCTCCTTGAAACGTATTCACTACTTGTGCATTTGGCGTAAGACGTCCTGTCTTACCCCCCACACTGTAGACCCCAATTCTCAAGATATTATTAAAATTGCAAAAAATTTTAGCGATCGGCGCTTTTTATTTATTTTCCAAGAATTTACCGCCATTCCGTCGGCCAATGCAGGTCGGTATCTTTATGCAATAGCAATTTCGGGCTGACATTCTTAACAAAACGGAAATCCTGATCCAGCACCGCTTTGTCCTTGACCGCGATCATGTTGAATCCATGCGGCGGGCCTTGCAGATAGACGTCTTTTGGCTCGATCAGCTCGATCTTGCAATTGCCCATCGGCACGTTGGATTGAAAATCGCGCATGGCATAGCAGTGATAGCCGAATTTATTGAGGTATTTGACGATTTCGGTGTTATGCAGCCCTTTCGTCCAATCCACATAAAATCTGTGGACTTCGAATATGATATTCGGCGCAAGGCCTTTGGCTTGTTTTAAATAATGCTCCGCACCTTTTAGCGCCGGCAGCTCCGATCCTTCGATATCCATCAGGATCAGATCGAAATTCTTGATGCCGTTCTTTTTACCATAGGCGTCGATGGAAGTGGCCTTAAAGGTGATCTTGCCCTTGGCGCTGCCGCGCAATTCCTGCGCATAGGCGAAGGCATCCGAACCGGCGAGTTCCAGCGTCGATTTATCTTTGCTCCACAGACCCAATTCGCACGCTTTGATTTGCTTTTCGACGCCGTTTGCCGACGCGTTTTTCAGCAATAATTTACGCTGCTCGTCGCTAGGCTCAAAGCAATGAATCGTGCCGCCGCGCATCGCCTTGGCGCCCAATATCGCGTGATCCCCGGCATAGGCGCCGCCGATCAGAACGGTTTTCGCGTTTTTACAAAGCTTGACGAAAAGCTTGGTGGTTTGCGGCTCGAACACGTGATCCGGCTTGTCGTGCTTGGATAAAATAAAATCCCGCGCGATCTTGCTGCGGTAAGCGAAATGAAATTTGGTTCCGTCCAAAAGCTGTTTTTGCAGGAAAACCGCGTCTTTAAAAAGGGCATCGCAAATCGGCCCGGTCAATTCCTCGCGCACGCTGCGGCCAAAGGGCAAGATCAGCGTATTTTCGATTTCTTTCAAAGTGCGGACAAAAACTTCGCGAATGTCGGGGTGGCGGCCAAGCTCGTTCAGGCTGGCGGTGATTTTCTGGTCTGCGCCGGAAAGCCCCGCAAGCGTGGTTTGATTGACCTTATAGGCCTTTGTGATTTTGCGGGCCTTCGCCTTTGCCGGCTTTCTTTGCGCAATGCGCTTAATCTTGCTCGCTTTTTTTGCCATGGCCATGATTTTTTCCTTTCTAAGCTTGATCCATCTTGAAAAAATAATCCATCATATCGAATTTCGGTTGTTTGAATGTCAGCTTGCCGTCGTTATTGAACACGACGCAATCGCCCGGCGTGTCGGCGTCGACCACCGATTGCCCCTGCGCCACCATGGTTTTTGCGCCGATTTTGCATTTTCCGATCACGGCGGAATTTGGGTACAGCACAACGCCTTCGCCAAAATGCGGCAATTCGTCCGGCTTTACCCGGCCCACCGTGCAATTTTGATAAAGCACCAGATAATTGGCGTAATGCGCGCGCGACAGCACGATGCCGGGCGAATGCGGGATGCAGAAAATTTCCGGCATTTCGATTTCATAAAAAATCTCAAGCCCGTTAAGCGCCTTGTTCAAGTAAAACAGCTTTGAGGCGACCTCGATATCCTTTAGTTCCTTCCAGACGGAATTGGCCATAAAATATAAAAACACCGCGTATTGATTGGAATGCAGCGGCGAAAATCCTTTGTCCGGCCACATACGGCACAGTTTTACCGGCTTGCGCATGCGATCGAGGCCATAGTCGATAGCGCGGCTGATCGTCGATTTGACGCTAAGGTCGTGCTTGTCTGGGAAAAAATTGCTAAGCTGCCCGCTGAGCATTTCTACCATTTCCCGTCTGCTGGTGTTAACAAGTTCCATTGGCCTGCAAGGTTTTATTGCAATCTATGATATAAGGCAGTTTATCGCCCAGCAATGCCGGGCGTAAGCCGAAATCCGCTTTCAATTTTGAAATGTCGATATCTGATGCTTTTGCGCCAGTTCCCCGCTGCGACGGCGTTATAACCACGCCCAGATACCGTTGCAGCATGGCGAATAATTCCCTATTGCCGACATTCTGGCCACTGGCCACATTGTAAATCGCAGGCGCGTTATGCGATAAAATAGCCAGAATCGCCTCGCACACATCATCTATGTACACATAGTCGCGCGCCGCATCGGCCTTAGAATCAAGCGAAAAATTGCGGCCAATCAGTGCTTGCTCGATTGTGGTATGCAGAAAATTGCGGTCGGAAAGATCCTTGGAATAGACCGAAGCCAGCCGCGCCACCTTGGCCTTGCCATTGCTTGCGTGCAGGCAAAGCCATTCGCCCAACGCCTTGGAGAGATCATAGGAATGGCGCGGATTATGCGGATTAAGAATCAGATCTTGCGATTCCTCGCCACCGCCCTGCCCCGAATCATAAAGCCTGGTCGAGGAAAGATAAACCAAAGATTCAAAGGTGGCTTCCTTTAAAATACGCGCCAATAAAGACGTGTGCGCCTCGATCGTGTCGAATGGCCGTTTGGCGTAATCGGCGGTCAGGCCGATGCAATACACAACATAGCCCAAATCGCGGGTGAAAATGCCGTCGTCGTTCTTGCCGGGCACCTGCGGGTCAAGCCCAAGCCCGCACATATGGGCAGTCAGATGCGAGCCGACAAAGCCCCCTGCGCCCAGCACAGTGATCGGTCTTTTGGATTGCATCAAAAAATTCATATAATTCGGCCCCAATATTAAACGGACAACAAGGCTTCGGTAAAAGCGACGGCGAATTTTTGCGTGTCGATCAATGGCGATTTCATCAGATGCGGACGCAGGTTTTTGCGCAAATCGCGCAAGCGATCGAGATCTTTGGCGGTTTTCAGGGCAATTTCCACATATTGTTCGTCCGTTGCCGCGCATAACGCATTCAGCCCGGTATAGCATAAAACGCTGAACGATACGCGCTGATGGATTTGCGAACCGTACCGCGTCACGACCGGAACGCCCATCCACAGGCTTTCCACCGTGGTGGTGCCGCCGGTAACGGGATAAGTATCCAGCGAAACATCCATTTCATTATAATAATCCAAATGCGATGGCAGATAATTCGCCTTTAGCATGATCCGCGCCGGGTCTATATCGTCCATCACAATGGAGCGCATGATATTCGCGGTGTACTCGGCATTGGCGAATTCCGGGCGCACGTATAAAAGTTTCGAGGTCGGCATGGCTTGCAGCACTTGCCGCCATAAATCTATGGTTTTAACGCCCAATTTATAAGGGTTGTTCAGCGATCCAAAGGTGATGTACCCGTTCCGGTCAAAAGGCAAATCGCCGATGGCGCGCGGTTCCGCCGCGCCGAAAGACAGATAACTGCTGTCGGGTAGAATCAAGGGCGTTTCCGTCATGCAGTCTTTGTTGCCCGCATTCAAAAAGCGATCGACAATAATGTAATCGCAATTTTTCAATCCGGTGGATAGCGGATACCCAAGCCAGGTCATTTGCACCGGCGCGCAGCGCCAGGCCAGAACATGCGGCTGGCCGCCCATGGTCATGCCGTTCAAATCAATCAGTATATCGACATTGTCTTCGGCAATAATCTGCGCTATTTCGGACGGGTGTTTTTGATAAACGTCGGTAAATTTCCTCAACCGTTTTTGGAAATGTTCATGCACCTTGTCGCCCATGCCCGGCATCAAGCTATAGCCGTACAATTCCAATTGGCTTTGATCTATATGTTCAACCACCGGCAATAAAAATTTTCCGACCGAGTGGTCGCGGAAATCCGAAGACAAAAGCCCGATGCGGCGCGGACGCTTTCCGGTCAGGAATTTGTTTTTGGTCAGCGCCGTGGCTTTCTTTTCCCAGAATTTGCCCCATTCGCGCTGGATCGAGAATAATCTTTTAGATGTCTCGTCGTCTTCGGCCATCACAAGCCCGATGATCGACATATTGGTCGCGAATAACGGATCGGTTTTAAGGTCTTTTATCCGCAGCAAATTCGGCAATTGGCGCATGGCAGAAAAATCGCCGATATTGCGGTAATAATTATATTGATGCACCATCACGGCAGGATCGTTTTCCCATTTCGGATCGTCGCGCCAATATTGCAGGCTTTCGTTGACGCCAACAAAATCCTTGGTTTCCAGCAAGCAAGCCAAAAGCCGGTGCCGGATTTCAAAGGAATCCGGCTCTATATCCAGGGCTTTTTTCAAGGCATGGACGGCGGTGGTATAATTGAAGCGGTCTGCCAAAATGCTGCCGCTGATGAAATGCGCCTTGCCGGAATTGGGATTTTTGCGCAGCAGCTTGTCGCAGTATTTCTGCGCCTCGAGTTTTTGTTCGGTCATGTAATAGCAAGAGGCAAGCGCGCACAGCAGATCTTCGTCATCCTGGCCGGATTGTTCTACGGCGACAAAATACGGCAAGGCTTTTTCATGGTCGTTCAGCATCAACAGGCAAGACGCATAAACGCGCTGCGCGATGATATGATCCGGCTTTAATTTCAACGCCAAATTCAGATAGGGAACAGCCTCTTTATAGCGGCTAAGATTGTCGTATAGCATTTGGCCATAATGCAAATTGGCCTTGAAGTCCTGGGGATTGATGCGCAACGCTGCCTGCAATTGCTGTTCGGCCTCGGCGAATTGCGACAATTTGCGTAAAGTGAGCGCATAGTTGGTGCGGAAATCTATGAATTCCGGGTCCAGCTCCACCGCTTTGGATTGATCGGCACGCGCAGCGGCCAGATCATCTTTGACATAATACATCGTCCCGCGCAAATTCAACGCATCGGGATGATCGGGAACCGCATTCAAAACCTGGGTAAGCAGTCCGATAGCGGTATCGACCTGGCCCTGCCCATAAGCGGCAATGGCCTGCTGCATCATCAAGTCGATTGTATTGGCGGACTGGTTAGCGTAAACCATGTTTTTTCACCACCGTTTGCATGGCCATTTCGAAATCGGAAGAAAAAAGCTTTTCGTCGCACAGCGCCGATGTGCGCATAATCGGGCGCAAATTGGCGTGCAACCAGCGCAGTAAATTGGTATCGCCGCTGAGGTTCGATGCGATATTCACGAACGCTTCTTCGCTTCCGGCGCATAAATCCGGAAATCCGGCGTTGGAAATGAAACTGCGGCTTAGGCGGCTGTGATGCGCGTTCATATAACGGGTGATCACCGGCACGCCCATGCTCATGGACTCGCAGGTTGTGGTGCCGCCGGTAAGCGGGAACACGTCCAGCGAGATATCCAATTCGCGGTACAGCGGCAAATGATGCCCCATCGGGTTGCAGTAAAACAAAATGCGTTCGGGATCGATACCGTATTTGGCGAATTCCTTGCGCACATTCATCTTCAATAGATCCGACGAGGCTTCTGGCCGGACGACCATGAATTTCGCTTCCGGCACGGCCAGCAAACATTCCGCCCAGGATTTGACGATGGTCGGCGTGTATTTATTCGGGTTGTTGAAAGTGCCGAAGGTGATATAGCCGTTTTTCTCAAAAGCCGGGGTCGGGTCGAAATCCGGCTCGCTCCCCATCACATAGCAAGCATAGGAATTCGGCATCACCAGCGCGTCTTCGGCGCCGTAACCTGGCACTTCGGGCATATTGTACCGGTCATAGATCATATAATCGATGGTCGATATTCCCGTGGTAAAGGGATAGCCGATCCATTCCATCTGCACCGGGGCAAGCCGTTTTCCCATGATTTGCAGTCTGGAATCGGCGGTGAATCCATTGAGGTCGATGACAATATCGTTGTCGTCGCCGATGATCATATCCGCGAGTTCGTTGTTATACAAATGTTCGACATAATGGAATTCGTCGACACTATTGCGGATCTGCCTTTGGATTTTATCTTCGATCTGCTTTTGCGGGCTGTAACAGCGCACCTCGAAGATATCCTTATTGTAATTGGTCAGCATCGGCAGGATAAATTTGGAAACGACGTGCGACCGCAAATCAGACGACAAAAGGCCTAGGCGGATTTTCTTATGCGGACGCGGAACCGGCTTGAGCGAGTTTTTCACTTCCATCTCATCCGCCGCCTGGATCAAATAATCGCCATGCACCCTCGCCAAGTTGGAAAGCCGGATCGTGCTTTCGTCGTCTTTGGCATATTTGAAATAATTCATAAACATGCTGGCATAGGTGAATATCGGGATATGGTCGAAATTGGCGAATTTAGCCCCCTGCTCTTCCTGGTCTTCGGTAAAATCGAAAATACATTCGGATACGCGGTCGGCCAAAGAGCGCATCCTGTTTTTGTCATAACCGGGAACGGTTTCCAGAGTCTTGACATAAAAATAGGCGCGGTCCAACTGGAATTGGTACATCAAGCTTTGAATCAGCTGGAAATAGGTGGGGATGAATTGCGGCTTGATTTCCAAGGCTTTGCGATAGGCGACCGAAGCGTCGCCGTACATTTTGAAAAACATCAGGATATTGCCGTAATTCAATCCGATTTCATAAGAATCCGGCTGCAGTTCAAAGGCCTTTTTGTACAGCTCCTTGGCCTCTTCCCAATTTTTCAAATGCTCTAGGGTAAAAGCCAAATTATTGAATGCCTCGCCGTCTTGGGGAAAATGTTCTACATATATCCGGTAAAATTTTTCGGCTTCTTCCCATCTGCGCAGCCGCATCAAGCAATCGGCGGCAACCTTGTTCATTTCATGCAATTGCGGATTCAGCTCTAGCGCCAGTTCGGCGTGTTCCAGCCCCGGTTCGTAACGCTCGCGTTCGAATTCGGTTTTCGCCATGTTGGCGTGGGCCTGCCAGCTATAGCGGTTCAAGGCGATGGATTGCTGAAAAATATCCGCCGCCTGTTCCCATTTTTTCTGGCTGCGGTACACCCCGCCCAGATTGTTCAATATTTCGTTATCGTTGGGCTTTAATTCGTTTGCTTTCGATAAAATATCCGCCGCCTCGTCGAATTCTTTTTTCTGCAATAGCAAAGTGCCGAGATAATTCAACAAAGTAGGATCTTGGCCGAATTCTTCCAGCAATTGCCGGTAGATCGCTTCGGCCTCGTCCAGTTCATTGCTGCGGTGATGGGAAAAAGCCTTTTCGATCAAAGCGCGGTTCGCGCGCTGCGATTCGAATACTTGCCAACTTTTTACATCCGTCTTCTGGGTCGTGGTCATGAAAGGATCAATGAACTGCGGAAAAGCCGTATGGGGGGATTACATAATGTATACCGATATTTTGCGTGCCTGACGGTTAACAAAACATTAATGCGCCAGGCTGCGCCTATAACTAAATCCTATATGGTGAAATCATATACCGGGTCGAACAAAAAAATTGAACTGCGGTTAAACCAATTTTAATTATTTCTCGATAGGATGATGGTGTGTGGCAGGATAGCCACTGAATTATATTTTCATCCATGTAGGAGAAGACCATGCCACTCAATATCGTTTCCAACCAAGCAGCGTCCATCGCTAATCGCGCCTTGACTCAGGCCGACCGCGAAATGACGACCTCGTTGCGTAAACTCTCCTCGGGTTTGCGTGTTGAATCGGCTCGCG
>JACCDT011393556.1_pt1 | contig 11342 bp, 15 predicted proteins | sample 7446291 | NCBI WGS metagenome assembly JACCDT01 (sample SAMN15323446, study PRJNA562643) | freshwater metagenome | isolation source: river surface water | place: USA:Blue River Watershed | collected 2017-08-17 | reverse complement strand
CCAGGTTCTGCATCTCCACCAAGTGGATGGGGAAATGCTGGGGGTCCATTTATTGCACAAGGTAGTGCTGCTGGAGGTGGAGGTGGTGGTGCTGGTGCTGGTGCTAATGGAGTCGGTCCAGGAACTCCAACTGGTTCAGGAAACGTTGCATCACCTGGTGGAATTGGATTGCAATATTCTATTTCTGGAATTTCAACACATTATGCTGGCGGCGGTGGAGCACATGGATTTGCCCAGATTTCTGCTGGTGGATTAGGTGGTGGGGGATCTGCCGCTTCTCCTTTTGGTGCAAGAGGTTCAGAAAATACTGGCGGTGGTGGCGGCGGTTGTAGCCATCCAGCAACTCCACAAGGTGGTGGTGGAAGACCTGGTTCTGGTGGTTCAGGCATCGTCATTATCTCTTACCCATCATAATAAATACCTAAAAAACTCCAATGGCACTTGATCTTCAGAATACAGTAATACAAACAAGTGGTATTTCAAGCAATACCGTGTTGGCTGGAGTCACTACAATTGCAACACTCAATGCCTCAAACGCGGTAGTAAGTGGAGTTGTAACCGCGACTGGTGGAGTTGTTGCAAACGTAACTGGTAATGTAACTGGAAATCTTATTGGGAATATTAACGGAAACTTCACAGCAAGTGGAACCGCAACAATCAACGGAGATGTTGCCACTGCCGGAAGAATAACACTGACTGGTCAACCATTTTTTAGAAATTTACCTGTAATTGCAACTGATTACACGGTTACGACAACTTATAATGAAATGAGTATTGGGCCAATTAGTGTTCAAACAGGAGTAACGGTTACAATTAATTCTGGGGCGACCTGGACTGTTGTTTAATAAATAGAAAAAAGTGAAGAGATATGAGTTTAATTAAGACCAATGCAATTCAGACAGTTGCAGGAAAACCAATCCTGAATAGTACTGGAAGTATTTTACAGGTTGTTCAAACTGTAAAGACTGATACTTTTAGTACCTCAAATTTTTCTTGGGCAGATGTTACTGGTCTTTCTGTTACCATAACACCTTCAAGCTCTAGCAGTAAAATTTTAGTAATGCTTGATACTAAAGTTGGTAGTGATAATGATTACGGTGTAAATCTTAGACTTGTTAGAGGTTCTACCCCAATATATCTTGGAGATTTAAACGGAAATAGAGTTCAAGTTAGTAGTTGGGTGACTACATATTCTAATGCATCATCAGTTCGGGGGTATAATATGACTTCAGTTGTATTAAACTACTTGGATTCTCCATCAACGACAGTAGCAACAACTTATAAAATTCAATTATCTTCTTATAGTGGTAGTGGTCCAGCATATATTAATAGGACTCATCAATGGCAAACTGGTGGAGCTTCTGGATATGATGGATGCCCACCTTCTTCAATTACAGTTATGGAGGTATCTGCATAATGGACATACAAAGAGCTTTAATTTCATTAAGACCTGGAGCAAGTTGGGCGTGTAATGGTGAAACTTATGATGGTCTCCAGTGGCTAGAAAAACCAGTATGGGAAGGTGGGCAAAAGAAACCAACAAAAGAAGAAGTTGAAGCAGAAGTAGCAAGACTTCAAAAAGAATGGGAAGATTCTGAGTATCAAAGACTTCGTGCAAAGGAATATCCAGACTTTAAAGAATATCTTGATGGTCTTGTAAAAGGAGACACTGAGCAAATGCAGGCATATATAAATGCGTGTCTTGCTGTGAAAGCAAAGTATCCTAAACCAGAAGGTGTTGAATAATGAGTATAGTTAAGTGTAACTCCATCCAAACAACTGGCGGCAAATTAATACTTGGTAGCACGGGAGGTCTTTTGAATATAGCACAATACACTACGACTGCTACAACTTTATATTCTGGTTCTGTTGATGTTTATCAAACTATAACAGATATGAACTATACCTATACACCTGTAGGAAGTGGTTCAAAAATAATTATTCACTGGGAATGTAGAATAGGTTTTGCAAATAATATTTCACAAAACGTTAAATTGCTTGTTAATGGAACAGGTGCATATTTGGGTTCTGGGGGAAGTGACCAAAGTAGTTCCCAATCAATTTATGTTACAAATACATCTGCTATGATAGGTTCTTTTGATGGAACTCATATTTTTCAAAATACTGGAACTAGTTCTGTATCTCTGGCACTACAAGGGGCAAGTCAAAATGGTGCTTTTTACTTAAATAGAGGTTACAGTTATGATGATAGTTCAAGAAAAAGACCACCAAGTAGTTGGTTAATTATGGAGGTATCGGCATGATTGGGCAGGCATTTTTAAATTTAAGACCAGGGGCACATTTTAGTGTTGGGGAGACTTATGATAGTTTATGGTGGTCTAATGAAAACGACTTACCACCACCAACAGAAGAAGAAATTCAAGCAGAAGTAGCAAGAATTCAAGCAGAATATGAATACAATCAATATCAACGAAACCGTGCCTCTGCTTATCCTTCTATTCAAGACCAATTAGATACTTTATATCATCAAGGATATGATGGATGGAAAGCAAGTATCGATGAAGTGAAAAATCAATATCCAAAACCAGGAGAAGACTGATGAGCACCATAAAAGCTACAAATATTCAGAACCTAGGCGGAACAACAGTATTAACAACTGATACTAATGGTGTTATAACAACTGGATTTTTTAGAAATGAAAGTCCAAGAGTTTTTGTTTCTGGAAATCAGCAGACATATACGGCAGCAAATGCAAACGGTGAAGTTCCTTGGAATACTGTTCTTCAAGGTAATTCAAGAGGAATATCAGCATTTAACACTTCAAACGGTAGATTTATTGCTCCAATATCGGGAGATTATCTAGTAAGTGTTTATACTCTTATTCAAACAGCGGGAGCTCATGAATGGTGGATTGTAAAAAATGGGACAAGAGTTTCTCGTCACTACACTGCAAATGATCGAGTAATTTCTGGAACTTGCATAATAAGTTGCAATGTTAATGATTATATTGCAGTAAGTGCCCAGGGAAATTCTTTTTATTTGAATACTACTGACACTTATAGTGGTATGACTATTGCATTTTTAGGATAAATAAGTAAAAAGTGTAATATAAAATGCCTCTCATCGGTAACCAGTTAGCATCTGCCGAAAATAATTCTTTTAGAGTTCTGGATGACATCAGTAACTTTACGTTGAGGTTTGATGGTTCCAGTTCTTCTGTGATTTCAGTTGCCAATAACTTATTCACTTTACCACAACATCCATTTGTAACAGGACAAAGAGTTACTTATAGTAGTGGTGCTGGTACTACGATTGGAGGACTAATATCAGGGTCTGTTTACTACATTATCAAGTTAGATCAAAATACTTTTAGATTATCAACGACTTATGCTGGTTCTATTCAAAATACCAACTTAATTTCACTTGTAAATACTGGAACTGGTATTACTCATAGTTTCAATGTTGCCTTTGATGGAATCAATACAAAATTCAAGGCAACTTTCAACAACGGAACCAAGTGCTCAATCAGTAGGGCAGCACAATTAGACGTTGCAATTAATGGTGTTGTTCAGCAACCTTATGATTCGAACCCACCACCAAATGGATTTACAATTGAAGCAGATTCGACAATTGTATTCTCTGCTGCCCCTCTTGCTGGATTTACTTTCTGGGGTAAGGCACTTACAAACGCCATTGCATCATTTGAGACCAGTGACAACAGCATTGATAATTTTACTGGAAATGGTGTTCTCAAAAACTTTACACTTTCTAAGACTCCAGCAAATAGCCAGAACGTTCTTGTAACGATTAATGGTGTCTTACAATATCCAAGTGATGCAACGGCGGTTAGATCTTATAGCGTAAATGCAAACGTCTTAGCATTTGATGTTGCCCCTGCAAATGGATCTTCAATTCAGGTAAGATACATTGGTTTTGCTGGTGCTACTTCAAGTAATGTTACTGGTTTTTATGGAAGAACTGGTAATGTTGTATTGACTACTGGTGATAATGTTGTTGTTGGATCAGTAGGTGTGGGGACCAGTAGTTCTGGGACGAATAGAGTTCAAGTTGGAGTTGGAACCACTGGAGTTTTTATAAATTCTTCTGGAAAAGTTTTTATTGGAGATCCAAGCTTAATTGGTAGTGTTCCAAGTAACTTTAATATCATTGGACCACAATCAAATACTTGGTCTCCATCTGATACTAGCAATTATATTTATCAACCATATCCAAATGAACTTCAAATCATAAACACACAGTCCGGAATAAGTAGTAGTTTTGCAAGTATTTTATTAAGAGCAGGGCAAACATCTACTGATGCTCAAATCAATGCAGCAAGAATTGCTGCCATAAGGGCAGCACCATTTACAACTGATTTGGCATTTGCTGTAAGGGTAGATGGTAATACAATGTTAGAAAGATTCCGTATTTCTGGAATTGGAACTGTAACACCAGGATCTGATAATACACAAGATTTTGGATCTCCATTACTTCGTTGGGCAAATATATACTCTGCTGACCTTCAACTTTCTAATGAGGGTTCTCAAAATGATGTTGATGGAACTTGGGGAAAATATACAATTCAAGAAGGAGAGAATGACTTGTTCCTGATAAATAGGAGAACAGGTAAGAAGTATAAGTTCTTATTGGAAGAGGTAAAATAGTATGGCAATATTCGCACCCAAGTCCATTCAAAGTCCAATAACTGCAACAGGTGGAAATACTATAACAAGATACGGAGAAAAAAAAGTTCATATCTTTACTGCACCAGGAACTTTTACAGTTTCTTCTGGGTCTGGTAATGTTGAAGTGATGGTTGTTGCTGGTGGGGGTGGAGGTGCTGATAGATATGGTGGTGGTGGAGCTGGTGGAATTGCAATTGGATATATTCCAGTCACACCAAGTCCAGGTGCTTATGCAATTGTAGTTGGAGGTGGTGGTGCTGCCGGTCCTTATCCTGGAGCTAATGGTAGCATAGGTAGTCCATCGACATTTAGTAATCCAAATATATCTACAATTACTACCGTTGGTGGTGGTGGTGGAATTACACTTGATTCCCCAAACCCAACATCTCCTAATGCTGTTGGTGGGTCTGGTGGAGGATATGGTGGAAATGGTAATGGATTTGGATTAAATCCTGGTGGACCAGCAGTTCAACCATCACAAAATCCAGGAAATCCATTAGTCACAAATTACGGAAATATTGGTGGAGCGGGAAGATCTGCCTCTGGTGCAAATTCTGGCGGAGGTGGAGGAGGAGCAGGAAGTAAAGGAATTTCTGGATGGCCAGGGACTAACTGCTGGGGAGCAGGTGACGGTGGAGATGGAATATTTTTCTATGGTGGATATTATGGTGGAGGTGGAGGTGGATCCAATCAAAGCGTTGTTCATGGTAAAGGTGGATTGGGTGGTGGAGGAACTACCTGGGTAGCCAATCCAACGGTTCCAGGTGCATCTTCAACAAGTAATGGTGTAGCAAATACTGGAGGTGGAGGAGCATCTGGAGGAGATAACCCTGCAGGATCTGGTGGATCTGGAGTTGTAATTGTAGTATATAATGGATAATTGACTTTCTTTGAATACTGATATATAATGAGATGAAAAACATTATACAAAACTTATGGCGTTTTTGACGACGTGGCATACCACCGATCTACCAAAAGATATTATAGAAATTCTAGAAAAAGATATTCAAAAGTTTGATCCAATTGCACAAGAGTCCAAACTTCATGGAGATGCAGTAGATAAAGTCATCCGTGATAGTAAGAACGCTTGGATTCCAACTTCTCACTGGATTGGTGGGTTTATCTGGCATTATATCCAGAGAACCAACAGAGAAAACTTTCTGTATGACCTGACTGCGATTGATGGTGAAAGTATTCAATACACTCAATATGGTGCTGGACAATTTTATGACTGGCACATTGATGCTGGTATTGATACTGCTTATAAACCTCAACAAATCGTCAGTTCGGGCACAAACATTGCCCAAGACCTTGTGAATGTTCAGGGTGAGTATGTAAGAAAACTTTCATTCTCACTTCAACTTTCAGACCCAGAAGACTATACTGGTGGTGAAGTTCAGTTCTTAGATAATAGTCGCAAGACTTATTTTGCTCCCAAGCAGAGAGGAACTTTGATTATGTTCGATTCACGTACCCCTCACCGAGTCCGTAAAGTCAAGTCTGGTATGCGTAAGAGCCTTGTAGGTTGGTGTGTGGGGCCCAGATGGCGATGATGGACCTAGTTTGAGATATAAATACTTATATCATTTAGCAGTATTATGAGACATCATTACGTCTATTACTCTTACGAAGATTTTGGTAGGGGATATATCGGAAGTAGAACTTGCGATTGTCTTCCAGAGGAAGATAGGTACTTTGGTTCTTTTTATGATAAAACTTTTAACCCTACCAATAAAATTATTTTAGAAGTATTTGATACAAGAGAAGAGGCATTAGATGCTGAAATTAAGTTACATCAGTTTTATGATGTAGCAAGAAACTCTCATTTTGCGAATCAATCCAAACAAACTTCTACTGGGTTTTCTGCCGAAGGAGTTGTTCGTTCTGACGAATACAAACAAAAAATGAGTGAAAGTATGAAAAAACGTGAATATCAAAAAGAATGGGTTGAAAAGGCAAAACAAAATAGAAGGTCTTTTGATGGAGAGCACAACCCATTTTATCAAAAAACTCATAAGCAGGAAACCAGAGAAAGAATATCAAACACTTTAAAAGAGTATTTTCAAAATAATACTCATCCATTTGAAGGAAAAAAGCATTCGGAAGAAAGTAAAAAGAAAATGAGTGAATCACGCAAGGGTGAAAAAAATTATTTTTATGGAAAGTCTCCTAGTGAAGAGACTAGAAGAAAACAAAGTGAAGCAAGAAAACTCTGGTGGGAACGCAAAAGACAACAACAAAATGAGGTGACATAAAATGAAAGAATATAAGTCCACTGGTGGAGTTTATGAGGAAGGGTATCAGCGTTGTGCGATGCCTCCTCGTAAGATGTCCAAAAATGAATCCTTTGAGAAGAATGGATACCTTTTTATCCCTAAACTGATTGCAGATCCCGAGAATCTTAAGGTTCCAGTTCCAGAAGAAAGGGGACAGATTACTTATTATCGTAATCGAATGGATAAGTTTGATTATGATCCAGAAGAAAAGCAGGTGAATGGATCTCTTGCCCGTTATAATATTCCTATCTATCGTGAATTGCACTTCCTAATCAAGAAAGAAATTGAAAAGGTTCTGGGTATGGATCTTCACCCTACTTATTTCTATGATCGCTTCTATTTTGTTGGACAGCAACTAAAGCGTCATAGTGATCGTCCTGCCTGTGAAGTCAGTGTAACTCTTCAAATTAGTTCCAATCATCCTGATGATCCTTGGCCGATTTGGTTTGAGCGTCCTGATGGTTCTGAAAGTTATGTGCTAATGAACGATGGTGATGCTGCCGTTTATAAAGGATGTGAAAGAGAGCACTGGAGAGATCCACTTGCATCACGTTATAATAAGGTTGAGAAAGTTTGGAGAAAAGTAAATCGTCTTCCTGATGATACTTACCATCATCAGATCTTCCTTCATTATGTGGATGCCAATGGTCCATACTGTCACTGTGCTTTTGATGCTGTACGTCCATGATTCATCCACTTTTCTTTGTGCCCATCTACCGTTATGAGGTAGAAGATTGGTCCAGAAAAAAGGCAGCACTGTATAAAAAGATGGAAAGAAAGAACTTCGAAAAGAAGGGACTTCAAAACTTTTATACAGATCGTCAAAAGGATGGAAGAAGTTATGCCCTAGACTTTGATTCACTTTTTAATGATGAACTTAAAAAGTTTTGTCAGGAGTCTGGGGTTTCTGAATATCAAATTACTGACATCTGGACCATAAAATATAAAAAAGAAGATTACCAGACCGTGCATAATCATCGTAGTCACGGTTATAGTGGTATTCTTTATGTTGAATATGACGAGAAAGTTCATAAACCAACGGTCTTTGTTGGTCCCTGGAACGATCCAATCAGTGATACAACACAACTTGCCTTTGCTCCCGATGCAAAAGAAGGTGTGATGTATATTGTTCCAAGTGTGCTTTTACATTATGCACAGTCAAATGTAAGTAACAAAGAGCGTGTTGTGACTTCTTGGGATATGTTAGTGCGATAAATAAGTAAAAAAGTAGTCAGTTAATAATGGCATTTACTCAGGTAGAGTCCGCTGGTATAGCATCAGCAATTAGTATTCAAAGTGTTGCCGTGACTGGGGTGATTACGGCTACGAGTGGATTCGTTGGAAACTTAACTGGCAATACAACAGGGACTCATACTGGTGGTGTTGTAGGAGATGTAACAGCACCAACAAGTGTAACGGTTGGGCAGAGTTTTATAAGAAATAATTCAATTGGTTTGGGTGTTACAACAGCAGCAGGAAGAAATGCTGGAATTAATACATCTACTGGAACTTTAATTTATAATTCAACAACGGGAACAGTTCAATATTATGATGGTAGAAATTGGTATGACACCAATAGATCATTTATGCAAGCAACTGGTGGAACCACTACAAATGATTATCTAGATCCATCAACAGGCATTTTTTATAGAGCACATATTTTTACTTCATCTGGAACATTTAATATCTCAAATCTTGGTCCAGGATTGGTAGATTATCTTGTAGTTGCTGGTGGTGGTGGAGGAGGTTGTAATCATGCCGGCGGCGGGGGTGCTGGGGGATTTAGAACAGGAAATGGATTTTCTATCAGTGTTGCTGGATCTTATCCAATAACCGTGGGTGCTGGTGGTGCAGGGGCTCCAATTTCCCCACCAGCTGCTTTACAAGGATCTGATGGTGGTCAAAGTGTGTTTTCCACAATAACTTCTACTGGTGGTGGAGGTGGTGGATCTCGTAATGATACAAATAATAATAGCCCAGGAAGACCTGGTGGTTCTGGTGGCGGAGGTGGTGGATCCCAACCAGCATTTCCTGGAAACTGGTCTGCAGGATCGGGAACACCAGGGCAAGGAAATCCTGGTGGAACTGGTGCAGATGCTTTAGGTGGAGGTGGTGGAGGATCATCAAGTGCTGGAACTAATGGTAGTCCTTCACCAACATCTGGATTTGGTGGGACAGGAACGGCATCTGCAATATCTGGATCTTCAGTAACTTATGCTGGAGGCGGTGGTGGTGGTGGTTCTCCTTTACCGTCAAGTGGACTTGGTGGAGCAGGTGGTGGTGGAAATGGTGGAATAAGTCCAAACATTGATGGAACAAATGGAACATATTCGACAGGTGGAGGAGGTGGAGGAGGATATAATGGATTTGGTAGGGGATATGATGGTGGTTCTGGAATCGTTATAGTCAGATATCAAATTGGTAATTTAGGTGTAACTGCAAAAGCAACTGGTGGATTAGTATCATATACAACAACACAAACAATTCATACATTTTTATCATCAGGAACATTTACAGTTACTAATCCTTCTTTAACTTCGGTTGATTACCTTGTAGTTGGTGGTGGTGGTGCCGGAGGTGGATATCAATCAGGTGGTGGTGGTGCTGGTGGTTTTAGAACCGGAACTGGATTCCCTGTAACTGCTTCTCCTGGTGTGTATCCTGTTACTGTTGGTGCTGGTGGGGCTGCAGTATCTGGACCAAGTGTAAGAGGTGTTTCTGGAAATAACTCAGTATTTTCATCAATTACTTCTACTGGAGGCGGTGGCGGAGGAGCTTCTGCAGCTTCTCCAGTATCTACTGGTGGTAATGGCGGATCTGGTGGTGGAGGAGGTGCAAACTCTGGAGCCGCAGGCACTGGAAATACACCACCAACATCACCACCACAAGGAAGCAACGGTGGAACTGGACAACCTAGTGGACCTGGTGCTGGCGGAGGCGGTGGCGGTGCTGGCGGAGCAGGAGGAAATGGAACTAGTCCTGGACCACAATCTATTGCTGGAAACGGAGGACCTGGATCAGTATCTTCTATCTCAGGATCACCAGTCACTTATGCAGGTGGAGGTGGTGGAGGAGTCAGTGGTCCAAATCCAAGTGCTGGAACTGGTGGACCTGGAGGTGGTGGAGCAGGATCAGGAACATCTGATGGAACTTCCGGAACTCCAAATACTGGTGGTGGAGCAGGTGGTGGTGGTGCAACCGGACCAACACGTGGTGGTTCTGGTGGTTCAGGAATCGTAATCATCGCTTATCCTTCTTAATAAATAAAACATACCATTCGTTTATTATATTCACGAAAACAAAATGGCACATTTCGCTCAGATTGACGAAAACAACGTCGTCACACAAGTTATTGTAGTAGATAACAAAGAAATTGCAGATCCTCACACTGGTGAAGAAGATGAGATTCTAGGTATTGCTTTCTGCAAAAAACTTCTAGGTGGTAAGTGGGTTCAAACCTCTTACAACGGAAATATTAGAAAGCGTTATGCTGGTATTGGTTACACCTATGACAGGGCACTGGATGCTTTTATTGCACCAAAGCCTTATGAGTCATGGGTTCTCAACAGCGAGACTGCAGAGTGGGAAGCACCTGTTGCTCAACCAAAACTAACCAAGTCACAAACAGACGCTGGATCCTTCTACGTCTGGGATGAAGAAACAACTTCTTGGAAATTAGAAACAAGACCTGCTTGATAATTTGGAGGAACTGAAATGAATCTTCGTTTGCCTGGTGTTGATACCGCTATTAAATATCTTCGTCCTGATGCTAAGTTTGACTTATACAATCGGACTTTTACAAGGTGGGAATGTCCAAACGGATCTGAACCACCTGAGTGGGAAGAAGTTGAAGCACAAATTCAAAAGGATGTGGAAACTTATAATTATTATCTCTATGCCCGTAATCGTGAAACGGAGTATGGAGATTGGAAAGACCAACTGAACCTTCTCTATGATGATATCAAGTCTGGTAATTTGGAGAATGGTAAATGGGTTCAGATGGTAGAAGCAGTAAAAGCAAAGCATCCCAAACCAGAGGGAGAACCACCCATAAATAATTAAAAAATCCAATGCCATACATCGGTCGTCAGTTATCTGCGGGAAATTATCTTAAACTAGATGATATTTCATCGCAGTTTAATGGCACCAAAAAAACATTTACTCTCACTGTGGCGAGTCAGGCATTTTATCCTGGCTCGCCTTATGCTTTATTGCTATCGCTTGGTGGTGTTGTACAAGAAGCAAATTCCGCTTTTGAATTGAACGGTGCCGATGTAACTTTTGCGTCTGCACCAGCGGCGGGAACTAGATTTTTCTGTATAGCACTTTCACAAGCACTTGGAATTGGAGTTCCTGGAAACGGAACTGTTGATGGAACAAAACTTTCTGCTACTGTTAATTATACTGGTGACTTTGTATT
>JACCDT011586790.1_pt1 | contig 11344 bp, 10 predicted proteins | sample 7446291 | NCBI WGS metagenome assembly JACCDT01 (sample SAMN15323446, study PRJNA562643) | freshwater metagenome | isolation source: river surface water | place: USA:Blue River Watershed | collected 2017-08-17 | reverse complement strand
GGATGCAGCAAAACCGCCAGAGCTCGAAGCGCCTCTGCGGTGTTGTAAAGAATTTCATCTAACTCGGCTTTGCGGCTTTCATCCTTAGCTACAGCCCATGGCTCTTTCGCTGTGACATAACCATTTACCTGCTTGCAGAACTCCATAATCTGATTGATTCCACCTTGGAAATCCAAAGCGCAGATCGCCTGGTCAGCCGCGTCTACGGTCTTCTGTAAAGCAGCTGCTAGTTCATCGTCTTTAGCCACCGCAGGCAAGGTTCCAGAACAATACTTTTCCACCATTGCAGCTAAGCGAGAAGCAAGATTTCCAAAGTCATTGGCGAGCTCGGAGGTATATCGCGCCGCCATATCCTCCCAAGAGAATGAGCCATCACTGCCAAATGGAATAGCGCGCATAAAGTAATAACGAAACGCATCCACGCCGAAATGCTTGGTGATATCAGATGGTGCAATGCCGGTTAACTTACTCTTACTCATTTTTTCTCCACCAACCAACAACCAGCCGTGGGCGAAAACCTTCTTTGGTACTGGAAGCTCGGCGGCCATCAACATCGCAGGCCAAATCACAGCATGGAAGCGCAAAATATCTTTTCCTACTAGATGAACATCGGCCGGCCAAGTCTTAGCAAAAAACTTGCCGCCATCAGAATCTGCTGGATCAGTTAATCCAACCGCGGTGGCGTAATTCAACAACGCATCAAACCAAACATAAACCACCTGCTTGGTATCCCAAGGAACTGGGATACCCCAATTAAATGTCGAGCGAGAGATGGAAAGATCAGATACGCCACCTTCTAAAAATGAAACAACTTCATTTCTAGCACTAGCCGGCTCGCACGCCTCTGGATTATTTTTGTAATGCTCTAGCAAGGGTTGAACAAAAGCAGAGAGTTTAAAAAACCAGTTGGTTTCGCTAAGCATCTCTACAGGCTTGGAGTGAATCTTGCACTTTCCTTCATCAAGATCACCAGGAAGTTTGAACTCTTCACAACCTACACAGTAAGGACCTTCATATTTACCTTCGTAGATAAAACCTTTTTCCATTAAGCCTTGCAAAAACTTTTGCACCCGTTCCATGTGCCGTGGTTCGGTAGTGCGAATAAAGTCATCGTTGGCAATCTCAAGATGCTGCCAAACTGGTTTCCAAGCCTCTTCAACCAATCTGTCACACCATTGCTGCGGCGGGGTGTTATTGGCCTCAGCGGTACGCATAACCTTTTGGCCATGCTCATCGGTACCGGTCAAAAACCAAACCGACTCACCTTTTTGGCGGTGCCAGCGGGTTAGTAAATCTCCGGCAACGGTCGTATAGGCATGACCAATATGAGGCGCATCATTTACATAATAAATGGGCGTGGTCAGATAGAAGGATTTGCCGGACATGGTGAGAAGTCTATCTATTTATCTAGCACCATGATGTCAAAGACTTTGCGCTTGGGCAGGTGCAGCTCTTTGGCCACTATAGAAATTGCTTCTTTGCGGGTAATCCCAGAAGCTTCATAATGCTTAACTAATTCAGCGATCTCGATATCAGATTTCTCCGTAGCATCAGGAACATATCCAGCAATTACGATTGTGAACTCTCCCAACATCTCTTTGCTGGTACTCCACTCGAAAAGTTCCTGCGCTGTTCCTCTTACTGTTTCCTCATAAGTTTTGGTAATTTCTCTACAGATTGCCATTTGTCGATTACCACCAAACTCATCTTTGATTGCTGCAATCGTTTCAGAGATGCGATGTGGTGCTTCAAACAAAACCAAGGTACGGGTTTCATTTGCTCGCTGTGCAAACCATTCCTGTCTTGCGCCACTGGTGCGCGGTGGAAATCCATCAAAGGCAAAACTATCTGTGGGCAAACCCGACAGAGCTAAAGCTGCCAATACCGCACTTGGTCCTGGGATGACGGTTAATTTGAAATTGTTATCAATCGCCATACGAGCCGCACGGAACCCTGGATCACTTACCGAAGGCATTCCGGCATCTGTTACCAACAAAACTTTTTTGCCATTGCGAAGTGCGGCGGCAATCTCCTCTAACCGTTCACTCTCATTACCCTCAAAAAAGGAGATTACCTGTGCCTGACAATTTAGATTTAAATCTTTGCAAAGTCGCAAAAAGCGACGAGAGTCTTCGGCGGCAACTAAATCAGCGCTCTCTATAGCAAGCTTCAAACGCTCGGAGGCATCACCAACATTTCCCAGCGGCACTGCAGCTAAAACCAACTCGCTCACACCACCATTATGGTGGGAATTTGTTGATGGGTATCCTTATGCATCATGAAGCGGCCTCATTTCCTCGCGCTACTTTCTATTTTGTTGTTTAGCGCCTTGACCAGGTTTATAAATCTAGGCCGGCCAGCTGAATTGGTTTTTGATGAGGTTTATTACGTTGATGGGGCAAAGGATTACCTAGCCCATGGGGTTGAACTTGATAAAGGCGCAGCAGAGTTCATCGTGCATCCACCCGTCGGAAAATGGGCAATCGCACTTGGAATAAAGGTATTTGGGGACAATCCTTTTGGTTGGCGGTTTACGGCAGCTCTGATTGGAACCGTATCGATACTGCTGGTTTATTTGATCGCAAAACAGCTGTTCAAATCTGAGTTTATTAGCGTGGTTGCAGCAGCATTAATGGCGCTAGATGGGTTGCATCTAGTTATGTCCCGAACCGCATTACTCGATATCTTTTTATCATTTTTCATCCTGCTTGCCTTTTACCTTTTAATTAAAGAGAAACTGTGGTGGGCTGGAGTTGTATTTGGTCTAGCGCTCGGAACTAAGTGGAGTGCGATTTATGTTCTAGCGGCCGTGGGCATTTATTTGCTAATTGCAAGTCGTCGCTATCTGTTAACTCCAATTCAATTCGGCGTGCTTCCTTTGATGGTCTACATAGCTAGCTGGTTTGGCTGGTTCTTAAGCGCTGATGGATGGAGTCGTAACTCCAAAAGCAACCCGCTAGCATCTTTGATTAACTATCACAGAGAGATTTTGAACTTTCATACCGGTTTAACAACTGATCACTCTTATCAAGCCAGTGCATGGAACTGGTTGGTTCTTGGTAGACCTACCTCATTTTTCTATGATGATCCAAAGAGTTGTGGTGCCGACAGTTGTTCGCAGGAGGTGTTGGCAATCGGTACGCCTATTTTGTGGTGGGCTGGATTGGTTGCAATCTTCGTAGCAATTGGTTACTTCATTTATCGGCGAGAGAAAAGTAATGGTCTAATTCTGCTCTTTTTGCTATCTAGCTATCTTCCTTGGCTGGCCTTTCCAGAGCGTACTACCTTTTTCTTTTACGCCATCGCCTTCCAACCATTTCTAATTCTCTGTATCGGTTTTGTACTAAGTAAGTTCTTAGAAAATGAAGTTACCCGCAAAGTTCGCCAGCAGTACACATTGGCCGGGGTTTCTCTCGTAGCCTTATTTTTTGCCTACTTTTTCCCGCTATTTGTCGGTCAGGTAATCACATACTCAGATTGGTATGCGCGGATGTGGTTTAGCAGCTGGATCTAATTACTGACCAGCAGCTCGGTATTGCCGCAGATGTTCTTCCATCGCATCTGCCTGTTCCTGATCAAATATTTGGTTTGATTTCGGAGCCATTGCTTCCCGCATAGCTTTCTCTTGAGCCTCACTCCAAGCGCCAGGAACCGTTAAATCAATGGTGCGACGTTGTGGTGCAGCCTTGGCAGCATTTACATAACTTGGTGCCGGCACCGCAGTTGGCTCCCATGTTTCGCGGGACTTCTCAGCGCTGCCCTTTGGCAAGATCACAATGCTCTGTACCTCTTGTGAGTAGGTGGCTACTCGTTCTGATAACGGAGTCCACTGTTCTTCAGAGATATTTAGTGTGGTCTGAACTCTTTTTGCTCGAGCAATTAACTCTGAATATCTTCCAGTGGTTGGCTTGCTAATGCTCTGCTGATGCAATTGAGCGCGCTTTAACTCCTCTTGCATGGAAAACATCTGATGTCTGGCATGAACCACATAAAGTACAAATGCAGAAACTGGAAGTGCAATGGCGGAAAATGAGACTAGACCAAAGAGAGCAAAGGCTGTTACCAAAATCGTTAAGCCGCTGATGCCAGCAAAGGTTAATCTGCGATTAGCAATCTGTTGCTCCCGTTTTTCCAACAGGGCTTCATAATCCGGTGCAGCATTACCTGAGGTAACACCAACAACCTTCATAGTTTTTTCAAATTTTTCTACTGTGCGACCGGAAACCTCTTCATGGGTGGAGATCCAACGGGGCAGGAAATAAGCAATCCACATCCCTACGATGATTAAATAAATAAAACCAGATCCCACGAGTGATAACCCTAAAGGCAGGATTCGGACTTTTAGGGTATTTCCCCCCTAATTCCAGCAAAAAATTTTCAGTTATTTACAGCCTTGGATTTTCTTTTACATAACAAAGATGGTCTCTCCAAGCACCATCAATATGTAGATATCGGGGACGTAAACCTTCAAAAACATACCCTGACTTTTCTGCAACCCGTTTTGATGCGATGTTCTCAGGCCTTAGATTAATTTCGATTCTATGTAAACCAAGTTCCTCAATCCCATACTTGGTTAGCTCCCGGACCGCTCGTGTTGTGAGCCCTTTGTTAGCGAATTTCTGGTCAATCCAATAACCAATGTGCCCGCCTCGGTAGGCACCGTACGAGATTCCGCCCAGAGTTATCTGTCCAATTAACTCTTTATCAAACCAAATCGCTAGTGAGATTGACCGGCCCGCGCGACCCTCTCTGTTATGAATATGCACCATCTCTATATAGGTGGGCAGGTTTTTGTTCTCTTCTGCAATTGGTGAGGTGGCCTCCCATGGCGATAGCCACTCCCGATTTCTTCTTCTAGTGCTTAACCAAGAGCTGCGATCGCGAATCCGCAACGGGCGAAAGGTGAGCTCCCCATCTTTAAGAATCAAGGGCCAGTGGTTTCCAGAATCTCGTGCCATAGAGCTTGCTTAGTTAAAGCGCCGTTCTAGCAGCAATACCTCAACCTCGGCACCACTACTTAACGCTGACACCGAATCTGGAACTACTATCAATCCGGTCGCATCGGAGAGCGTTACGAGATCCTCTTGGTTGTCCAGAGCAGAAACCAATCTTATGCCACTACCTTCATCAGACAAGACCGCACGCACAAATGAGGTTTTGCCCATCTCGCCCACTACATCATTTTTCAATTTTGCTTTGATTACCGGGCGATGAATGTCATACAACCCCAACATGCTGCGAATCATCGGGCGGACAAAAAGTTCGGTAGAGATGTAGGCATAAATTGGATCACCTGGCAGAACTACCACCGGCGTGCGATCAGGACCAATACTTCCAAAGGCATGTTTGCCGGTTCCTTTGATGAGCGGGGTGAGCTCTCGAACCTGACCAAGTTGTTGCAAGACTGAGTAAATCAATGCAAAAGAATCATCATGGCTCTCTCCGCAGATCACAACTAGATCAGCACGAACTAATTGATCTTCGACAACATCTTTTAACTGTTCCGCTGTTTCAGGAATCGTGTGCACTCGATAACCCACCGCCCCTGCTTCCTTAACTGCGGTGGTCAGAAGCCAGGAGTTGGTTTCATACTCATCTTCCCTATCTCGCAACGGGGATCCTGGTTCAACTAAATCTGCGCCGGCCGAGATAACAACTACTCGCGGCTGTGGTCGGGTTGGGAGATGATCTAGACCTGCAGAGGCCGCTAATCCAATTTGAGTTGAGCGAATTCTGGAGCCGGATTTCATAAGGGTTCTGTTATTTGCAGTTACATCAACCGCCAAAGTGGCGCCATGTGCATCCATCAATGGCATATCAAATGCCGCAAGAGGTTTTGCCAGCGCCAACAATTCATTGGCGAACTCTGAGAGTTTTATCGTTTCGCTCACGCCGCCACCTTACTTTGAACCTACGCTATTCCCGTGGATATCACGGCTAAAAAAGAGGTTAAACGCATCAAAGCTGAGATGCGAAAAAGGTTTCGTGCCGAAAGAGAGTTTTTAGTGGTGGAAAGTGACTGGCAACATCTATTGGCCACCCAAGAAATTTCTCAGGCACAGGTGGTTGCCACTTATGTTTCTTATGGTTTTGAGCCAGATACCAAAGTTCTAAATCAAGAGTTACAGCGGCTTGGCAAGACCGTACTAACTCCACATATGTTGGAGGATAAGGATTTGGAGTGGCATACCAGTGATGGCATGGTTTTCAACGGAGAGATTGATGTTGTAATCATGCCTGCGCTGCACATTGATAGAAATGGAAATCGTTTAGGACAAGGTGGCGGATCGTATGACCGCGCTTTAGCTCGAACAAAGGCTTGGCGGGTGGCTTTGGTCTATCCCGGTGAGCTATCTAGTGAAGAGGTTCCTCATGAACCCCACGATCAAAAGGTAAATGCTGCAGCTACTGCAGAGATCCTGGTTCGATTTACATTACAGAGTTGAGGTTGCGAGCCATTACCAATCTTTGGATCTGATTGGTGCCTTCGTAAATTTGAGTTAACTTGGCATCACGCATCATTCGCTCGACCGGATAATCACTCACATAGCCATAGCCACCTAGCACCTGAACCGCGTCAGTAGTTACCTTCATAGCGACATCGGTTGCATAGCATTTGGAGGCGGCTGAAAAGAAGGTTAAGTCATCGGTTAGAGATTCACTCTTGCTGGCTGCGGCGTAAGTTAATTGACGGGCCGCTGCAATCTCCATAGCCATATCTGCCAACATAAATTGAACCGCTTGGAAATCAAAGATTGACTTACCAAACTGTTTTCTCTCATGAGCATATTTAGTGGCAACTTCAAAAGCACCTTGTGCAATTCCCAAGGCCTGAGCTGCGATGGTGATTCTGGTGTGATCCAATGTTTTCATCGCTAATCCAAAACCGGCACCGATTTCACTGATACGACGATCATCGCCCAGCTCTACATTGTCGAAGTAAACCTCTCGAGTTGGAGATCCTTTAAAACCCATCTTCTTTTCGTGAGCGCCAAATGAAACTCCGGGGTCGCTCTTTTCAACTACAAAGGCGGTAATCCCTTTTGATCCTTTTTCTGGATCAGTAGATGCCAATACTGTGTAGTACTCAGAGAATCCGGCATGTGAAATCCACTTCTTGCTGCCATTTAATACCCAACCATCACCTTTGCGAACCGCGCGGGTCTTCATCCCGGCGGCATCTGAACCTGCCTCTGACTCTGACAGGCAGTAAGAAAAACCTTTTCCTTGCGCCAAAGGTGTAAGCCATCTCTTCTTCTGCTCTTCATTTCCACCGAGCATTAATGGAACTGATCCCAACTTATTCACCGCGGGAATCAAAGAGGAAGAAGCACAAACTCTCGCGACCTCTTCAATAATGATGACCACACCAAGTGCATCAGCACCTTCACCACCATATTGAGTTGGCACATGCGCAGCCGCTAATCCAGCAGCTTGTAGCGCATCAAATGCTTCTTGTGGGAACCGTGCCTGCGCATCTACATCATGAGCAAATGGTTGAATCTTTTTGTCAGCTAGAGATCTAACGCTATCTCTTAGCGCTTGGTACTCATCAGGCAATGAAAAGAGCGGTTCCATGCCGGCAATACTACTTTGGATTCTCTTTCTCATCTCGGGCAGCCAGTTGCTCGAGATAGACGTTGTACTCCGCTAAATCAACCTTGGAACGCCGGTCAGCACGCTTTGCCTCCCGGGCATCGCTGCGCATCCACTGAATGAATGTGGCAATTAGGGCCACCACAATTGGAATCTCTCCCATTGCCCAACCAATTGCAGCGCCGGATTTCTGATCACTCAACAAATCAGTTGCCCAGGGTCGCTCTAGTAATTGGTAATACCCACCATCAATCAAGTTGTTTGCCGACATCAAAGCTACAGAGAAAAAGGCGTGAATACTCATGGCCGCAAGCAACATAACAATGCGCACCAAGTGATGAACCTTCCTTGGGTTTGGATCTATGCCCACAATTACATGGAAGAACAGAAGGCCTGCGGCGATGAAATGTAGATCCATAATCATGTGGCCGAAATGTCCACTCATTAATTCACCAAACAGTGGCGTGAAATAAAGTGCAAACAAGGATCCATCAAAAATTGCTAAGGCAACGATGGGATGGGTCCAAATTCCAGTAGCTCTAGAACCTAAAGCGGCGAGCAACGCCCCGCGTAGCCCGCGCTCACCTTTCTCTCTTCCAATCGGAAGGGTGCGTAAAGCTAAAGTAATTGGTGCACTAAGAACAATTGCGATTGGAGCAATCATGCTCAGAATCATGTGAGCGATCATGTGATACTGAAATGAGAAATGTGCATACAAACCAACACCACCGCTAGTGGCGTAATCAAGTAGTGAGATACCGATAGCAAAAGAGATAGTTCTACCTACTGGCCATTTATCGCCACGTCGGGCTAATGCAACAACGCCACGGATATATAGCGTAGTAGCAAATATCAAGAGACCCAATATCAACCCATTGGCTTCATACTCAAAAAGGACTCTTGAAAGGGTTGGAGCTTCAGGCATTGGAATGCCTACCAGCTCACGTACCTTGTCGAACTCGACAGCTCCAGTCTCTTCGGGAGTAAAGCGGTTTAGCACCGCGCCAATCCCCAAAATCAGAGATATCAGGGTCAATTCCAGCGGCAATAATCGAGATACTGAAATCTTTCTTCTCATCTGATTGGCAACAAGCAAAACCACAACTGTCATAACAACCTTGGTTGCCACCAATGCCCCATATGAGGTGAACCAATCTTGAGACAGTCGCAATCTAGTCCAAGCATTTGTAACGCCACTGCCTACTACTGCAATTGATGACCACAACGCGATAGTTGAGACTCTCTTGAAGGCTAGCTCCTTGTCACTTTGCGCCATGAGCTGCAATGAAAAAACTGATCCCAACCAAAATGACAGGGCCAAAACATGGATTACCAGAGAACCAATTGCCAATCCATGGCTTCCTTGCGAACTCGAGTGACTCTGGAAAATTGGGGCAAGCGATCCGCTTAGCGCCAAAATCAATAACCAGAAAGCGCCTCCATTTTTACGCACTCTCTTGGACAAAATAAAGACAAAGACTGCAACAATAACTTGATAAGCCAACAACTTGCCTAGAGTCACTTGAGTTACAAAGGAGCGCAAAATATTGCCGCTCAATACATCCGCGAAGTTGCTCTCAAAAATGTTAGCTAATGTTGATATCAAATTTCCAAATGCAGCGACTATCCATAATCCAGAAAACAAAAATAGGAATCGTTGAGTCTTCTCTGCTGATTTTTGCAAAAACCCATCTCGTTCTGGCAACAGGAAAGCCAGAGAGATTAAACAGCCGGCTACCAACACAGATAGCGCTGTGTTAGCTACATCGAAAATCACGACCTGCCCCGTTCTAGTTAGCCCGCCTCAATTAGCGCGGCCCGTTACTCATCCCTTAGATTACGCCCGTGCCTACCTATCAATACCAATGTAACGGCTGTGAGCATGCCTTCGAGGTAGTGCAATCCTTCACAGATGCGCCTATTTCGGTATGTCCAGAGTGCGGCAAGGATGTGCGCAAGATTTACTCAAATGTTGGAATTGTCTTTAAAGGATCTGGCTTTTATAAAACCGATTCTGCAAGTAGCAAGAGTGAGAGCAAGAGCTCTTCTAGCGACTAACCACTGTGATGCGGGGGTTTATCCCTTTTAATTTCATCATCGCGAACATTGTCTGGTTCAACATCGATTTCATCAGATGTTATGTTCGGCAAAAACTCGCTCATTTCATCCCTAACGATCTTTGAACACCCTTTATCACGATAGGGAATGACTCTTTTGGCATCAAACCTTCAATTACAAGAGAGCTCGCACCGTGCACCGCTGACCAAACCAATACCTCACCGCCGACTCGATTGGCAGAAGTTATCAATCCTGCTTGAACCAAATCATCCAATCCTTTTTCCAGCAACTGCCAAGCCTTACTGTCATTATGGCTATCAGGTAGTTCACAGAAGCCTCCAAAAATCAGTCGATAGAGATTTGGCTCTGATAGTGCCCATTTAAAGTAAGCATCGCCCATAGCTTCAAATCGTTCTCGCGCACCCTTAGCGCCAGTGCTTCGTACCTTTGCGATAGCTAACTCTTGCTTTTCTCCCAACTGATCAAACAAAAATTCTCCAACAGCGGAAACTAGAGAATCTTTATCCTGAAAATAGTGATAGGCAGCACTTGGGCTCACTCCAACTTCGGCAGATACAGCGCGAAGAGAAAGGTGATCAGCTCCATATTTACGAACCAATGAAATGGCGGCTTTAACGAGCGCCGTCTCCAAATCTCCATGATGATAGGAGCTCTTGAGAAGTGCCTTTTGCGCCATATGAGAATAATGCTCTAGAACTTGACATTGTTCAAATTGGCGCGCATAATCTGAACACTGTATAGATACTTGAAGGGGTAACAATGTTTGAACGTCTGGGCCATTTCGTTGCGCAACGAAAAAAAGCGGTTCTCTCCGTATTTGTCTTGGTAACTATCTTGGCCGGCGCCATTGGCTCCCAGGTATTTAGCCGCTTTGATTCAGGCGGCTACTCAGATCCCGGCAGCGATTCAGTAAAGGTTTGGGAGTACCTAGAGGACACCTTCAAAGTCAAGGATCCAGCGGTCGTTCTCGTGGTTGATGCAAAAGATAAGTCAGTTGATGACCCAGCGGTTGTGGCTCAAGCCCAACAAATCGAATCTGAAGTAAGAAATGAATCCAGCGTAGAAAGCGTAATTTCATACTGGTCAGCTGGTGGAGCGCCATCTCTGAAGAGCAAAGATGGAACATCAGCCTTCATATTTGTTTATTTGAAATCTACCGACTTCACTGAAATTGATAAAGCCGGTGGTTATTTCCAAGATAAATACGATGGCCCAAAGGGCGATGTTGAGATCTTTGCATCGGGTGGCGCAGTTTTTGCAAACGCTATCAATGGAAGAATCCAAGATGATTTAAAGTTATCTGAGGCTATTTCAATTCCACTTACCTTCCTACTTCTAATCTTGGTATTTGGTGCGATGGCAGCATCAGCCATGCCACTCGTTGTTGGCATCACCGCAATACTTGGCACCTTTTTTGCCCTTTACTTATTGACCTTTGTAACTGATGTAAGTGTTTTTGCTCTGAACTTAACAACGGGATTGGGGCTGGGATTAGGAATTGACTACGCCCTATTGGTGGTAAATCGTTTCCGAGAAGAGCTACAAAAAGGACTTTCCAATGAGGACGCGATTGTTAATACCTTGCGCACCGCAGGAAAAACCGTTTTCTACTCGGGATTGACCGTAGTTCTTACCTTGATTTCACTGACCTTCTTTCCACAAAACTTCT
>JACCDT010352407.1_pt1 | contig 11345 bp, 9 predicted proteins | sample 7446291 | NCBI WGS metagenome assembly JACCDT01 (sample SAMN15323446, study PRJNA562643) | freshwater metagenome | isolation source: river surface water | place: USA:Blue River Watershed | collected 2017-08-17 | reverse complement strand
TTCTCCAATTCCTTTACGGTTTGAAAATTCAAGAATCCTTTTAATTCCTCTTCCCATTCTGCCTTGGATTTCAGTGTTACTTTCTGACGTTCTACTTTTTCACCTTCTGTAATGTCTTTGATTACGGATATTGGACTTTTCGACAATTCATCAATTTGGGCATTCATGAATGCTGCCCACTCATCGTTTGAACCGATGGCAGCTGAATTTGAATTCTTCTCTAAATCATCGCACGAAGTAAATACTGATGACACCAAAACGATTCCGGCCAGCATTGCCATCCACCAAAACCGTTGAACACTCGTACTGAGCGTATTGCCGTTAAATTTTAAAAAATCAACCATGTGTAATCAACGATTTCCCGGTCATTTCTTCAGGTTGTGAAACATGCAATATATCCAAAATCGTTGGCGCCACATCCGCTAATTTCCCTGAGTTCAATCCCAATTTAACAGTACTTAATCCCAATGCTACACTATTTTCATTTCCAACAGAAGAATCCGGAGTTCCATTCATTACTCGCTGATTTACCCACCAAACAGGAACTGGATTGGTCGTATGTGCTGTATTGGGTGTGCCATCATCATTAACGGCAAAGTCCGCATTTCCATGATCTGCAATCACAATACTTTCATATCCTTGAGCATTGAGCACATCCAACAATCGACCCAAACTCGTGTCAACCGTTTCAACCGCTTTTACAATTGCGTCATAAACACCTGTATGTCCCACCATATCGGCATTGGCATAATTCAAACAGATAAAATCAGGTTGTTCAGCCTGAATAAAATCGATGGCGCGATCAGTTAGTTCCACAGCACTCATTTCTGGTTGCAAATCATAGGTAGCTACTTTCGGAGAAGCGGCCATAATCCTCTGTTCACCATCAAAAGGCACTTCCCTCCCTCCCGAAAAGAAAAATGTTACGTGAGGATATTTCTCGGTTTCTGCAGCTCTCAATTGCGTTTTACCCACATTCGCTACTACTTCCCCCAAAGTCATAACCAAATTATCATTATCGTATAAAATTCCGCTAACCTTGAATTTTTCATCGTATTGAGTCATGGTGTAAAAATTCAAATTCAAGCGGTGCATATTGTATTCATGAAAATCTTCTTGAGTCAAAGCACGAGCGATTTCACGTCCTCTGTCCGTTCTGAAGTTAAAAAACACCACCGTATCACCTTCCTTGATCAGTCCATTGGAATCCAATAACATGGGCTCCATAAACTCATCAGTTACTCCATTTTCGTAGCTTTTTTCAATGGCCTCTACCGCATTATCTACAGCGGCACCTTCCCCATTCACCAATAAATCATACGCTTTCTTAACCCGTTCCCAGCGCAAGTCGCGATCCATTGCAAAATAACGACCCACAATCGTGGCAATTTTTCCTGAAGTTCCACGAATGGAATCTTCCAAATGCTTAACAAATCGAGCACCGCTTTTGGGATCGGTGTCTCTGCCATCCATAAACGCATGAATATAAATTTCGGAAATTCCCGCATCATGTGCTAACTGGCACAAACCTGCTGCATGATCCACATGTGCATGCACACCTCCGTCCGAAACCAATCCCATCAAATGAAGTCGCCCGCCATGATTCTTAGCATCCTCAAAAGCGCACTTCAGTACGTTATTTCCAGCAACCTTCCCTTCCCTAAAGTCTTTATTTATTTTGGCCAACATCTGCCACACCACTCTGCCCGCACCGATATTCATGTGCCCCACTTCACTATTCCCCATTTGACCATCGGGTAAACCCACATTTTCCCCATCTGTTCGTAGGGTGGCATGAGGGTAGTTTTGCGACAAAGCATCAGTAACGGGTGTATTGGCATTATAAACGGCGTCGGAATGCGATTTATCACCAATTCCCCAGCCATCCAAAATAATTAAAGCAGCTTTTTTTGACATTTCTACAAAAATAAGCAAGGGAAAACGTTATCCGATGTTTTTCCCGATATTTGCATCGTAATATGAGATTAAAGATTTGCATTTTTTGCGGTTTTTTCCTTCTCGGGGGAAGTTTATACAGTCAAGGCAAGGTCAATATCGTTGCTGAAGATGCCGTTGTACAAGCCGAAAATCACAGAATGCAAAAGAGAAGCACCGACGATCACGAAGTTCAAGGTTATCGCATTTTCATCGGTATGTTCCCAAGCAGAAGCCAAGCTCTCGAATTCAAAGTACAAGCCGACGAAAAGCTCCTTCCCGATTACGAATCTCAAGTTGTTTACGACGAACCCAATTTCAAAGTTTATGTAGGTGCTTATTCTTCCAATACCGAAGCGGATGCAGCTTATGCCGATGTGAAAAAACTATTTCACAATGCAAAAAAGATTCGCATGTCGATTAAGGTAAAAAAGAATCAATAAACTATCTTTGAAACTCATTTTCAAAGAATCTGAAACAAAAGTTTCATGAAAACCGATCCAAAAGTTCAAAAAATAAAGGAGGAAGTTCGAGAAATATTCACCCATTTCTTAGAAGCCAATAAACAGAGAAAAACTCCTGAACGCTACGCCATACTCGATGAAATTTACTCGTACAAAGACCATTTCGATGTAGATCAATTGTACATCAAAATGAAGTCGAGAAATTACCATGTGAGTCGAGCAACTGTTTACAATACATTAGATCTTTTGGTGGAATCTGGCTTGGTAAAAAAACACCAGTTCGGTCAAAACACCAGCCATTACGAACAAGCATACGGATATAAGCAGCACGACCACATGATTTGCAATCACTGCAAAAATGTTATGGAGTTTTGCGATCCTCGCGTTCAACAAATTTCTTCAACCATGGGAAAACTTCTCAAATTTGAAGTTTCTCACCACTCTTTGCATCTTTACGGAAATCCGATTATCAACGAAAATGGAGACTGTCTCCAATGCAACAAAAAAATAAACTGAAATGATTGATGTGATATTAGGCCTCCAATGGGGCGATGAAGGGAAAGGTAAAATTGCTGACTACCTAACACCAAATTACGATTTAGTAGCGCGTTTCCAAGGTGGACCAAATGCCGGTCATTCCCTAGAGTTTGAAGGCAAAAAATTCGTTTTAAATACCATTCCTTCAGGAATTTTCCGTAAAAACACCCTCAACTTAATTGGTAATGGTGTGGTAATTGATCCTGTTCGCTTGAAAGAAGAAATTGGACGAATTATCAACGAATGTCCCGACTATTCATCTCGCTTACTCATTTCTAAAAAAGCACATTTAATTCTTCCAACTCACCGAATTTTAGACGCTGCTTCAGAAGCATCTAAAGGTGAAGCTAAAATTGGAAGTACATTGCGTGGAATCGGCCCAACTTACCGCGATAAAATCGGCAGAAATGGCTTACGCGTTGGAGATATTTTAGAAGCAGATTTTCAAAAACGTTACGACTCCACTGTCAATGAACACTTGAAACAAATAGAGTTTTTGGGATATACTCAATTCGACTTAGAAGCAGAACAAAAATCATTCTTTGAAGCCATTGAATTCCTCAAAACACATCAGTTAGTCAATTCCGAATACCTTATTCACGAAATGATATCCCAAGGTAAAAAAATCTTGGCGGAAGGGGCGCAAGGAAGTATGTTGGATGTGGAATTTGGAACATATCCTTATGTTACATCGTCGAATACTCTTACTGGAGGTGTTTGTACCGGTTTGGGTGTAGCTCCAAAGCACATCAACAAAGTGTATGGTATTTTCAAAGCATATTGTACGCGTGTTGGTTCGGGCCCATTCCCAACTGAATTGGACGATGAAACCGGAGAAAAAATGCGTCAAATCGGCAATGAATTTGGTGCCACCACCGGCAGAAAACGTCGCACAGGCTGGTTGGATTTGGTGGCATTGAAATACACTTGTATGCTCAATGGTGTCGATGATTTAATCATGATGAAGGGGGATGTTTTGAATGGATTTGACGAACTGAATGTTGCCACTGAATATGCGATCAACGGTGAAAAAACTTCGCAAGTACCTGCAAATCTTTGCAGTACCGACGTGGAACCTATTTATCAATCCTTCCCAGGATGGAGTTCAGATATGAATTTATCGGCTGGCTTTGATGCTATGGATGATTCATTCAAAAACTACGTGGAATTTATTGAAAACTACATCGGATCTAAGATTTCCGTGATTTCCATGGGACCGGGTCGCGATGAGACGTTGACGCGTTAAACACCTACCATTAATTAATTCCCAAATAATTTGTGAAGCTTTTTTAAATTGAAAGGCTATCTCATTAATTATAAACGAAAACACAGCTATGAAAATCGTTTGCATCGGAAGAAACTACGTGGAACATATCCACGAATTAAATAATGAAGTTCCTGAAGAACCGGTAATTTTCATCAAACCCGATAGCGCATTATTGAGGAATAATGCTCCTTTCTTTATTCCTGATTTTTCAAAAGACGTTCACTACGAGGTAGAGTTGGTTGTAAAAATCAAGAAAATCGGAAAACACGTTCCCGTTCAATTCGCTTCAGATTATTTTGATGAAATTGCTTTAGGCATTGATTTTACGGCGAGGGATGTTCAATCGTATTTAAAATCCAAAGGCTTGCCTTGGGAAAAAGCAAAGGGGTTTGATCATTCAGCTGTGATCAGCTCATTTTTACCCACCGAACGCTTTGATTTAAGCAATTTGAACTTCCGTTTAGAAAAGAACGGAAAAGTGGTTCAAGAAGGCAATACACAGCAAATGATCAATAATTTTGCCCAAATCATCTCCCACACTTCTGAATATTTCACATTGAAAATTGGAGATTACATTTTCACGGGCACACCCAAAGGTGTCGGCCCAGTTGCATCTGGCGACCATCTAGTAGGTTACATTGAGAATGAGAAAATGTTTGATTTCAAGGTGATGTGATTATATTTTCCTAATTAATAATAATTTTGCAACATAATTCAAATCAATGCATTAAAAAATTATTTATTAATGAAAATTCAATACAAACACATTGCATTATTATGCATAGTTACATTGTTCGTCTGGGTAGATTCAAATTCTCAAAATCTATTAATTGATACTAGTTTTAAATCTGGTGATGGATTTAATACTACAGACTTTTTAGGGTCGCCCAAGGCAATTGCATTACAATCGAATAATAAATTAATTATTGGAGGTCAATTCAGCAAATACAATAATACAGATGCTTTAGGAATTGTTCGATTAGATAAAGATGGCAATATTGACACAACATTCAAACCACCACTTTCAGGAATATATGTAATTACAGATATTATTACACAGCCTGATGATAAAATACTAATTTCGGGAGATTTCAAAGCAGTCCCTGGGTCAAAATCAAATGGAATAATTAGATTAGAAAAAGATGGCAACATTGATACAACGTTTGAATCTTTGGGAATTGCCAACGGCATAATAACCGATTTGGATGTTGATTCTCAAAATAGAATTCTAGTGGCTGGAAATTTTGATTCATTTAATAATCATCGAGTTAATAAAATATGTAGAATTTACAATACTGGTCAATTAGATACTACATTTAATTGCACAGAAAAAAATGATTTTTGGGTTAATTGTATATTTCCCACAAAAGACCAAAAAATATTAGTAGGTGGAACAGGAGCTTTTAGATTGCACAACGACGGCTCTATTGATACTACTTTTAATTCACCTTTTAATAATAGTGTGTATCAGTTTACTGAATTATTCAACCAACAACTTATTATAATTGGTGATAATTCTATTGCAAAAACGGATTCAAACGGAAATATTGATTCAACGTTTATTTATAACTATAAAGGGCCAAGAGGGCCCATACGTACTTTTATTAGATTATTTAACGGAAATTTCATTGTTGGTGGTTGGTTGACTGACGCGAACGACCCTAGAAACAATCCCATTTTATTGTTAGATGCTAATGGGAAACAAATTGATAGTTTTAATGTAAAATTTAACGATTACGTTCATAAAATAATTAGATATGACTCCAATTCGGCAATAGTTATCGGAGGGTTCAAATCTGCTAATGATATTAAAAGCAATAGAATTTCAAAAATCATTATCTCTGATAGTAAAGTTGATTTTCATAAAATCAATAAAAATATTATCAGTATTTTCCCCAATCCCACACATGGTAAAATTGAAATTTCAGGCATGCAATTGAAACAATTAATTGTTAGAAAAATGGATGGTTCAATTTTAATTCATGCACTCAATTTAAATAATAATCAATTTGATTTATCTTCTTTAAATTCAGGGATGTATGTAATTGAATTAATAGATGATCAATCGTATTCAAAATTCCAACTTTTACAAATTAAATAATTATATTATAACAAAATAAGAAAAGGCTGCCTCACCTGAAGCAGCCTTTTCTATTTGAGCTTATTAATAATTTAACTCTACTCCGACTTGTATAAGCCAAATCAGAGTTTATTTCAATTATTGCAATACAATTTTCTTGATTGCTGTTCTTCCCAAGTTGTCTTGGATAGAAACAAAGTAAACACCAGTTAAACCAGCCACTTCTACATTTACAGAAGCTTCGTTCGCGCTCAAGCTACGAACAACACGGCCGTCTAGACTCAATACGTTTACTTTAGATACTTTGCTACCAGAAAGAGTTACATTGAACATTCCTGAAGCAGGAACTGGAGCCAAACGAACTTCAGTGTTCAAATCAGCTACGTCCAAAGTTCCACCTGCTTGACACAAATTGTAACCATAGAACAATGTAACCGCATTACCGCTGGTACGAGTGTATGTTCTATTGAAGCTACCAAGTCCATTAGATACCAAACAACTACGATCGTTTGTATCCAATGTAAATGTTTCACCATTGGTATTTGGTGTCATTTTCTCGTTAGCAAATTTGTATTCGAAAGACTCAGGACAAACACCTTTAACAGTAGCTTCATAGAAGTTTGTGCTTCCTGAAGTTTGAGTTAAAGCAATTGCGCCTGACTGCCAAGCTGGAGTTGTGAAGTTACCCATTACCCAAACCGTATCAGAAGCGATTTCATTGGTCAAATCTACCTTGAAAGTGATATCAGAAGGAGCAACTGGTGTACCAGAACAAGGAACGTCTTTACCGAAGCAACGAGCTGCTAAAGTAGTGTCTGAGTGAGCAAAGATTTTGCGATCAGATCCACCTTCCCAGTTTACAACACCTTTTTTCAATTTACGGAATTTGTGTGCAATTTCTACACCAGAATCCAACTTGATTGTGATAGCCCAAACTGAACCAGAACCTTTGGTCAATTTGTCGCCACCAGACCATCCGTTGATTTTACCACCAGCGATATCTACTTCGTCGAAATCACATTCAGCAGCCATATCCACTTGGAAAGTTACATTGTATTGAGGAATTGCGCGTGAAGGACAAGCATCGCATGAACCGTAACAAACCTTAGATAATTCTAGATTCGCACCACTAACACTTATTTCACGATTGTTATTCACTGCACATGAAGAAGGAACCGCTTCGTCAGAACCCCAAGCATTACCATTTACATATTTGAATGCATAAGTTCCATCTGCCAAACAGAAAATGATTTCATGCACTTTGTTTGAAGAAAACAAATTTGCCATTGCTGTTTTGCTTGGATCCCAACCTTGCAAACTTCCTGCAATATGAACTCCGTCAGCACTCACAGAAGCTTCTTTAGCCAAATCAACTGCAAAACGAACTGCATATTGACCAGCAGGTGCAGCCTTTCCAAATTGGAATGCTGGTAAAGTTAACGTATCAGAACCTGAACCAGTCCAAAACCAACGGTTATCATTTGATTCACCATTGTTTTTGTGTCCTTTTTGAGAAATTGCTGGAACACTTTCTGTAGATCCCCAATCATTACCATTGATGAATTTGTATTCAACAACAGATTTCTCATCGCACTCAAAGTACGCTGAATAAATGTCAGTTGACCCTTCTTGAGTCAACGCAGAAGTTGATGGACTCCAGCCCTGGAAGTTACCCGCAACATGCACGCCATTTGATGAAACAGTTTGGCCATTCATGTCAACAGAAAACTTCACCACTCTTTTCTGAGCCATCGCTCCAACTGCCGTCATAGCAGCCACAGCTAATAGTAATAGTTTTTTCATGATGTGTTGAGATTAAGTTAATTCGGTACAATAATACCGAAAAAGTGTCAAGTTGACAATAACATACTTACAAAAAAATTAACTTTCTTTGTATTGTGAATCGTTTTTTAAGCCTAAAATCTACACATCTGCGCTCTGCGCTCCTCATATCCACCATCTTATTCATTACCAATGTTCAAGGACAATTTTTCCTCAATTGGTTCAAACCTAAAGGAGCGCCTGCTCCTCGAATGGATATCTATCATGTTGCCCCTCCGCATTGGTACATCGGATTCGACGAACCCGAATTACAAATTATCCTGCATGCTGAAAATGCAGATCTTTTCGAAATTCAAATGCAGGAATATCCAGGTGTAGAATTCATTTCGAAAGTCAATTCTGCCAATCGTCATGTTTGCTACATTAATTTGAAATTAGAAAAAAACACTCAACCCGGAACCATAACATTCACAGCAACACCGGTATCATCTACTCAACGGTATGCAAAACCGTTCTCGTTTAAGTACGAATTAAAGGCTCGTTCGACCTCCCTTCCCCCGAAAATAACATCCCAAGACGTTACTTACTTAATATTCCCTGACCGATTTGCTAATGGTGACGAATCAAACGACAATGCCGACGTTCAATTCCACGAGAAAGTCAATAGAAAGGAACTCAAATACCGTCATGGAGGTGATATTCAAGGAATTACTGAAAAACTGGACTACCTGCAAGAATTGGGAGCCACTACGTTATGGCTAAATCCCGTGCAAACCAACGATCAAGACAAAGAGAGTTTCCATGGTTATGCAATGACCGACCATTATCAAATTGATCCTCGTTTGGGAGGAAATTCTGCCTATTTGAATCTTTCCACCGAACTTCAAAAGCGCAAAATGAAGTTAGTAATGGATATCGTGCCAAACCATGTGGGTAACAATCACTGGATGTATCAATTTTACGACACCGGATGGTTCAATTTCCGAGATACATTCCTTCAAACCAATTTCAGAGCCAACACAACGATGGATCCTTATTCCTCCTCTTCCGAGAAGTTGATTAATACCGATGGAGCCTTCGTTATGACAATGCCGGATCTCAACCAAAAAAATCCCCAAATGGCTAAATACTTGGATCAAATGTATCTGTGGTGGGTGGAATATGCACGATTATCGGGCTATCGAGTTGACACTTATCCGTATGTGGATGCTGATTACATGAATCATTTGTGCGAACTACTTGAAAAATACTACCCAGGCTTCGTTATTTACGGTGAAACATGGGTTGAAAATACCGCAACGCAAGTGGCTTTCACCAAGAATAACATCAAAGGTTTTGATAAAAACAAATTACCAGGAGTTACTGATTTCGTATTGTGTTGGGCGATGCAATCGGCTGGAAACAAGAATTATGGATGGCTGGAAGGCTTAAATAAAGTATATCAAATTTTGGGGGAAGATTATTTGTATGAAGACCCAAATAAGAACCTAACTTTCTTAGATAACCACGACCTTTCACGTATTTATTCGGTTTTGAATCAGGACTTTAACGCTTGGAAACGTGCGCAATTATTGCTGTTTACTTTACGCGGAATGCCGTGTATTTATTATGGAACCGAAATTCTGATGTCGGGAACTACAGAGAAGAGCGACGCCTATGTTCGTTTTGATTTTCCCGGGGGATGGAAGAGCGACCCAGTAAACAAATTCAAATCAACGGGACGTACATCCCAAGAAAACGAAGCGTTCAACTACATTAAAACTTTAGCGAAATATCGCAGTAGTAATTCCGTGTTTCTAAACGGTAAAACCACTCAATTTGCAGGCAAAGACGATACGTATTGTTATTTCAGATTTAACGACAAATCCACCATTTTCTGCGTTTACAATCAGAAAAAGGAAGCAAATCGAATTGATATGCGCCGTTTCACTGAACGCACTCAGGGTTTTTCCAAAATGAAAAATGTATTAACGGGGGAAGTAATTGACATTCCCAAATACAGTTTGGACTTAGCCCCTGAAGCCTCTTATTTATTCGAATTGATTAAATAAGAAGCTCCAGCGAACCCGATTAATTACAACTTCATCATGCTTTCGAAAAGAGCCAAACGCTCTTTCAGTTCATCCATAGTTAAGGATGCCACTCTTTCAGTACCGAATTTTTCAACGCAGAAACTGGCCATAGCACTTCCGTAAACAACGGCTGATTTCATGGCGTCGAAGTCGGTTCTACCTAAACTTGCCAAATATCCCACGAAACCACCTGCGAAGGTATCTCCTGCCCCAGTTGGGTCGAAAACTTCCTCCAAAGGCAACGCTGGACAGAAGAAAATTTGATTTTCCTCTCCGAACAACAACGCACCGTGTTCTCCTTTTTTAATGATCAAATATTTGGGACCCATTTCACGTATTACTCGCGCTGCTTTTACCAATGAATACTCTCCAGACAATTGACGAGCTTCTTCATCGTTAATGGTAAGCACATCCACTTTCGCAATCACCTTTTTTAGGTCATCTAAAGCAATATCCATCCAAAAGTTCATCGTGTCCATCACAACCAATTTGGGACGTATTTCAAGACGCTCCAAGGTAGTTAATTGCACTTGCGGACTCAAATTGCCTAAAAGTACGTATTCTGGATTTTTCCAATCTTGGGGGATGATGGGATCGAAGTCGCCTAACACGTTGAGTTCGGTAGTGATAGTATCGCGAGAATTCATATCCATATGGTACTTACCGTGCCAGAAGAAGGATTTTTGTCCTTCTTTCACTTGCAGACCTTGGGTATCCACATTGCGATTATTTAGGGTTTGGATAAAGTCGAAATCAAAATCTTCACCTACCACAGCGACCAAACCCACGCGGTTATGAAGCAACGAAGTGGCCAAAGAGATGTAAGAAGCAGCCCCTCCAATAATTTTTCCAGTCGACCCGAAGGGTGTTTCAATTGCGTCAAATGCCACAGAACCAATAACTAACAAACTCATGAATAATTTTTTTTAAATTTTTTTAAGATTTTTTTTACAAAGGTATTGAAAATTGGAAATAGTTGTTATAAATTTGCAGTCCCATTGAGAGATAACAATCGCTCAAAAAAGTGGGATAACAGACTCCTCGATAGCTCAGCTGGTTAGAGCAATTGACTGTTAATCAATAGGTCGCTGGTTCGAGCCCAGCTCGGGGAGCAACAAAAAAGCCATCAGAAATGATGGCTTTTTTGTTTTGGAATCACAGTTAATTCTTATATCTTCGTTAGACATATCAACTTCCAACCGCAAGCT
>JACCDT010932335.1_pt1 | contig 11349 bp, 10 predicted proteins | sample 7446291 | NCBI WGS metagenome assembly JACCDT01 (sample SAMN15323446, study PRJNA562643) | freshwater metagenome | isolation source: river surface water | place: USA:Blue River Watershed | collected 2017-08-17 | reverse complement strand
GCCGCAGTCAGGCGGTCCAGGATGTGGCGCTTTTTCTCGGCGCTGAAATTGGGCTTGCTGCGAATGCTCTCGAGCTTTTGCTGCCACCAGCGCTTTTGCGCCATGTCGGTGGTATACATGTACTCCACCCCCAGGGTGCCGCAATAGGTCTCGCGCAGCGCGTTCAGCAGCTCGCGCAGGGACATGCGGTCCTTGCCGAAGAAGGTGTTGGAGGTGTCGAACACGGTTTCCTGGTCGGCATCGGTGAAGCCGTAGAACGCCGGATCGAGTTCAGGGATGTTGGGGCGCTCGGTGCGCTTGAGCGGATCGAGGTCCGCCCAGCGCTGGCCCACGTTGCGGTAGGCGGCGATCAGCTGCTGCACGGCGGTGCGCTTGCGGCCCATTTCGGCATCGGCGCTGGCCATCACCACCTTGGTGCCGCCCTGCTTGGCGCGCTCGGCAAAAGCGTTGATCACCGGCAGGTGCGGGATGTCCTTGGCATTGGAGCCATCGACGGCAGGAACGTGCTGGAGGGCGTCAAAGTATTCGCGCCAGTTGTCGGGAACGCTGCCTGGGTTGGCCAGGTAGTTCTCGTACATTTCCTCAACGTAAGGGCCATTGCCCCCGAAGAGATGGGTGTTGGCCGAATAGGCCGCGTAGACGGATTTTGTCTCGCTCATTTTCTCGCTACCTCCGTTCCCCTGCAGGGAACATTAGCTGGTTGAACTACCTTCCGCGACACGGCTGAACCGGTTGGCGGATGCGACAGTGTGGCACTGGAAGGGCCTTGTGTAACCGTCGCATTGTGCCATGGCCTGGCCGCCATCAAACTTACAGGGCTTGCTGAAGATGTAAAAAAAGACCCCGCCAGGGCGGGGTCCGGTGCATCAGGCTTTGACCAGATCGACGATCTGCTGCAGGGCAGACGGATCGTCCATGGTGGTCAGGTCGCCAGGATCGCGGCCTTCGCACACCGCCTGGATGGCGCGACGCAACAGCTTGCCCGAGCGGGTCTTGGGCAGCAGCGACACGAAGCGCACCCGGGCCGGACGAGCCACAGCGCCCAGCTGGCTGTCCACCACCTTCATGATCTCGCCTTCGAGCTTGAGCGCGGCTTCGGGCGTAGCGGCCAGGCTCGGGTCCTTGAGCACCGCAAAACCCACGGCCACCTGGCCCTTGAGCTGGTCGGCCACGCCGACCACGGCCACCTCGGCCACGTTCGGGTGGCTGGAGATGCTCTCCTCGATCTCACGGGTGCCCAGGCGGTGGCCAGCGACGTTGATCACGTCGTCGGTGCGGCCCAGGATGAAGTAGTACCCGTCTTCGTCGCGCACCGCCCAGTCGAAGGTGCTGTAGACCAGCTTGTTCGGCACGGTCTTCCAGTAGGTCTTGACGAAACGCTCGTCGTCGCCCCAGATGGTTTGCAGGTTGCCCGGAGGCAGAGGGCCTTCGATGGTCAAAACGCCCTTCTGGTTGGCACCGGTCAGCTCTTCGCCGGTCTGGTCGTCGACCAGCTTGACGTTGTAGCCGTAGATGGCTTTGCCGGGCGAGCCGAACTTGCTCGGTGCTTTTTCCACGCCATTGCAGATGCTCAGGATCGGCCAGCCGGTCTCGGTCTGCCAGTAGTTGTCAATGATGGCCTTGCCGTTGAGGCCCTCAGAGATCCACTTGGCGGTGGGTTCGTCGAGCGGCTCACCGGCCAGGAACAAGGCTTGCAGACTCGACAGGTCGTATTTGGTGAGCAGCGCGGGGTCTTGCTTTTTCAGCACCCGAATGGCCGTGGGCGCGCTGAACATCACGTTGACCTTGTACTTCTCGACCAGGCTCCACCAGATGCCGCCGTCGGGTCGGATCGGCAGGCCCTCGTACATGATGGTGGCCATGCCGCCAATCAGCGGGCCGTAGATGATGTAGCTGTGGCCCACCACCCAGCCGATGTCGCTGGTGCAAAAGAAGGTGCCGCCTGGCTTGCCCTGGAAGATGTGCGGCATGCTGGCCGCCAGCGCCACGGTGTAACCACCGGTGTCGCGCTGCACGCCTTTGGGTTTGCCGGTGGTGCCCGAGGTGTAGAGGGTGTAGCTGGAGTGGGTGGATTCGACCCACTCGCAAGGCACCACGGCGTCCATGTGCTTGGCGCGCTCGGTGGCGTAATCCACATCGCGGCCCGCCACGGGGGTGAAGGCGGCCAGTTTGCGGTCCACCATGATCACGTTGGCGGGCTTGTGCGCCGACAAATGGATCGCTTCGTCGAGCAAGGGCTTGTAAGGGACGCCCTTGCCGCCACGCGAACCGGCGTCGGCGCTGATGATGACTTTGGGCGACGCGTCTTCGATGCGGGTGGCCAGCGAGTGCGAGGCAAAACCGCCAAACACCACCGAATGGATCACGCCCAGGCGCACGCAGGCCAGCATGGCAAAAGCGGCCTCGGCAATCATGGGCATGTAAATCAGCACGCGGTCGCCCTTGACCACGCCCAGGCTTTGAAGGATGGCAGCCATGCGCTGCACTTCGGCATGCAGCTCGCGGTAGGTGTAGGTTTTTTCCTGGTCGGTCTCGGTCGAGACAAAAATCAGGGCGGGCTGGTCGGCGCGGTCGGCCAGATGGCGATCGACAGCGTTGTGGCACAGATTGGTCTGGCCACCCACGAACCACTTGGCAAACGGCGGGTTGCTGTAATCGCAGATTTGCTGGGGCTGGACTTTCCAGTCCACCAGTTTGGCCTGTTCGGCCCAGAAAGCGTCGCGGTCCTGAATGGAACGCTTGTGAAAATCGGCGTAACTGCCCATGGTTTCTCCTCGAAAACCTGCTCCCTGCAGAGCAAGAATTCATAATTATGGGCAGGGGTCTTGCGACAGCCTGACTGGCGCTGACGCTTACTTGATCAGGGCCTGAACCGCCTTGAAGTCCGGATGCTCGGCGCTGCGCAGCCACTCGAACAGCACCATTTCGGTGGTCAGCAGCTCGGCGCCGGCACCAGCCAGACGGTCGTAGGCGGCGTCCCGGTTGCGCTCGGTGCGCGAGCTGCAGGCATCGGTCACCACCCAGACTTCAAATTCCTCGTCCAGCAGATCCAGCGCGGTCTGCAGCAGGCAGACGTGTGCCTCCACGCCCGCCAGCACGATGGATTTGCGGCCAGCCTGTTCGGGCTGGGGTTTTTGCAGGTGGCGCGGCAGGCTGCGGGCGTTGCCGCGCGGTGCGCTGGGCGGCGGTTGCAACCATTCGGCCAGGCCCTCCTCCACCGCGCTGAACTGCATCTTGGCCAGCACGCGCTGGCAGCTCTCGCGCATCTCGGGCGCCAGCGGCCCCAGTTTCGAGGGGTTTTGCTCGGTACCCCAGACCGGCACCTGAAGCAGACCGGCCGCCTGGGCCAGACGACCTGCATTGGCCCAGACGGCGGCGGCATCGTGCATGGCCGGCTGTAGCCTGGGCTGGAAATCCACCAGCACCAGCTGGCTTTCTTCGACATCGATCAGCATCACAACTCCTTGTTGGGACTGGATTGTGCAGCAGCCGCCCCCCGACATGTCTCCCAAGCTGGCTTGCTAGAATATGGAAAGTTTTGTTTACATCCCCACTGTCCATCCCGATGTCAGTTCGCCGCCTCGCATTGCTGCTCAGCCTGGTCACGCTCCAGAGCCTGGCTGCGCCTGCCGACGACGACATGCCGGCGGCAGTGCAGGTCTCACCCGGCCTGCTGGCCCAATGGTCGGGCTCGCTGACCAGCCAGTTCTCGGTGGCGCGGCAGACGGTGGGCGAAAAAGCCACCGACATGCTGACCCAGGCCATGGGTCTGCTGGGCGTGCCCTACCGCCGGGGCGGGATCAGCGAGGACACCGGCTTTGACTGCAGCGGCTTCGTGCGCCACCTGTATGAAAAGTCCTTCGGCCGCCTGCTGCCTCACCGGGCCGCCGAGCAGGCCAAGGTGACCGAGACCATCGACCGCAGCGAGCTCAAGCCGGGCGACCTGGTGTTCTTCAACACCATGAAGCGCGCCTTCAGCCATGTGGGCATCTATGTGGGTGACGGCAAATTCATCCATGCGCCACGCGCCGGCAAATCCATCCGCGTGGACGACATGCGCGAAGCCTACTGGCAAAAGCGCTTCAACGGCGCCCGGCGCGTGCAGGCCGAGGACGGCCAGCGCTGATCACTTCTCGCGCGACAAGGTCGCCAGCAAGGCCAGACCGACGGTCATGACGGCCGCGGTCAACCACAGTCCCCCCTTGAAACTGCCCGAGACCTGCGCCATGGCGCCTGTCACTGCTGGTGCAATGATCTGCGCTGCACCGTAGCTCAGCGTCAGGCGTGCCATGGCCTTGCCCGGATTGGCAGGCGAACGGCGCCCGACCAAAGCCAGCGTGAGGCTGACGATACCGATGAAGGTGGCCCCATAACCCACAGCGCCGGCCAGCGCGGCCCACAACCCGCTGGACGCTGCCGGCAGCATCACGGCCAGGATCTGCAGCACGAAGGCCAGCATGAGCGCGCGGATGTCCCCCAGCGCACGGGCGATGCGGTCCCACAGGAACACAGCCGGCGTGGCCGAGATGCCCACCAGCGCCCAGGCCCAGGGCCCCTGCCCTGCCAACGCCGGTTCGCGCTCGACAATGGCCACGGTGAAGGTGGCACTGATGACAAAGCCCCAGCCGGCTGCGAAGTAGCTCGCCAGCATCGTCCACAGCCAAAGGCGCGGCACCTGCGCATCCGGGGTAACAGCCGCTTTGGCCGCTGGGCTGGGCGGCACAGGCGGGCGCCAGCGCCAGGCCGGCACAAAAAACACCAGGCCCACCACCGCAAAACCCCACCACTGCGTGGCCCAGTCGGGCCACAGCCGCCCCAGCCCCCAGGCGCCCACGGCCGAAAACACAATGCCCAGTCCGATGCCCATGAAATGCACGCCCAGTTCGGGCCGGCGACCGTGCTGCATGAGCCAGCCCAGCACCAGGCCCGAGCCCAGCAGCATGCCGCTGGCGCCGCACAAGCCGCCGATGTAGCGCCAAAGCGCCCAGGCGGGCCACCAGGCGCTCAGGCCCATGGCGGCGGTGGTCAGCAGGGCCAGCCACAGACCGATGCTGTAGAGGCGGTGGCGCCAGCGCACATCATCCAGCCAGGCCACGGCCAGCGCACCACTCATGTAGCCGGCGTAGTTGGCGGCTGCCAGCGCACCGGCAGCCGCATCGCCCAGGCCGGTTTGCGCCTGCATCACCGGCAAAAGGGGTGTGTAGGCGAAACGGGCCAGGCCCAGGGTCAGCATCAAACCGCAGATGCCGCCGGTCATCACCTGCCAGGGTTGCAGCTTGTGTCGGGAAACTTCAGACATGTCTCCGAGTATCGGCCACAAGCGGGGCTGGCCCTGTCACCCCGGGCGCGCAGCGCAAACAGGCACAATGGCGGGCTTGTTCCTCGCTTCTGACCATGCCCACTTTCGCAGACAACCTCCGCCAATTGCCCAGCGTCTCACACGTAGCCGAACTGCAACTGATCGACGTCACCGGCCAGTTGGCCGGGACGATTGAAAACAAGCCCGGCAAGGCTGGCTCGCTGGCGGTCTACCACGCCCTGGCCGCACAGCACGGCAGCATCAACGTGGCTGCTGCTCAACAAGGCCTTCAACTGTTTGCCGAGCACACCGAATCTGCCCGGCAGCACCCCGGCAGCCACCCCAACATCGACCGCCTCTTCGAGGTGATCGCCTCGGGCCAGGGCTACACCGTGCGTCTGATCGAGGCCTGATCGCCCTCGCCGCCCGACCCAGCCCCAAACCTCGCTGTCCAAGCCCATGGCCATCCAGTGGTTCCCCGGTCACATGCACCTGACACGTCAGGCGATCGCCGAGCGCATCAAGAACATTGACGTCGTCATTGAAATGCTGGACGCCCGCCTGCCCGGCTCCAGCGCCAATCCGATGCTGGCACAGCTCATCAAGGGCAAGCCTGCACTCAAGATCCTCTCCAAGCAGGACCTGGCCGACCCGGCCCGGACCGTCGAATGGCTGGCGCATTACAACGCCCAGGATGGCGTGCGCGCCATCGGCCTGGACAACAGCATGAAGCAGCCTGCCAAGGCGCTGATCGACGCTTGCCATGCACTCGCCCCCAACCGGGGCGGTCTGGCCAAACCCATGCGGGTCCTGATCTGCGGCATCCCCAATGTGGGCAAGTCAACGCTCATCAACACCCTCAAGGGCAAGGCGACTGCCAAAACCGGCGACATCGCGGGCGTGACCAAAACCGAGCAGCGGATCAATCTGGCCGACGATTTTTACCTGTACGACACCCCAGGCGTGCTGTGGCCGCGCATCATCGTGCTGCAAAGCGGCTACAACCTGGCCGCCAGCGGAGCGATCGGCGTCAACGCCTTCGACGACGAGGAAGTGGCGCTGGAATTGCTGAGCTATCTGCAGGCGCACTACACCGAAGAACTCAAGGCCCGCTACAAACTGGCCGACATCGCGGACCTGACGGACGAAGCACTGCTGGATGCCATTGGCCGCCAGCGCGGCGCCATCCAGAGCGGCGGGCGCGTCAACACCACCAAGGCCGCCGAACTCGTGATCCACGACCTGCGCTCGGGCGCACTCGGGCGCATCACACTCGAAACCCCTGAAGAATTCGCCCGCTGGCTGGCCGAAGGCAAGAAAGCCGACGCCGAGCGGGCTGCGCGCAAGGAAGAATTTGCCAAAGCCAAGGCAGAAAGCACCTCACGACGTGCACGCACCCGCCGCTGAACTGCCCCATTCAGCACCACCGCGCCCCCGACAAGAAAGCCATTGCCCTCCTGCCCCCCTGTTTCAGAGGCCGAGACTGGACCGTATGACCCTGCTTCGATTTTTCTTCTGATGTGAAGAGCTATCGAACACTTCCTGCGTTTAAGTCAAAGTTGGCAATTCAGGTTGCGCGCCTTTGGGCAAGGGGTACTGGTCCACATTGAGTGACATGCACACCAGGGTGTAGTAACTCAACGTGGCCATCAAATCCACAACGCCACGCTCACCAAAATGAGCAACGGCATTCCCATAGGTGGCATCGCTGACCTGGCGCTGATCGATCAACTCTTGACAAAAAGAGTGCACCGCGCGCACATCAGAGGGCAAATCATCAGGGACTTCAAGCCCCTGTGCAATGGCTTGCACCAGGGTCGTCGGCAAGCCGGCAGCTTCAGCGATGGGACGATGGGCCCACCAGACAAACTGAGCCGACCAGTCTCGCGCCATCATCAAAATCGCCAACTCATTCAAAGCCAGAGGCAAAGACGAATCAAAACGTGTTTGCGCACCGAACTGTTGCGCCAAATTACCCACCACAGGACTGCGCAGCAGCACGTTGTAAGGGCCTTGCATCGCACCGCGTTTGCCATTCAATACAGCACGTGTCATGGCCTGCTGCGCTTCGGTCATGCTGTCCCAGGTCAAGGGCTTGAAGCGGTGGCCGCGCAATTCGAAAACGGGGACACCGTCCTCTTGCGCTTGCATTGGCGCTTGCACAGGTTCAGCCATGGACATTTCCGAAAGGCTTAAACCGGCTTGTCGCCCTTGAGCGTGATGCGGTGCAAGACACGGCGGTAACCATGGTAATCATTGACCGGGTTGTGCTGGGCGGAGCGGTTGTCCCAAAACGCGATGTCATCCTTTTCCCAAGCCCAGCGGCAGGTGAATTCCGGTTTGACTTGATGCTGGAACAAAAAGTTCAGCAGGGATGCGCTTTCGGCATCGGTCAAGCCCTCGATGCCTGAGGTGTGTGCAACGTTCACATACAGCGCTTTGCGCCCAGTTTCCGGGTGTGTGCGTACAACCGGGTGGCTGTTCGTGAAATCCTTGGGAGCATAGTCCTTGCCGTCGGACTTCAGGCGGTCTTCGCGGGTTTTGGACACATCGGCCTTGGCCGAACTGTTGATGCCCTGCAGGCCATCGAGCAGGCGCTGCATGGTGCCCGACAAAGCCTCGTAAGCCGCGTATTGGCTGGCAAACAAGGTGTCACCACCAAATGGCGGAATCTCGCGAGCCAAGAGCATCGAGCCCATGGGGGGCGTTTCCAGATAAGTGGTATCCGAATGCCAGATGCCACCAAAATTCACCTTCTCATACTCCAGTTTTTTGACTTCAATGATGTGTGGAAAGCCCTCAATGCCTTTGACAAAAGGGTATTCCACAGGCTCGCCCATGGCGTGGGCGAAGTCCAGAAACTGCTGCGGACTCAAGGCCTGCTTGCGCATGAAGATCACTTCATGCTGAAGAAAAATCTCTCGAATTTCTGCTGCCAATGCCGATGAAATGGGCTGGGTCAAATCCACGCCTGAAATTTCGGCACCCAAGGCTCCAGCAATTTTTCTGACTTGCATGTGTTGAAACTCCGGTTGCTTCAATCGGCAGTGGCACCAGAGCTCTTGACGACGATAGCCCAGGTCTTGATATCGGCATGCAACATGGCTTGGAACTCTTGTGGCGAAGTCTCGAAAGGCTCCGCACCGAGCGCTGCGAATTTCTCCTGAAGGTCTTTGTCCTCCATGATCTTCTTGATGTCCAGATTGATTTGACGGGCAATGCTGGCAGGCGTGCCTTTGGAGGCAAACAAGCCAAACCAGGGATTGATCACAAACCCCGGAAATCCGGATTCGGCGATGGTGGGAATGTCCTTGAATGCAGCGGCTCTCTTGGAGCCTGTGACGGCCAAGCCTTTGACCGTGCCATTGCGGATGTGCTGCGCCACCGAAGGCAGGCTGGTAAAGACCACCTGAATTTGCCCTGAGATCAGGTCAGTCAAGGCCGGAGCCGCGCCCTTGTATGGAACATGCTGCATTTTGGCGCCGCTGGCGGTGTTGAACATTTCACCCAGCAGATGGTTGACCGAACCATTGCCGGCCGAGCCAAAAGACACCGGCTTGCTGGTGGCGTAATTCACCAGCCCTTTGATGTTGCTCACGGGCACAGACGCATTCACCACAGCCACAAAAGGAACGTTGGCCAACGTGGCTACAGCGACGAAATCAGCCTCGGGGTCAAAGGGCAGCTTGCTGTAAATGCTCGGGTTGATGGCATGCGAGCCCACATAAGACATCAGCAGCGTATAGCCATCGCCTGGGGCTTTGGCCACCACATCCATGCCGATGTTGCCGCCTGCACCTGCACGGTTCTCGATCACGACCGGTTGGCCCCATTTTTCAGAGAGCTTTTGGCCCACCATGCGTGCCAGCGCATCGGAAGCGCCACCGGGCGTCTGAGGCACCACAATGCGCACAGGCTTGTTCGGAAAACCAGTGGGCGCACTTTGAGCCCAAGCCGCGCTGACTGTGAGCAAAGTCATGCCCAAGGCCAAACGCCGAATCCACTGCCACCTGGAAGAATCTGAAAAATTCATACATTTATCTCCGTGTTTTCTGAGTTTTTTTAAATTCTTGCACGCACCTCTCGGCAAACCAGTCCTGCACATGACAGCGGCCCAAGCGGTGCCAGCCATGCAAAAAAGCCGTCAGCCCTTTCGAGCTGACGGCTTTTTTGTAGCGTGGTAAAGCGTTTACTTCTTGCCCGGCGGCACGTCGGTGCACGACCCGTGCGCCACTTCCGCTGCCATGCCGATGCTTTCGCCCAGCGTAGGGTGCGGGTGGATGGTTTTGCCGATGTCGACTGCGTCGGCGCCCATTTCGATGGCCAGCGCGATCTCGCCGATCATGTCGCCAGCGTGCGTGCCCACGATGCCGCCGCCCAGGATCTTGCCGTGGCCATGCGCTTCGGGGCTGTCGTCGAACAGCAGCTTGGTGAAGCCTTCGTCGCGGCCATTGGCAATGGCGCGACCGCTGGCAGACCAGGGGAACAGGCCTTTCTTGACCTTGATGCCCTGGGCCTTGGCCTGCTCTTCGGTCAGGCCCACCCAGGCCACTTCGGGGTCGGTGTAGGCCACGCTCGGGATCACGCGGGCGTTGAAGGCGGCCGAGGCCAGCTCCTTGTTACCCTGCAGTTCACCGGCAATGACTTCGGCAGCCACGTGGGCTTCGTGCACCGCCTTGTGCGCCAGCATGGGCTGGCCCACGATATCGCCAATGGCGAAGATGTGCGGCACGTTGGTGCGCATCTGGATATCGACGTTGATGAAGCCACGGTCCGTGACGGCCACACCGGCCTTGTCGGCGGTGATCTTCTTGCCGTTGGGCGTGCGGCCAACGGCCTGCAGCACCAGGTCGTAGGTACCTTCGCTCTTGGTGCCGTCCAGCCCTTCAAACTGCACCTTGATGCCTTCGGGTGTGGCTTGCGCGCCAACCGTCTTGGTCTTCAACATGATGTTGTCAAAGCGGCCCTTGTTCATCTTTTCCCAGACCTTGACCAGGTCACGGTCGGCGCCCTGCATCAGGTCGTCCATCATCTCGACGACGTCCAGGCGCGAGCCCAGCGTGCTGTAGACGGTGCCCATTTCCAGGCCGATGATGCCGCCGCCCACAATCAGCATCTTCTTGGGCACGTCGGCCAGGGCCAGCGCGCCGGTCGAGTCCACCACACGCGGGTCGTCGGGCATGAAAGGCAGGCGCACCGCCTGCGAGCCGGCGGCGATGATGGCGCGCTTGAAGGCGACAACCTTCTTGACGCCGGTCTTCTCCTGCCCTGCCCCGACGGTTTCTTCCACCTCCAGGTGGTTGGCGCCGACAAAGTGACCGTAGCCGCGCACCACGGTGACCTTGCGCATCTTGGCCATGGCAGCCAGACCGCCGGTCAGCTTGCCGATCACCTTTTCCTTGTGGCCACGCAGCTTGTCGATGTTGAGTGCGGGCTTACCAAACTCAACACCCAAGTCGCCCAGGTGCGCAACCTCGTCCATCACGGCGGCCACATGCAGCAGCGCCTTGGACGGGATGCAGCCCACGTTGAGACAGACACCGCCCAGCGTGCTGTAACGCTCGACCACCACGACCCTGAGGCCGAGATCGGCCGCGCGAAAAGCGGCCGAATAGCCACCGGGGCCACCGCCGAGCACGAGCAAGTCGCAATCCATGTCGGCATTGCCACCGAAACTGGCGGCGGTCGGGGCTACCACGGGGGCTGCTGCCGGTGCTGGCGCGGCAGCGGGTGCCGCAGCAGGGGCAGCAGCTGGGGCTGATGTGCCTGCGCTGGCTTCGAGCACCAGCACCACCGAGCCTTGCTTGACCTTGTCGCCCAGCTTGACCTTGAGCTCCTTGACCACACCGGCGTGGGAGGACGGGATTTCCATCGAGGCCTTGTCGGACTCGACGGTGATCAGCGATTGCTCGGCCTTGACCGTGTCGCCGGGCTTGACCAGCAGCTCGATCACCGCCACTTCGTCGAAGTCGCCAATATCGGGAACCTGGATGTCCATGAGTGCCATGTTCAGTTTCCTTTAGAGCAACACACGACGGAAGTCGCCGAGG
>JACCDT010026712.1_pt1 | contig 11351 bp, 11 predicted proteins | sample 7446291 | NCBI WGS metagenome assembly JACCDT01 (sample SAMN15323446, study PRJNA562643) | freshwater metagenome | isolation source: river surface water | place: USA:Blue River Watershed | collected 2017-08-17 | reverse complement strand
GTTTTATGGAGAAGGAGGATCAGCGGCTCAGCGATGAGAGCTGCAGCGCGGTCGCGACTTCGGCGGATAGCTCATCCGTGAGCAACGGAAGCAGCGACAGCGTGTCGGCGTTGTATCCCGTGAAGTACTTTGAACGACGCCACACAGGATAGTCCCCTCTTCGCCAGGTCCTGTCTTTGCCTGCTTGGATGTTCTGGCTGAGGGTCATGCCGATATGACCTGAAATGTCATCCTGCCTCCCGAAAAGCTGGATATCCAAGGCCAGACGGGTTTCGCCATCTTCGCCGGCCGCGGCGACCCTCAACCCCCTGGAGGCGAGGAGCTGCTCCACCCTAGCCCTGACCTTCTCTTCCGGGACTCCGCCGTTCGCGACGCTCCCCGTCACCTTGACGGTGACTCGGATGATTGAACCCGCGGCATGGGGAAATATCTTATCCTCGTCATTCCGCGCGATGCGCGCGGCCTCGACGGCGGCACCGAGGCCCAGGCGACGTATGTCGTCCGCCGTGACCGCCGAACCCGCCGAAGTAGCGACCACCCTTTCGTAAGGAACATCGACGACCCTTTCGACGGTCACGATCTTCTCTCGTGGGAACAAGAGGGTCCACACGTAACCGCAAGCGAGCCCGACAAAGACAGGAAGGTAGAACGTGGATTTGCCGCCCGAAGATGCGGACGGGGACTGAGCCCGTGATACCTGCTTCGGCGCCTGTCGCTTCCGAGGCGGAGGTGTCTTTATCTTAGGCTTTTTCGGCGCAGGTTGAGCGGATTGCGCCTTCGACGGAGGGAAAGCCCTGGCGGCTTCGACCTCCGTCTTCAAGGACGCGAGCACATCCCAATCCGCCATCCCCTCCGTGTAGTAGAGATCCGACTCCTTGAATTCCCCGTACGCCAGAAGCTCGGCTATGCGATCGATCTCGAATTCGCCCATGATATGACCATTGCACGATATGCTGTAGCTGATGCTGCGATCGGGCGGCTTCATTGGCTCGGGGACGAAGCCAATCAAAGAAATCCCCAGTGCTTGTCGAGAACAGCCACTTGGCAGGACTCTTTAAGATTGCCTGTACGCGCAGGAAGAAGGCGTGGTCTGGCATGACCCAGCCCGTCGCAGAGCCGAGCTATGACGTCGCCCGAAAAGGGACGTCGCTGGGCTCCTACCGGCTGCCCGAACTCGCTTCCGGAATCGCCGCCGGCAAGCTGCTTTGGACGGATGACTGCTGGACCGAAGGCATGGAATCATGGGGAAAGCTCGCGGACATCAAGGACCTCGTCGAATCCGCCGCCTCGCCGCCTAGCCGACCAAACAACCCAAGCCGACTCCCGCTTTACCTCGGAGTTACCGGCGGAAGCCTGCTCTTGGCCGGCACCTTGGCTTTTTTCCTGACCTCACCCGATTCGACGGAAGTCTCGGCCGAGGCTCCGGCGGCCCCTACGGCAAGCTTCGCGGCTCCTTCAGGCATAGCCCGCGACAAGCCACGGCAGATGAGCCTCAGCGAAACCCAGGATAAGGTCTCGATGCTGGTTTCTTCCTCGTTCCAAATCAACAAGGCCGAGAACGGCACGACGACCTTCAGCCATCGCTATTACAAAGGTACCGGCAATCGGATCCCGCTACGGATTGAAATCGACGCAGAGGGGCGATGCCAGCTCCTGACCTTCTACCAAGGAAAGAGCTGGATCTTCCACCGGCAGCTACGCTTCGTCATCGGAAAGCAGACCTTGGAGACAGGAGTCATCGAACCCCATAAGCGCGGGCGATCGATCGGAGACGATAATACCGTGAGCGAAACCTGCCGGTTCGCGACCCCCGATGACGCCAAGCTGATCGTACCCCTTGCTTCCGCAGCCGACAGCCAGATCACCTTACATATGGTTGGGCTAAAGACGTTTGAAACACCTCTTTCCTACGAGACCAAAATCGCGATCAAAGAATCGTACGAACTCTCGGAGCTGCTATCGAAACGCCGCAAGCTCCTCGAAGAGCTCGGGATCAGGCCCTGAAGGTCAGGGACGACGTCCGCACTGGGCGGGAAACTCTCCGAACTGGGCAGACCCTGCGATGAAGGAGATCAAAACGGGGGGCGCGCTCGCATCCGTCAGCTTGAAGCAAAGCGTATAGGGAGCGGTCTCACTTCGGGACGAGGCATTGGTGAAAGTGACGATGCCCGACACGGCATAATATCGGGTGACCCCGTCATCCCAGCACTTACGTACCACGGAGACGTCCTCATCGGATAGTTCGATCACCCTCAGCTTCTGCATCAGCAATGACCTGCTGCGGCTGAATACCTGAGGTTTGGACAGCGGCCTGTCCTGCGAGGCCGCGGTATCGTAGGGATTGGAGGAAGCCGAAGCCGGCGTGAGCGGTTTGAGGGTGCGATACAAAGAAAGGTCAGCCAGCTGGCGGAACATGACGGGGGTGATGACTCCTGCCTGGAAATGATCGAACAGCGCCTCCGGCGCGCCATCCCAGTCCGCGGCGACCTCGGTTTCGGCGAACATCCGGAGCCTTCTTCCCGAAAACGGCTCCGTACAGCCAGCCCGGGATGCGACCGCATAAAAAGCCCAAGCCGTGGCAGGAGACGACGGGTAGATCCGGCCGGCGTCGAAATGCATGCCTAAAAGCAGCAAGGCGTCGGCATCACGCTTGCTGGCGGCGAGTTCGAAGAGACGAAGGGCCTCTTCGCTGTCCGGCTTGGCGAAACCGTAGCCGAAGTACGTGGCGACACCTCTGGCGTATGCCGCCCGGGAGTCGAGCACGGCATCGGCCGCAAGCGGCGCCTTGGCCGGGAAAGCCGTACGCACCGTATCAGGCATCAGGACCTTCTCGGCCAGAGCCTTGTCACGCAGCCCCTTGGCGACCAAAGGCGCCAGAAGCCCTGCCTCAAGCACCTGGAGATGCCGCTTCAAACCCGCTTCGGGAGCGGAAGCATCATTGGCCACATCCTTGAACCGGATGAAGTCGACCGTATCCGCTGGCGCCGACTCAGGGAAAGCAACGGTGCGCAAAGCCAGTCCGAACGCGAGGTCGTGGAAAGGATTGGCTTCATCCAGATAAAGCTGCGCAAGCGGCGCCAGGGCATCCTTCTCCCCCTGTATGGCCGCTTTCGTGAACCAGTTGCGGGCATCTTCAAGGCTCTTCGGCACCAGAACTCCCTCCAAATAACCTTTCGCGACCTCCAATTGGGCGGCAGCGCTGCCATCGCCGGCGTCCCTCAGCCTGTTGCGGAACGCCATCACCTTGGGAGAGTCCCACTTCCTAGGAAGTTCACCGCTGTAGACAACCCGGCGGCTCAATGTCTCGGGGAACGTCGCCCGGCCGTTGCAGGAGCTGCAGACCCAATGAACCTGGTACCCGAGGTTGGCCCCTTCGCGCCCTTCGATCCGAACGCCCCTGCCCTTGCCTTCGCAGGTCGAGCAACGACGGAGGACGGTGAAGGTGACCGTGGGATTCTCCTTCGCGATGTAATGGATCAGGGCGATCCTGGCGGCGTCGGTGTAAGGCAGGCGTTTGCCCGGAGTGCGCACGATCTCTCCGTCGGCGTTGTATTCCAGGCCATCGGCAAGCTGGTTGAAGACCGCATAGTACTCGGCTGGAGTGGCCGTCCTGAAATCCAGATCCTCACCCTTCGACGCGCAAGCCATGGCGGCCCACAGCGCGACCTGAGCAAGAAGCATGAAGCATGCCCTCGTCAACGGGGAGCGTCCTGGTGCATACCTGTTGGCCAGCATCGTCGCAGACTAAGGACGACGAACGCCCCGCCACAAGCAACTAAACGGGGTTTGTGTTTCTAGATGAATCCAATAGCAAAAGGCATGGACGCCAAGATTCACGTGAGCCGCAACCGGGACTCCCTGGGAGTCTTCACCGAAGAACAACTGAAGATGGCGATCGGCAGGGGCAGCGTGTACGCCAGCGATTTCTGCTGGAAGGCGGGCATGAAGGAATGGGTCACGATCGGCCAGGCCTACCCTCACCTCATCCCCACGACGCCAAGGGCCCATCAATCTCACCCGCCCTTCCCCTCCTCCGGGGCATCGACGCAGCCGACCGTCCATAGCAGCCAGCCTACTCCTTCAACCCCTTCGTCGACGGGGTACGCCCAAAACTCGACCGGACTGCCGACGGGAGGCGATCGTTTCTGCGCCTACCTGTTGGACGGCCTCTTCATGCTGCTCCTCTGCTGTGTCATCATGGTGCCAGCCGTCATCTTCCTCACCGTCATCTCCGAAGCAGGCAACATGCGCTCAAGCGTCATGGACTCCTACCTTCAGCTGCTTACTTACGGATGCGGCTTCTTCGGCCCCTTGCTCTATTACGGAATCATGGGTAACACCTCGCAAAACGCCACCTGGGGTCAGCGCATCATGGGGTACAAGATGGTGGACGCCCGCACAGGAGCGGCGCCGGATAGCGGGCAGGTCTGGAAGTGGGCCTTCTTCCGCGGACTCATCACATCCTGTTGCGGGTGCATCGGCTTGCTCTTCTTCATCCCGATCCTGAACGACGCCCGGAAACAATCCGCCTTCGACAGCTGGGCGGATATCCTGATGGTGAAGAAGTGAACCTCTCGACCTCCCGCTCAAGGCGCCGAACGCACCGGCGACTGGTTCAGGAAAGGGCCTAACACCCAGCGCAGCAGGTACCACAGCGCCAACGGGATTAGACTGAGAGAAAGCCCAGCCACGATCGACTTGTTTAATGCTGCTATCGGATGCGTCCAAGCGGGAAGATCGGCGAACAGCTCGGCCATGACCTGATGCTGGGAAGAAAGCCAGTGGCGTGAGAACAGGTAGGCAAAACTGAAGGACGCCAGTGCGCAAAGAGGGGTGAACAGGCAGGCGCGATGGATTCTTTCAAGCAGCTTCGCGCTCCCGGGAAACACGAGCAACGCAAGCAACAGCGGGAGAGTAATGATGGCCCAGGACTGCTCGAAGAAGCGACGGAACGGATTCCAGTCATCCGGCGCGAAATCGGTCTCCCGCAGTTTCGGCCAGGAGCCGGACGCAGGGTGCCGGTCCGTGTGGGAGGTCCACGATACCGGTTGGTCCGTGTTCGTGCGCATCTCCCTCGTATTCCAGATTTCCACGAGCTCGGAAGTCGTCAGCAGGCCTTGCTGATAAGGAACCGAGGGGTCCTTGGGCCGGAAGTCACGGAACATTGCGGCAGGCGTCAGCCTTCTAGAACGGCTATACGCGGAAGGCGAGATCTCGTAACGGATATCAGGTCCGACCGCGGTATAATGGTCTTCCTGCAAGTAAGGCTTATCGTCGGAGAGGTTCCAGCACACGGCGACCGTCGCGGCAAGCGATCCAACAAAACACAGACGTAACAAGACCTCGAAAGACTTGGCCAGGAAGCTGCGCATCCCGGCCCCGAACAGAGCCTTCAGGAAATTCCACGCCGCGGAGAAAAGCCGACCGACGCCGCGGAAAAGGAAGATGATCAGCCGGACGAGGGGCATGGCATCCGAATGCCCCCACCTGACGTTAGTGTAAAGCGTTAAGAAAAAAGCCCCGATGCTGCGGCGTAAAACATGGGACTCACCGATGGTCCGCCAGCACCCCCCAGGCGACCATCCCGTGCGTCCAATAGTGGTCGGTTGGTTTGAAGAGATCTTGATTCTTCAGGAAAAGGACGGCTTCTGGCGTGATGCCGTTGGCGATTTGAACGCCGTTTCGCGCGACCCAGACGGAGCCTTTTGGCGGAACCACCGGAGTCGTCAAAGGCGACTCGGCGAACCAACCCAGATCCATCGTGGATCGCAACTCACCTGACAATCCGCGGAACTCATTCGCGGAGATGACACGACCGTTTCCCGTAATCGAATGTATTTCGCGATACAGGCAATCGAGCAAAGCTTTCGCATCCGACTCCGCCCCTTCGTCCAGAAGGTAAATGGACATCCAACCCCACTCGAACTGGGAAAGCGAGTGGAGCCAGCGGTCGACCCCCTCGAACGAACGTGAATTCGCGAAGATGAGGACATCAGGCAACTTGGCGTCCGAGGACAGCCTCAATTCCAGGACACGCCTCAGCCCATCCGAGAGTAAGCCGACGCCACCGGTGGAAGCGACGACAGGAAGAGGATTCGCGGAAAGAGGGTTCCAATCATCCGTGGAACACTTGTCCGGCCCGAAACACACTAACCTTACACGCAGCGAACCGCTCTCGAGACGTTCCAAGGAACAAGGATCGGCGCGACAGGCATCAGCTAACCTCGAGAGGGAGTCGTTGACCAGAGGAAGCGCCGATTGATTCGTCTGGTCGGAAACGATGTAAAGGTCTGAACGTCCCATGGGCGACTAGTCCTTAGACGAACCAGAGGGCGTAATCCAGCCGGTTTCGTCTCCAGTGGCAAACCTGGCCGACCGGCGTCAACATGTCACGTGCCCACGTTCTATTGACTTCTTAACATTGACCACCCTTTGCCTCGGGACAATTAAAGGTTACCCCAGTGACATGAAAATGGCCCCCCTTCACTGCCTGCTAGCCATGGCCCTAGTCGGCTGCGTCTCCCCTTGGGAGAAGTTCTATTCGGGAGTAGAGACGCCTGCGGACTTTGGCTACGGAGGCACGACGGTGTGCCGTCGCGTGGATAATCCGGAAGAGGTGAAGGCATACTTCCGCGAGGGCTACGTGGTCTTCGGGGAATCGAGCTTCAACGCCGGCGGCGGCGTCTCCCTCGACAGCCTGCAGGCACAAGGCGAGAAAGTCGGCGCCGACGTGGTGCTCTACTGGGCCGGCAATGCTCAGACCACGCAAAGCGCCATGGTCATCCCCCAGTACAACCCAGGCACCCAGCAGACCACCTATCTCAACGGATATGGATACGGCGGCTCTTTTTCAGGCACTGCGACGACCTACACCCCAGGGACGTACAGCACCCAGGTCGTGCCAGTCACGGTCACCAGGATGGACTACTCCGCCCTCTTCCTGCGCAGACGCATCAACAAGCCCGCCATGGGCGTCCGTGTCCGCGAGATGACCGCCACGGAAGCTTCGGCGCTCGGCACCAACTCAGCGGTGGCCATCGAAATCGTGCTGAGGAACACTCCGGCGTTCGAAGCCGACATCATGGAAGGAGACTTCCTGCTGGAGATCGACGGAAGCAAGGTCCCCGACGTCCGCTCTTTTCTGGACATGATCGCGGCAAAACGCGGCCAGACCATCCGCGTGCTCATGTCTCACCGAGGCACGCGAGGTTACAAGATGATCAAGACCAACCCCTGAGCGAAGGACTCAGGGATTGGACAGCAGCCTTTGCCCGGCCGGAGAGCTGGCCGGAACGAGTCGGTCGCTCTTGCAGGAGCTGCAGACCTGACCACGCGTGGTCAGGCGCCAGATCGAATAAATCAGACCCGGGACGCACATGAAAAGCCAGAGCACGACCTCGATCAGGAAACTTCCCTTGGTGTGGCCTTCGGTGCCGGTACAACCGCACTGGGTGCACACCATCATACCGGGGGGATAGCTGCGCGCCGGCCGGCTGAGCGGCGGAGGAAGGGCTTGGCTGGCGGAGGGAGGCGGAGGAGCGACCTGATGACGCGGCGCCGACTTGGGCACATGTCGCATCCACTCTTCATGGCTGCTTACCCGAGCCCACGCAGCCATGCCGGCCGTCCAATAGTAGTCGGTCGGGAAGACCTGCCCCGTCGCGACCTTCGCGATCATCTCATTGCCGTCGAAAGTGCCGATGACTTGGCCTGAGCGTGAGATCTGATAGCGAGTCGCCGTCATAGGGTTAGTAGTAGTAATCTATGATGCACCCGTGACATCAACACCTTTCGGCTGAAGCTGCCTGCCATGCCATATCCCTGACATGTTTTCCGTTGAAGCAGGCAGGCCTGCCTCCACCCTATGAACCATGGCTACCCTATCCATGCTGGACGGACCTGTTTTCTGGGCGCTGCTCTGCCTGGCCTGTCCTGCAGTGACCGTCTTCATCGTGCTTAAGTCGATCAAGAAACCCAACGCACAGTCGGGGCAGATGCCTCACGGCGGCACCCCTCCCCCTCGCGCAACAGGCAATGCCGACCATCAGGTCTCACGGGCAGGACGTGTGCTCGGTACGCACTCCGAACCTGAACTCCGCCAGCTGCTCGCCTCCGGCCATTACCTCCCTGCCGATTTTTACTGGAAGCCAGGCATGCCCAGCTGGGCGCCCCTTTCCTCGCTGCCTTCCCAGGCCGCGAACCCTGTCGCCCCCGGCGCCTCGGCCGCCTCGGGGCAGCGCCTTGCGATCCAAGGAACCATCCTGAGCTTCAACATCCAGCAAGGGGTCGGTTTGATCAGCGGGTTCAACGGCTTCCGCTATAACTTCATCGTCGCCCAATGGGGCTCCCCGACCCTGCCGCCGTCGGTAGGCCTCGCGGTCGAGTTCGAGGCGAACGGTACTGACGCCGAAAACATCTACCCTGCCGCCGGACGTGCCGGCGCTCAGCCCTCAGGAGACTTCTACCGAAGCAGCGACAACGTCATCGTCGCCGGCGTCTGCGCTGGCCTCGCCCATAAGTGGAACAGCGACCCCGTGCTCATCCGTATCGCCATGGTGTTCGTCCCCTTCGGCTGGATCTTCTACATCATCGGCAGCATGAGCTGGTCAGCGCGCCCGACACGCTGAAAATCTTAGCAGCCAGCAAAGCAGGAAGATCATGTTCGACCCGCTCATTGGAAGAGAGTTAGCCGTTAGGCTCGGTGAAGAAGCCGTCGCCATATCTCAGAATGGCGGCTACGCAGGACCATCGGGGCAGGTCGACATCTCCCTGCAGTTGGCGGATTCAGTCAGGCTGACACGATTTTACGGCCCCGAGCATGCTCACGCACCGGCGAAGCGAGGACCTTACCTGACTCGCTTCGAAGTCACCAACGAGACGACCCTCTCGGCCCATCGCAGGCACCAAGCCAAGGGGCATGCGGTGGTCTCGCTTAACTTCGCTTCGGCCACCCATCCCGGAGGCGGATTCCTGCGCGGAGCCCGGGCGCAGGAGGAGTATCTCTGCCGTTCCAGCGGCCTCTATTTGGCAATCAAAGACTGTCCGATGTACGCATACCATCGGGCCCAAGGCGAGCATCTCTACAGCGACGCCATGATCTATTCACCTGATGTGCCGGTCTTCCGTGACGATGAACATGCGCTGCTCCCATCCCCTTATCTTGCCTCGTTCATCACCTCAGCCGCCCCATTAGCCAGGCTGCTGCGCGACGAAGATTTCGAACATCTGAACGAACGGCTCTTTTCCAGGATCAGCAAGATACTCACCGTCGCCCAGCTCCACGATCATGACTCCCTGATTCTCGGAGCATGGGGGTGCGGGGCCTTCGGAAACGACGGACATCAGGTCGCCGGCCTGTTTCATCGCGCCCTGACAACAGATTTCGCCGGCGCGTTCAAGGAGGTCACCTTCGCCGTAGTGGACACGACGCCCGAACGGCGCTTTATCGGCCCTTTCGCCAAGCGCTTCCCGGAGGCCACCTGAAGGCCGAATTAGTCAGCGGCACGGGGGTCGGGTCCGAACTTATTCGCTCCTTCCTGTCCGGGCGCGAAGAGAAGCCAGAGATTCAGGAAAGGCACCAGGACGAACCACCCCGAGAGGCCGACATCATGAGCGCGCTTGATCAGGCCGATCAGGAAAATCCAAAAGCCGATCGTAAGCAGGCCAAAAGCAAGACCAGCGGATAAAATGCTGATGAAAGCGGCGATCACCATCAGTGCGAAATTAAGGACGTAGTAGCCGAAGAGACCCCTCCTGGTAAGCCGACCATCCGTACTGAGATTCCCCAGATCAACGGTGAATAAATTGCCGGGCTTCAGCTCGTTGACCTGAGGTCGCGCGTCAACTTCCCCGCTTGAACTAGTCGCGGAACTGAAGACCACCCCGCCTGACTCAGGCTTAACATCATTGTCCGGCAAGGCTGCCTGTGGCTGTTCCGCATCACGGGCGACCCACGGGGGTGCTGGGTAAAATCCATACGGAAAGAAACTGATGGCCTTGGCAAGGGCCTCATCCCAGGAAAGGGCGGCGTCGGAATCGGATTTTGGCACCGTCATTCCGTCGGCCACATCGACTAGTTCGAATCCTGCCTCCATGAGCCTGGTTCGCGACGGAGACGTGACGGCTTCACCGATAAAAGCCTGCCTGCGAACAGATCTGCGCTCCTTGATGATATCAAGTCCTGCGCTCAGCTCACTCCCGGGGTCGGAAGCGAGATAAAGCACCAGCAAAGGAGGCCAATCGCCTTTGGAGGACGAAGTCGGCTTAACAAGGTTGGCATTCGCGTCCGATTCAAAAATCTGGAGGCCGCCAGCAAGATCCGACGACCCAGCTTGCGGTTCCCTCACCCCCGGAAAACCGATGCAGCATAATTCGGTCAGCGGAACGACCTGCTTGGCCTCTCCTGCCAACGATATGAAACTGAGCCACGCGATTTCCAAGGCCTGCGGATCGCATCGTAAACGATCTAACAGATGAGCAATCCCCCGGACCGCCGCTGCCGAACCATCATGCAGCACATAGACAGGGAGCCGACGGGATGAGTACATAAAACCATGAGAATATTTCCAGATTTACATGCCAACCTTAATCCCTCGCGACAGCCTTACATCCGGCGCCGTATCGTCGCCCTTCTTTCGCAGGACCATCCAGCCCCTCCGTGACCGCTGCTCAGTCAGTCCTCAAAAAACCTGAGGTCTCCAGAGCCGATCAGTGTTGGCGATCCATCAGTCCGTCGGACCTTTCGCCTGAAGGCCTAGCCCACGTGTCAACTTGCCCACCTGCCCCCTGCGCGGCTTCGCCTCGCGTCGTCTCCCTTGTCAACGTGTCAACTTGCCAGCAGGTCAGCTCAACTGCCTCGCTCTTGTCAACCGGCCAACCTGTCAACTTGTCAACTAATCTAGTCGTGCTTACGCGCCTACGGCGCGTCGCAACTCCGCCATCACCGCGCTTCCCGGATCGATCGCCATGCCGCTGGCATCCTTGACCGAACTCTGGTGGGCGTAGTCGGCGAAGATCTGCGATTTCTCGGCCACAAGGCGGACCAATAGTTCATCGATGGTTCCCTTGGCGATGAGCCGATGGGCGTTCACCTTCCGCGTCTGACCCATGCGACGGACCCGCGCGATGGCCTGGCGTTCGGTGGACGGCTTGAACTGAGGTTCCATCAGGATGACGACCTGGGCGCATTGCAGGTTGATACCAACGCCGCCGGCTTCGATCTGCAGGGCCAGGACGCCGAAGCCCTCCTGGGTGGCGAAACGGTCGATGACCTGCTGACGTTCGACGGAACTGATCTCGCCGTGGATCTGCGCGCAACCGCCGACAAGCGTGCTGACGTCATCGAGCACCTG
>JACCDT010093628.1_pt1 | contig 11352 bp, 7 predicted proteins | sample 7446291 | NCBI WGS metagenome assembly JACCDT01 (sample SAMN15323446, study PRJNA562643) | freshwater metagenome | isolation source: river surface water | place: USA:Blue River Watershed | collected 2017-08-17 | reverse complement strand
TCTGTTGCAAAATTTTATCAAAAATTTGGCCCAATCGATGAACCTTATTACGCCATAAACATTAATTACAGATTATTATGAATTTAAAACCTTGGATACAATCCGCCCGATTGAGAACATTACCCCTGGCCTTGTCGGGTGTTTTATTGTCTTGGGGGATGAACTTGATGAGTGAGCACGGCAGTCCCCAGTGGGATTTATTCATTCTAGCCATTTTAACAGCTATTTCTCTGCAGATTTTGTCGAATTATGCCAATGACTACGGCGATTTCAAAAAGGGAACCGATGCAAAAGCAGAACGTTCCGACCGAATGTTAACAGCAGGATTAATCACTGAAAAAGCCATGAAGCGAGCATTGATTCTATTTTCGGCTTTTTCATTGGTTTCTGGTGTAACGCTGTTGCGGGTTTCGTTTAACCGACATTTTTCTATGACATTCTCAGAAATGCTAAGTAGTTCCACGTTTTTGGTATTATTGGGAATTGGTTTACTAGCCATTGGCAGTGCCATTTTTTACACGGTTGGAAAACGGGCTTATGGTTATTCTGGCCTAGGCGACTTATTTGTTTTCATTTTCTTTGGACTGGTCCCTGTTTTGGGGATGGTTTTTCTGTTCGGATTTCATGAATTACACGTGGAACATATTCTGGGCGCCGTGGGAATGGGCCTTTTGAGCACGGGTGTTTTGAATGTGAACAATTATCGAGATATGATATCCGATGCTGAAAGTGGCAAGAAAACCATTGCAGTGAAATTGGGAGAAAAAAGCACCATTTTCTATCACCGTTTGTTGTTGGTTTTGGGCTTTTCTGGAATTATTTTTTCAGCCTACTTTTTTATAAACAGATTATTTAATTATGGAGCAATAATTCATTCATATGATATGCTTTGGATTTTTGGAACTTTTGCACCAACCATGATTTTAATGTCGCGACATTTCTCTGAATTTCGGATGTTACAACCTGGAAATCGAGAGGCACTGAATCCCCAACTCAAAAAACTATCGTTAACTATTTTGTTCACCGTTTTAACCTTTGTGGGATTAGCCATTTGGGTTTTTAGTGTATTATAACATTGGTTTATTGTAATATCTGTAATATTTGTTTCAACTGAGTGAATCGTTCATTGGGTTAAACTATCAATATTCGTGTTTCTATCCTAGTTGATTAATTATCCAACATGAAAATCAAATTTGAATCGCATCGTTTAGAATTCATAAAGCCGGCTAAAACTTCCCGGGGACAATACACGGAAAAAACAGCCCATTTACTGGTGCTTGAAACCAATGATTCACGTGGAAACTCACAACATTTTTTAGGAGAAGTTTCCCCTCTTCCTGATTTGAGTATTGATGGAAATGCAGATTTTAAAAGCATTGTTTTAGAAACCGTGGGTCCATTTGAAGACCAAAATTTATCACTAAGTGATTTAATAGATTTGCGTGAAGAGTGGAGCCAATATCCCGCATTGCGGTTTGGAATAGATTCCATACTTCAGGAGCTTCAAGCTCCTCCTATTTCCACCCCATTTACCCGAAAAGAAAAGGGAATTCCCATTAATGGTTTGGTGTGGATGAACGACATTGAATCGATGGAAGAAGAAGCGCTTTATAAAATCGAAAGTGGTTTCAAAATCATCAAATTCAAAGTGGGAGCATTGGACTTTGATGCAGAATGTCGGATTTTAGAACGGATTCGTAAAAAGTATTCTGCATTCAAATTAGAAATTCGACTCGATGCGAATGGCGCTTTTTCGCGAGACACTGCACTGGAACAACTTCGCGAATTAAGACGCTTTGAAATACACTCTTTGGAGCAACCGATTAAAGCAGGCCAACGCGATGATTTGGCTAAAATTTGTTCAACATCCCCAATTGATATCGCACTCGATGAAGAACTCATTGGGTATTCACACAACAATGGAGACGCATTGCGAATGGATATTCGTAAACTACTTACCGATGTTTCTCCCAAGTATATTATTCTAAAACCCACATTTATTGGTGGATTTGACCGTTGTGACATTTGGGTGGAAGAAGCTTGGAAAAAAGACATTGGCTGGTGGAGCACCAGTGCTTTGGAAGGGAATATCGGATTGTTCTCCATTGCAAAATGGGCATCCAAATACATGGAACATCCTCGTTTCATGGTTCAAGGTTTGGGGACAGGCAGTTTGTTTGTTAAGAACTTCCCGGCCAACAGTCAAGTGAAAAACGGACATTTGTACGCACTTTAACTTTAATACGGTGAAACCCGAATTTATTGAATTACTCAACAATGCCCTGCCCCCGGTTGAAGTTGATTCGCTTTTAAACGCCATATCAGCTACCGCACCATCTGTTTCGGTTCGATTGAATCGTAAAAAAATTGAATCCTTGGGATTGTCGGTAGATACCATTTTAACCGTAGAACATGAAGCCATTCCACATTGTCGAGATGGATTCTTTTTAAACTCCCGTCCCCTATTTACATCCGATCCAAGTTTACATGCGGGTTTGTATTATGTACAGGAAGCGAACTCCATGTGGATAGGCGAAATTGTTCGCTCCTTGGTGCAAAATTTACCTAACAATGCCGTTTTATTGGACATGTGCGCTGCCCCAGGCGGAAAAACCACGCATGTTTCTTCGGTTTTGAGGGATGGGGATGTGTTAGTTGCTAACGAAGTAATTTCCCAAAGAAATTCGATTTTGTTTGAAAATGTAAGCAAATGGGGCGATGGCAACACGTTGATTACCAAAGCAGATGCCAAATTATTTGCCAAAAGCGAAGCACGTTTTGATATCATAATGTGCGATGCGCCTTGCAGTGGTGAAGGGATGTTTCGCAAAGATGATGCTGCCATTGATGAATGGTCTTTAGATCATGTTGATTTATGTGTTCAGCGACAACAGCGAATTGTTTTTGATCTGTTCAACAATCTTAAACCTGGTGGTTATTTCATTTACAGCACATGCACATACAATCGAAAAGAAAACGAAGACAATGTGACCCTCTTCTGTACAGAACTCGGGCTCGAGGTGGTGGATATGGAGTGGGGTGAGAAAGAAGGTTTATTTTGTATTGAAAAAGGAATGTACAGATGTATGCCTCACAGAAGCAAGGGTGAAGGATTGTTTTTTACTGTTTTGAGGAAACCAGGTGACATTAATAATTCCTCATTTTCCGAGGATTTTCACGCGAAAAAACATCCCAAAAAAAACAAAAAGAACCCAATGAAAGTGACAGAAATACCGGTTCAAATTACAGAATTTTTTCCCGAATCGGAATTTCATATTACAGCTAAAGACGATGAATTTTACGCTATTCGCTGCGGAAACGTCGTATCAGGTAACGGCGCATCAGGAAACTTTGCTTCTGGAAACGCATCAAACGAAAACGCTGTAAATAGTAAGTCTGCACCTGCAAACTCAAACATCGCAGGGATAAAACAACTTCTAAAAGACTTACCGGGCCTGGTTCATCCAGGGTTTCCATTGGGAAATGTGATGAAAAAGAAATGGAAAGCCCATGTAGCTGCGGCTTTGTTAATCGATAGTCCTTTAAAAGCAAATCGCTGGTTAAACGATGCCGAACTGGCCATGTATTTACGACGTGAGTTCATTCCTCATCAACCACAAGAGGAATCGTGCACTAAAAGCCCTACTGAAGGCATGGTTTGTGTGAGTTTTAAATTACATGAAAATACGGACGTGAACTTAGGGATGGGTAACTCGGTGAAAAACGGTTTAAATAACTTGTGGCCAATGGAGTGGCGTGTACGTAGCATTTTTCAGGACACCCATCGAATCTGTGGGTGAATGTTTTACCAATGCGCTGTTAACCTGCGTATTTTTGTTATGTGATTAACATAAATCGATTTCAGTTGCCGAACGGATTACGCGTGGTTCATCATTTTGATCCCACTGTTTCCACGGTAGTTTTGAACACATTATACAATGTTGGTGCTCGAGATGAAGATGAAAAACGAACTGGGTTTGCTCATTTGTTTGAGCATTTGATGTTTGGGGGAAGCAAGAACGTAGCTTCTTTTGATCAAGAAATCGAGCATGCTGGCGGACAAAACAACGCATTCACCAACAACGAATACACCAATTATTACATCACTGTTCCACTAGAAAATGTGGAAACTGCGTTTTGGTTAGAAAGCGATCGAATGTTGGAATTGAACATCAACGAAAACACCCTCTCTGTTCAAAAAGGAGTCGTGGTTGAAGAGTTCAAACAACGCTGCTACAATGCACCTTTCGGACAACTTTGGCATCATGTGCGTCAGTTACTTTACAAGAAAAGTTCTTACCGTTGGCCAACTATTGGTTTGGAATTGGATCATATTTCGGATGCATCTTTGGATGATGTACGCGATTTTTACGGACGATTTTACACCCCACAAAATGCCATTGTTTCTGTGGTAGGGAATTTATCATTAGTGGAATGTAAATCGCTTTGCGAAAAGTGGTTTGGTGGAATTGAAAAAAGCGGTAATGCCAATTTGAATCAATATATTCAAGAGCCGATTCCGAACGAAGTTCGTCGTTTAGTTGAGGAAGATTTATCCCCTAATCCGGCTGTGTTTATACTTTGGAGGGGTCCATCTGCCCAAGAAAACGGAGGATTGGAATTGGAACTTTTTGCCGATATGCTGGGAGGTTCTGAAGTTTCTGAACTCAACGAGTCGTTGGTGAAAAACAAAAAGTTATGCAACGCGGCCGAAAGTTTTTATATAAAAGGGGTTGGCGAGGGAGTGTTTATTCTATATGGAATTTTGAATGAGGGAAGTACCCACGAACAAGTTGAAAACGAATTGTTGAATACGCTGCACGGGTTTCTAAACAAGGAAAGCGAAAATCAGTTTGTTTTTGAAAGTACTCAAAACAAAATTTACACCGGTTTGCAATTTGAACACATCAACCCCATGAACCGTGCACAAAAATTGGCGTATTGGGAATTATTGGGTGATGCAGAAAAAATAAACACCGAAGCACAAGAAGTTGAAAAAATCCAATTGAATGATTTATTGAATATTGCTAATCATCATTTAAATAATTCATCGAAGTCTGTATTGTATTATAATCCAAAAAAATGATCCACGAATTTCGCAGTGAACGTCCCGATGTTCGCACCATAAAAACATTCGATATTCCCCATTTCGGTGAACAATTGAGTCCCAAAGGACAACGTTATTTTCATCAACATACTGCCGACCTTGGCGTTTTAAGAATTTCAATTTGGTTTCCTTCTGGCATTAAAGAGCAAGAGAAACCCTTACAAACGGCGGGCGCAATGGAATTGTTGTTGGCTGGCGGTTGCGGGAGAACTGAAAAAGAAATCATTCAACACATTGAACACTTGGGTGCGTCGGTGAGTACCGATTATTCACTGATTGGTTCTGTTTTGAATATACGTTGTTCCAGCAAAGTAGCAGCGGAAGTTCTGCAATGGGTGGAGCAGCATGTTGAAGGTGCTGAATATCCCCAAAATGAAATCGACAACTATTTGCCGGTTAAATACGCTTCATTGGAGCGCAAGATGCAAACTCCTGGTTATTGGTCAGACCGCATTTCAAGAGAATCCTATTATGGAAGTTCCTCTTTGATTGGAAAGTTCGCTGATTTGGAAGACATTCTAAACCTAACTCGGGAAGATTTAGTTTCGTTTCACGCGAAACATTTACAATTAGGAAAATCTATGTTATTTGTTTCTGGCGACTGCAACGAAGAGCTGCTCAATGAGTTATTGAAAATTCATGACCAATATTTTACAGAGCCATTTTCGTTGCACATTCCCGAGGAGGAAATCGCAGGGTCCTGGGAAGCGGCACCCATAAAACATCATGTAAAAAACACCAGTCAAGCCAGTATGGTGTTATTAAAACATATTGGAAATATTGATGAAATCAATCAATATCGATTGACATTATTGAACATGGTTTTAGGGGGGTATTTCGGTAGTCGCTTGATGCAAGAACTCAGGGAAAAGCAGGGGTTGACCTACGGCATCAATTCGTATTTTCGTCCGGCATTGGTAGGAAGAACCTGGATTGTTTCGGGTGAAATGAATAGCGACAATGCGGACTTGGCTTTAACAAAAACGCTTGAAATCATGAAGGAAATGAAAGAAAATCTCATTTCCGAAGATGAATTGGAAAAGGCAAAACGTTTCTTTAGCGGTCAGTTCAGATCGGGTTTTGACGGACCATTTTCGGCGGCAGCCAAATTGCAGCAAACGATTTTGAGAAATCACTCGTCTATGTATTATTCAAACACGTTGAATGCTATTTGGAGCACGACTCCAGAGGATTTGAAGTTGTTGGCAAACAATGTTTTGGATGAAAAAACGTTTGTTAAAGTAATTTCAGGCGCCGTTTAATTTGTAACTATGAAGCATCACACATCCTTTTCCAAGTTTTTTTTCTTTTTCGGGGGATTTAAAACGCTTTTATTCATAGTTTTAACTACTTTTTTTGGTGTTGTTTCACGTGCACAAATCCCCAAAAATGGATTGGTGGCCTACTACCCTTTCACGGGAAACGCTTATGACTCTTCAGGGAATGGTTATCATGGTACCACCAACAACGTAACGCTTACGACGGATCGTTTTGGAAGAGCAAACTGTGCTTATGAATTTTCTGGATTCACTAATTCATACATTGAAATTCCTTCAACGGGTTTAAAAAACAACAACTATTCATACAGCGTTTGGATTAAGATAAATAGCTTGGGAATGAGTGGCGATTTGACTACTGTTTTCGAAGTAGCCAAAGGTGGAAATGCTACAGGACAAGCAATTACAGTAGCCAACAATTATCTCTCTTCCTTCAATGGAATCAACGGAGGTGGATACAATCAATCGGCAATTCCCTCTGCTTGGGTGGTTTCTACAAAAAAATTGCCTTCTACTAGTCGCTGGTATCATGTGGTTTTTGCTCGTGGTGATAAATTTCAATACCTATATGTTGATGGTGTTTTGAGGGATAGTTTTCGGAATGCCACCAGCATGTTGCCCGAGTATGGAAACCCCGTAAAAGCCATGTTCGGTGTTCGCTGTAATTACATCCAGCCATTCAATGGTGTAATTGACGATGGAGCATTATACAATCGCGTCATCACACCCTGCGAGGTGTTGGAATTATATACCGGCAAAGCAGGTTACACAAGTGTTCGTCCGGGGTTGAGTAAAGCCATTTTACACAGAGCTTGTTTAGACCGAGTAACTGGTGAGTTAAATTTATTAATGACCCCATCGAAAGACACCTTTTCCAACTTTGTATTATATCGCATTTGGGGTCGTGATAATGCAGCAGCTTCATTTCAACTATTACATCAAGAGACATCAATTAACAAACAGACTTTGAATCTCTTTCCTCCAAATAAAAAACGTTGGGAAATTTATGTTAGTACCCATTGGAATGCTTGTAAAAATTTAGATTCGGTAATTTCAAATACTGTGTTTGTCGATAATATTGCGCCTTCTTATATTGAGCCCGATAGTGTTTCGGTAGATCTCATTACTCAAAAGGTTATTGCAGGTTGGACTTCACCTTCGGATGCTGACATAATGGGATACAGTCTTTTCAAGGTGGATGTGGTTGGAAACAACCAGTTGATAGATGAACAGAATGTTTTAAGTTATCAATTTAACACGGGCACCTTTGATTCCAAGGTGGGTGGAAATCGATTGGCCATTGCAGCATATGATAGTTGTAGAAATGGGGGTATTATTTCAAAATCACATTCTCCTATTTTACTTTCTTATGAATTGAATAACAATTATTTGTGTAATAAAAGTATCCGTTTTGAATGGACCAATTACGTTGGATGGAGCAGTGGTTCTCAGTTAATCATAATCGAGGATCTGGATGCTGGAGCGGTAATTGGCAAAGTGTGGTTAAATGGTACTGATAATTCGCTGGATTGGACACTTCCCTATTTAGGCTTTAACATCCGAATTTATGTAAGAGCTTTTAAGTCAGGTAACAACAGCATCAGTTCCACCTCAAACATTGTGAGCGGATTGGTTGGGGATTTTCCCCAACCCACTACGCTTACTGCGATAGATTGGATCAGTGTTGAATCGGAACCAAACATAGAATTAAAGGGTAGAAAAAATGCAGGCGATAGTGCTGTCTTATACTTCAAAGATTTCGGAGCTTCCACGTGGAACGTGGGTACTATAATTAATAAAAGTAATACAGATTTTTTGTATAATCATACCGCTTCTAATTCATCTAATGGATTGACTGATTTTAAGTTAGTTCGATACAATCACTGTAAAACTGCGGTTGACAGTAGTACTATTTACAGAAACATTTTACTAAGTAAAAATACGAATAAAGAGCTTATTTTCAGTCCCCAGTCAGGTTGGAAATCGGATGGACTATCCCATGAATATCGCTTAATGGAATTTAAAAATGGTGGTTGGTCGTTGGAAGGAACATTAAACGAATCCAATCCCAATTATATGTTTACTCCTACTGGTTATGGTGTACGTAAATTCAGAATCAAAGCGGTTACTTTTGATCCTGTTTATGGGTCATTAAATTGGTCATATTCTAATGTAATTCAATTAGATATGGGTTTTGATTCATCCCAAGTTGACACATTTTTAATACCCAATGCCTTTACTCCTGGAGGAGTTAATCCGGTATTTAAGGTATCTAATCCAGCGGTTCTCCCTGGCGAAGCGCAGATGTACATTTACAATCGTTGGGGTGAAATTTTCTATCGTTGTGACGCGCTTGTGGGATGGGACGGTACAGATGGAAAAGGCGAATTAGTTCCTGACGGTATATATGTTTATGTAATTGAAGCTCGCTACAGAAGGCAGTTGAAACACATTCCCGGAACCATAATGGTTTTAAAATAATATCGTTTCATTACAGCAATGGTTCTAGTTCTATATTGAACTGAACAATGGATTTGTCAGTGGTAAAACTGGTGGAGTTTTCTTGATAACAAATAGACAAAATCTCATTAGAATGCATGTAATTTTGTATTACTAAACTTAAAGAAGTGTAAGATTTAATGACAATTATTCAATATAGATTGATTAAGAACATTTTATTTTTCATACTTTTTTAGAATACGTGAAACCAAAAGCAAATAAAAATGGGAAATAATATTGGTTTTTATGGTAAATGCAGGTTCTTAAATGGAACCGATCGCCAGAAAATTCGGACGTTGTTGCAACAGATAGCAAATAATCATCGATTTGAAATTGACTCCCTTTCCTATATTTATGTTTCTGATGATGAATTATTGGAAATGAATCAGCGTGTTTTAGATCATGACACTTACACTGATATCATTACTTTTGATTTGTCGGATATGGAAGGGAGAATAGATGGGGAAATTTATATTAGTAAAGATCGTGTTCAAGAAAATTCCGTTACGTTTAATACAACATTTGAACTGGAAAACATCCGTGTACTTTCTCACGGTTTATTGCATTTAATTGGATTCAAAGATAAAAGTGAAATTGATATAAAGGAAATGAGAGAACAAGAAGACCTTTGTATTGAGATATATAATAAAATGTAATCGATAATTAACTTTTAACATACAACAATCATCGTTTATTTTCATTACGAAAACCTAAATAAACCTTCATTAGAAGTAAAATTATCAGAAGAAATCACCGATTAATAATCAAAAAACAAAGGATACAACAACAACAAGAATGTAGGATTAATTACCCAGTAAGCGTAACACAGCCTTCATAAATAATAATAATCACATAAAAAAACGCAAAGTTCCACGTGAAACTTGAATAAAAATATGAATCAGTACGATGTAATAGTAGTTGGAGCCGGGCATGCCGGATGCGAAGCTGCAAATGCCGCAGCAACGATGGGAAGTAAAGTACTCCTTATAACTATGAATATGGAAACCATTGCTAAAATGAGTTGTAATCCTGCAATGGGCGGAGTAGCAAAAGGACAAATTATCAGAGAAATAGATGCACTAGGTGGCATGTCTGGAATCATTACCGATAAAACGATGATCCAATTCCGCATGCTAAACAGAAGTAAAGGTCTAGCCATGTGGAGTCCTAGAGCACAAAGCGACAGATGGAGGTTCTCAGAAGAATGGAGATTAGCACTCGAACAAAACCACAACGTAGATTTCTTTCAAGATTCGGTAACAGAAATTATAACTGAAGGAAGCAAAGTAACTGGGGTCCAATGTGGGATGGGAAATAAATTCTATGGCAAAAGCGTTATCATCACCGCTGGAACATTTTTAAACGGTATTATTCATATAGGAAGGAAACAATTTGGAGGTGGACGAATGGCTGAGAAAAGTTCAACAGGCATTACCGCACAGTTAGAATCGCTTGGATTTACTTCAGGTAGAATGAAAACAGGGACACCTCCAAGAATAGACGGAAGATCATTAGACTATAACTTAATGGAAGAACAAAAGGGCGATGAACAACCGTCAAAATTTTCATACTTAGAAACCACTACCCCATTACAACATCAAAAGAGTTGTTACATCACATATACCAATCAAAATGTTCATGAGATACTAAGAGAAGGTTTTGAAGATAGTCCGATGTATAATGGAAGTATAAGCGGACTGGGTCCGAGATATTGTCCATCAATAGAAGACAAGATAAATCGCTTCGCTGAAAGAGACAGGCATCAAATATTTGTAGAACCTGAAGGCTGGAATACCATTGAGATATACGTTAATGGATTTAGTACTTCATTACCTGATGAAATACAAGTAAAAGCATTAAAAATGATCCCAGGATTCAAAAATGCCAAAATTTTTCGACCTGGATATGCTATCGAATATGACTACTTTCAACCCACCCAATTATACCCTTCTCTTGAAACCAAAATCATTGAAAATCTATACTTTGCGGGACAGATTAACGGCACTACAGGATACGAAGAAGCAGCTGCTCAAGGCCTTATAGCGGGCATAAATGCTCACAACAAGGTAAATGGTCAGGAAGATTTAATTCTCAGAAGGGATCAAGCCTATATTGGAGTACTTATAGACGACTTAGTAAACAAAGGAACAGAGGAACCCTATCGTATGTTTACGTCAAGAGCCGAATACAGAATTAGTCTAAGACAAGATAATGCCGATGAACGATTAACCGAAATAGGATACAAAATTGGATTGGCTAGTGAAACACGATTCAGAGTTTTACAAGAAACTCAAAAACTAAGCGATCAACTCATTCACCTATTAGAAAAAACTTCAGTAACACCGGATGATGTAAATTCAAACATAGAACTAACCTCCCCTATAAAGGAAAAAATGAAGGCTGCGAAACTGTTATTACGTCCAGAGGTTGAACTAAACCATTTACAAAAAATAATACCTCAAATCAACT
>JACCDT011387536.1_pt1 | contig 11354 bp, 9 predicted proteins | sample 7446291 | NCBI WGS metagenome assembly JACCDT01 (sample SAMN15323446, study PRJNA562643) | freshwater metagenome | isolation source: river surface water | place: USA:Blue River Watershed | collected 2017-08-17 | reverse complement strand
TCGCAATAAAAGATCGATTACTTTGGATATTTCGACCCCAGAAGGTCAAGAAATCATCAAAAAACTGGTTTTAGAGACCGATGTGGTGATTGAGAACTACAAAGTCGGCCAATTAAAGAAATATGGCTTGGATTACGAGAGCCTTAAAAGCCTTAAAAAAGATCTAATTTATTGTTCTATAACGGGTTTTGGTCAAACTGGTCCTTATGCTCACCGTGCTGGTTATGACTTCATCGTCCAAGGCATGGGTGGTTTTATGAGTGTCACCGGTGAAAAAGAAGACTTGCCTGGTGGCGGGCCACAAAAGGCAGGCGTGGCCATCGCTGATATTTTCACAGGGATGTATGCCACCTCTGCCATTTTGGCGGCTGTGGTGCATCGAGATCGCACAGGTGTGGGTCAATACATTGATTTGGCATTACTGGATGTTCAAGTGGCAACCATGGCCAATGTGGCGAGTAATTATTTAGCAAGTGGCGTAGCTCCCAAGAGCTGGGGCAATGCCAGTCCCAACATCGTGCCCTATCAAACCTTCAAGGCATCCGATGGTTGGATCATTGTGGCTTGCGGCAATGATGGTCAATACCGTCATTTTGTAAAAGCTGGTGGTCAAGAAGAATTGGCAGACGATAGTCGTTTTGCAAGCAATCCAGAACGGGTGCGTCATCGCGATACTTTGGTACCGATCTTGAGTGCCATGGTGGCCAAGAAAACCAAAAAAGAGTGGATTGATGCACTAGAACAAGCAGGTGTTCCATGTGGCCCGATCAATAACTTTGAAGAAGTCTTTGCAAATGAGCAAGTGCAGGCACGTGGCATCAAGATGGAAATGCCTCATCCCAAAGCTGGCAAAGTTAATTTGGTGCGCAGTCCGATGCGCATGAGTGAAACTCCCGTGGTTGAAAAACGACCACCGCCTTTATTGGGTGAGCACACCGAAGAAATTTTGCAAGAACGTTTGCAAATGAGTGCCGCAGAAATGAAAGCTCTCAGAGATAAAGGCGTTATTTGATTAAGTGCTTGAACAGATTAAAAACTTAATTTGAAGTGTTAAGCTAGCGCCCTATTCAAAAAGCTCGCCATAGTACAGTGGATAGTACAACTGCCTCCTAAGCGGTAGACACAGGTTCGATTCCTGTTGGCGGGACCAATCAAGTCGCTTGCGCTAATCTGTCTCCAACCATCTGCAAATACATCCGCAACTCATATACCCTCACGGCATATTTTTTGGGCACCTTCATAGCCATTGCTTGTTTTTGCAGAGCCTGCCATTCCTCTTGCCATGGTTTTTTAGGATTGGCCACCACAGCCAATTCAAGGGCTCTCAACTTTTTATAGACAGCAGATGTTTTAGCATCAACGCCCATTGAAATTAGTTTGGGTAAAAGATTGAAGAGCGGTATCAAGATAGCCAAGAGTGGCAAGATGACTCTGATTGCACGATCCACCCAAACAACACTCCAAAATGGTAAATGGCGATGTAAAAAGGATGGTCCAGTTTTAAGGTAATGCTTGGCATCATCATTGTGTGGCCAAGAAAAGCCATGCTCAGACGGATAGTCACTTTCTTTTTGCAAGAGCCCTAATTGACTGATACTTGCATCCATCGCTCTCATCAAAGGAGTGATCAAGGCAGGATGGATATCATCACTCACAACCAAAGCTGCTGGAGCAGCCAATATAGCGATGTCTTTTTTAGGTAGATCTTCAGCCAAATTGATCACACCTCTTGGCACTGTGACTTTTTTCAAAAAAGGCATGCGCACTGTGTAAGCATCGGCTTGTTCAAAACTCATCACAGCCAAGTTGGGATTGCGCAAATATTCCAAAACAATCGGTGCCTGTGGGCCACTGACCATCATCACTGCATCGAGTTCATTTGCTTGCAAAGCCTTGAGGCCCTGCGCAGCAGTGAGCTCTTTCAGTTGAATAGCTGGTTTTGTAGACTTCACATCCATTTGATTGAGCTCTAATAGTTTCAAGCCCAAGTCACGCGTGCCGCTACCAGGCAGTCCAATAGAGAGTGATTTATTTTCTAATTGTGTGATTTTTGTCAGAGGCTCTTTGAAGGCCGACTTGCGATAAAAGATCCAAACTTGTTCATCAAAGACCGATGCTAAAGCTGAGATGTTTTGATTCTCAGAGACTTGACCAACGCCCCCTTGCAAAATTCCGACATGAAATTTTGAGTCTGCCTGATTCAAGCGCTCAATGTTTTCTAAGCTACCTGCAGAGGGCAAAACTTCTAAAGTGATTTTTTCTTTGGCAAGCTCTTTGGCTAATTGTTGGCCAAAGCGATAGTAGAGGCCATTATCAGCACCGGTTGTCATCACAATTTTATTTGGTGGGGTTGGCACTAAAAACCAAATCAACAAACCTAAAAAGAGAATGACCAAGAGCGGCAAGGCAAAGAGCAAAGGTGGCTCAAGTAAACGTTGGGTCAGTTGTTGAAATTGATTTTTCATGATATTTAAGATTTGAATTGAATTATTTACTGATCAAAGAAATGCCCAGCGGAATTCCTGCATCTTCAGCCTTTACTACCTGAGCTTTACCGACCCTGACTCGGTCTTTCATATCAGGAGAGTTCTTTAAGAAAGCATCTTTCGCATTGTTTGCACGAGTATTGGCCAGAGCAATCAAGCGAGCCTCGTTGATATTTTGGGCCTCGATCAATTCTTTGCGCAAGGTTTCCCAGCGTTCTGGTGTATTTGGCAATCTGATTAATTGCTGAGCTAGCTTGATACGCCCTACTTGTGATCCATACGCAGATTTGAGACCACTTTGAACGCGAGGATCCGACAAACTAGGATTAGGTAATGGCTCAGTATCTTTTAACTTGAAGCCTGCAGCCAATAGGATGGCACGATCGGCATTGACCCTGGCCAACTCTTGGCGATCTACTTGTGGATCGTAGGTGCCATAAAACTCAACAACAGCATTGGCTTTTTTCTCAAGCAGCTTGGCCACTTTTTCTAATTTTTCTTGTTCAGGAGGTGTGATGACACTTTCACCTGCAGCGGTGTAGATACCATCCAAGCCCTCTTCCCCAAATAAAGATGCCAAGGCCCTAAAAGGAGCTGTGACGATGCTCGATAGAACATTGCGCAGGGCCTGCCAGAACAAATGACCCACACTGAATTCTGGTGAATCAACATTGCCTTTGATTGGAATATTGACATCAATCATGCCATCCGAATCTTCCAAGACAGCAATGGCTAAACCAATCGGTAATTTCACACCTTTAAAGTCAGGAACTTCATTGCCCAATTTGATCTTACGGATCACAAAACGATTTTTACCCAGTAACTGACCTTCTTTAGCGGTATAGCGCAAATCAACATCAATGCGTCCTTCATCAATTTGATAACCAGCAAAATTGATTGCATAAGGATTAATGGTATTGAGTGGCAGATTCTTAAAGTTCAAAGAAACGTCTGAGTTTCTTCTTGGATCTTCAAAAGCAGCCTGACCTCTCGCTCGCAAACTGCCACTTTTATCAACTGCACCATCCAAAGCGATGGTGGCGTATTGCCCAGGCACATTGCTAACACCTAACAAGGAACCGTTGAGTTGATTGATATTGGTTTTAAAACCAGGTTTGATAGATGCATCTGAAAAATACATCCGACCTTGGTTGACTTTGACTGCTTTGATGTCAACCTCAAAGGCTGGCTTGCCAGCTGCCTTGCTTACTGGTGAAGTACTTGGGGTCGATGAACTTGCTGTAGTTGTCGTCGTTTGATTTTTCATGAACAAACGACGGAAGTTACTGAACTTATCTTCGCCGATCGAGAATCGGGCCAATGGCTGAGTGAGGACCAGTTCTTGAATGCTGAAGCGCTGTTGCTGTTTTTCTAAGAAGTCGAGTTCAAATTTTGAGAAATAAGCTTTTTTCCAGCTGAGCAATGGATCTTTTTCTTTAGGCTCATAGATGGCCAACTCATCAAAATCAAGATCGCCCAAAATAGCCCAACCGCGTTGATTGGTTTTTAGTTTGAGTTCTGCGCTGACGGATCCTTTTTGTGTGATCAACTTCTCATTGGCTGGCAATAAGGCAACAAATGGGGCCAAAGGAAGGTCTTTAAAAGTGACACTTCCATCAAGATCTGATTTTTTCAAGTCATAGCTTAATTGACTGTTAAGAACAGAATCTTCGATCTTCAAATTGATCTTCAGATCAATTTTCTCTTGAGCAGTCATATCTAAATGACCTCCAACTCCCAGGCTTGAGAGTTTGAGACGGTTGGCAGAACCTGGAATGGCCAAATCGACATTCTTTAAGTTCAGGAGATAGTCACTTTGCACGCCGCGAGCACCACTTGGGGCATAGTTGGCGAACTCTTTGGCCTGGAATTCAACATCCTTGAACAAGTAGTCTGTTTTTTTGACACTATCCTTGATGGCAATTTGACTATTTTTTATCTGAAACTGATCAATCTCGATTTTTAGGCTCGATGGCTTTGCATCCGGTTTTTTTAGAGCTTGGATGGCCTTGATCAGCTCTAGAAAATTCCATTGAGCCACACCCTGCTTATTGGATGTGCGCTGTAAAGAGATTTGGGCCTGGTCAATCTTGATCTCTGATAGATGAATCCGGCCAATCAAAACATGGATCAGTTCAGCATTGATGCTGAGATGGGCAATATTGATCAGTGGGAGCGCCGCTTGCTTTGAAGCAGACTCTTTGGATACTTTTAAGCCATGGATATCTAGCTTGAGTATCCATGGTGATACTTGGAGTCGCTCATAGCTGATCTGATGGCCAATACTCTTACCGTATTGATCGACTGCATTCTTAATAGCACCTGGCAGAAAGATGGCCAAAGCAGCCCAAAAAATCAAAATCAGGGCAGCAAAAGCCAGCCCAACCCTGATGATTATTTTTTGATGTTTCATACCCCAATAATAAATTGACTGGACGTCTTTGGGATGAATGTTTTAAACCTTACTTCTTATTTAGTAACCGGTGGAATAACAGTGCTTCTTGGAGCGACTGTCAACATGACATTGGCTTTTCCACCAAAGCCACCTTCTTCGATTTCAATGGTGGCGGTTCTGTCTTTTTTGATGAACACCAAGATGCTGTTTTTAGATTTGGTGGAAGAAACCAGTGTCCAGCCTGCTTTTTGGAATTGATCTCTGAAGAATGTGAAGGTTTCATTGGCATTTTGTGCTGAGATGATCGCCACACGACCCGCCCAACCATCACCACTACCCAAAATCAAGGAATTTTCATTATTAATGCGTGCGCCACCCGGCATAGGCATTTCGCCAAGCAATTTTGACTGAATATCCTGAACTGATTCACCGTCGGCATTTTTAAGTTGAGTCGTTCCGCAGGCACTCAATCCCAAAGCAATGGTAATCATGGAGCTGATGAGTAATTTATTCATGGCGAGCCTTCCTGAATGACATATTTTTTCAATAAAGATAAGGATACACCCAGTCACTGAATTCATTGCTTGATTTGATCTAATCATTTTCTACCAGCAATCCTTTTAGATTGATTACTTGAAATAGTTGAATGAATTTAAAACTGTGTTAGCTAAATTATTCTTAAAAAGATAAAAACTTGCCTTGAAATTATTTATTACAAAAAATAAGCGTAAAATAATTTACTTGTTCAATGTCAATAGGTGAAAAAATTTATTTTGCGAAATTTTTCTTCATGACTTATCCACAGTTTGTGTGGACTACTTGATCGCAAATTTGAAAAAGTCCTTATTTGATAATGGTGGAGCTGGCCTGCTTAAAAATTAGGCAGCAATGGATCATGCACTTAATAGGTGAACTTTTTTGTCATATGTTTGTAAAAAAAAGTTTTCTTAATTTGCTTGACAAAGAAAAATCTCACCGGCCTTCTCTTCAATTAGCAATTTAATCAGGCGTGATCCATGTGGGCATGGTCCAGAAATACATTCGCCAGTATCAGGTAAATATTGTGCATCGTGCGATGCACAAATGATGGCTGTTTTGTCATTCGTGAAGAATTGACCCGGTTGCCAATCGAGTTCCATTGCCACATGAGCACAACGATTCAGATACGCGTGCGCCTGACCATCAAAACGAATCACAAAAGCGGGTAATGTTTCATCAACACGATGGTCAATCGATCCAACCATGCCTGCAATGTCTGAAGTTCTGACCATGAAACGAAAACCTTCATCTTGGTCTTGTATGTGATCACTGGAACAGATGCGATGACCTGCCTGAATCAGGGGTTCAAAGTCATCTTCAGGGGTATTGGTCTGATCGGATGAGGACATGGGGCTGGCTTTCAGTGAATATAGGTTAATTACTTGTTTATTTGAGCTTAATACCTGCTTTAGCAGATAATCTAATAATATTAAGAAATATTGTAGACATGTCATTAATTTCAGCAACTACCAAAGCAGCTTTAGAAGAGCTTTTAGAAACTGCCCTGCGCCCTGCGCCTGCAGATTGGTTGGGAATTCGTTTTCGTGGGCAGATGATTGGCTATGTCCAGCCAGATTACATCGCAACCATCAAATCCTATATTGAAGATACTGAGACCCCAGCCTTGGCTTTGTTTGGGGAACATCTACATCTTGAAAATCTACCCCCATTTTTACTGAGTCAAGAACTTCAAGACTTGGCTGAGTTTTTAAAGAAACAAGGTTTAGCTCCTGGTTGGCGCAATGAGTCTTATGCCTGGTTAGACGAGCATGGTCATGAGCGCTTTCGGATGGAGCGAGCAGCATTTCGATCATTGGGCCTGCACAGTCGTGCCTGCCACATTAATGGTCATAGCGCCAATCAAGAGATGTTTTTGGGCATGCGCAGTGCTGATAAAGCCACTGACCCAAACATGCTTGATAACTTAGCGGCTGGCGGCTTGAGTGCTGATGAGACTTTGCAACAAGGCGTGATCCGTGAGCTTTGGGAAGAAGCGGGTGTTCCTACTGAGATTGCTCGTTTGGCTCAACCAGTGGGTCACATCCACGTGAGACGAGTGGTAGAGCCAAAGGGTCTTCATGATGAGAGCTTGTACACCTATGACTTGTTAGTGCCTGATGAGTTTGAACCAAAGAACATTGATGGTGAAGTATCAGGTTTTATCAAAGTTCCTTATGCACAAGCCGCTGATTTGATCCTAGAAGGCGCCTTAACGCCAGATGCGGCAGCAGTTGCTGCAGATTTTCTTTTAAGAAAATCTTAAGTCTTTAAGACACCATGGAGATCATCGCTTTCACGCTGTCTCTGATTTGTGTGGCTCTAAATGCCTATGGCCATATTTTTACTTGGCCTTTGATGATTGCCAGTTCTGCTGCTTATGCCTGGGTATTCCAGGACGCTAAATTGTTTGGCGATGCATGGTTACAAGGTGTTTTTATTCTTTTGGCCATTTATGCATGGAAGACTTGGCATCAATCAAGCCAAGCAACTCAAACAGAAAGCGCACACACAAGTTCATTCAAAAGAATGCCCAAAAGCTGGCCTTTGATTGCCAGTTTTTTATGGTCGGCTTTGTTTTTGATCATTCATTATCTGTTGGTGAACCATACCAGCTCAGATGTGCCACTCATCGATGCTTTTTTAACGGCTGGTAGCTTATTGGCCACTTATATGAGTGCGCAAAAGTGGCTCGAGAATTGGTTGCTATGGATTTTTGTGAACAGTATTTATATTGTTTTATACATTTATAAAGATTTGCATTTAACTGCCCTGCTGTATGGTCTTTTGATTTTTCTTGCAGTGCTTGGCTGGTTGCAGTGGACCAAGAAAATCAAACAGAGTGAGCAAACCTCATGACTGCCGTCTTAAGAATCGCCCTCGTCGGCGCTGAGTGCAGCGGCAAAACAAGCTTGGCTAAAAGCTTGGCTGATGCTTTTTCTAAAGATTATCCCAGCGCCTATGTTCCGGAGTATTTAAGACTATTTGTCGATCAAGAAAATAGAATCCCACGACCCGATGAGCAAATTGGTATTGCCCAGGAGCAACAATCATTGGAGCGCACGCTTGCCAATGACCTGATCAAGCAACACAGCAACCCAGAGTTTGTTTTACTTTTTTGCGACACCACCCCATTAATGACTTGCATCTATAGTGAAGTGGTTTTTGGGGGCACGAATCCAGAGCTGTTTAAGTTAGCCCAAGCTCATGACTATGATTTGACGATCTTTACCCAAATAGACTTCCCATGGCAAGAAGACGGTCTACAGCGGGATGGGCCTGTGGCACAGACCAAAGTACATTTCAGGGTCAAAGCTCGCTTAGATGAGCTGCAAATACCCTATCAATCAGCCTTTGGAGACCCAGGACTGAGATTACAAAAGACCCAAGATAGTGTCAGGGCTTTATTAGAAAAGCGCAAAGCGCAAAAATCCATATAATTACGTTTATCTAGAAGTTTTAGATATTAGCTCGGGGTCCTGCATCGTTAGATGTGGGTGAGAAATACCCGTTGAACCTGATCTCGATAATGCGAGCGCAGGGAAGCGTCCAAACCGCATCCCCAACTCGCCATCGTTTATATAAGGAGTACTGACGATGGCTTATACGCCAAAACTGAACCATATTGCAGGCGCATGCGCCCTGCTCTTTTGTATCAACTCACAAACTTTTGCTCAATCTGAGACGCAGTTGTCACCAGTGGTGGTAACTGGTGAAAAAGGCACCGGTTATGTAGCAAAAAAAGCTTCAATAGCCAGTGTCACGGGAAGCGATGAGTTTGAGCTTAAATCACTCCCTGGAAATGTGAATGTCATTTCAAAAGATCTGCTAGATGATAGACAAGCTCGTGTCATGTCAGAAGCAGCAAAACTGGATGCTTCCATTGGTGATCACTATGCCCCTGTTGGCTACTACGAGAATTTATACATACGTGGTTTTCCACTTGATCCAGCTACAAGTTACCGTATCAATGGAATGTCTGCCACAGGTGAGCAAAACTTTGCTTTTGAAAACAAAGAACGCCTAGAAATACTAAAGGGTACGAGCGCTATGCAAGGCGGCGCATCGACCCCTGGCGGATTAATTAACTTTGTCACCAAGCGATCTAAAGAAGTTCAGTCATACACAGTTGGACTTGGTGACCGAGGTGGCAGCTATACGGCAGTTGATTACGGTACTTTTTTGAATAAAGAAAAAACTCTAGGCATTCGTTTAAATGCTGCAAAAGAAGAGCTCAGACCATATGTGAAGCAAGCAAAAGGACAGCGCGAGTTTTTTAGTTTAGCCAGTGACGCAAAAATCAGTCAGCAAACACAAGTGAAGTTTGACTTCGAATATCAGAACAGAACTCAACGTTCAGTTCCAGCTCTGAGTCTGCTTGATAGCCGAGTTCCAACCGGCATCAGCCCCGACATTAATCTTTCGTACTATCCATGGGTTAAACCTACAGAGATTCGCTCAAAGTTCATGGGCTTACAAGTAGATCACCAAATCCATGACTCTCTTCAGCTATTTGCCAGCGTTAGCAGAAGCGAAGCAAGAATTAATGATCGAGTAGCCTTTCCATTTGGATGTGGCAGTTTGTCAACTTTTTGCGCAAACGGCGACTTCAATGTTTATGACTTCAGAAGCGATGGCGAGATACGTCGTAATGACGAGATTAAAACGGGCTTAAAGGGTAAGGCCAATGGATTTGGATATAAACATCATTGGACTGTGGCAGTTTCTGAAATTAAAAGAGATGTCTATAAGGGTGGGTCAATTTATGGAAATGCCGACTTTAGCCGAAGTGGATCAGACAACATTTATCAGTTAAATGCATCTGTTCCAGCCTCAAGCGCTTCCCTTGGACCAGTTTATAAAATCTTAGACAGTAATCAATCAGGTCTACTGCTTCATGACATCATTGAAGTTAATGACAAGTTAAAGCTTTTCTTGGGTAATCGTATTTTGCAAATTGATCAACGCGCCTACAGTGTTTACGATGGAAGTCAAATGAGTTCTCTTAAGAACACTTGGCATTTACCTCAAATAGGAGCAAGCTATCAGATCAATCCGAAGTTAACTAATTACGTTAGTTTCAATCGTGGTCTAGAACTAGGCACTATTCCATTGCCAGATAGCTTCCAAAATACAGCCATCTTGCCTCCGAGAAAAACTCAGCAAATTGAAGTTGGAACAAAATACGCAGCCAGCTCAGACTCTTTGTTCACGCTTTCAATTTTTAGAATGGAGCGCCCCAACGAATTTGCCCATAGCTTTGGTTTAATTGAAGCCAATAAATCAACCTTGAGCCAAGAAGGCAAAGTGACTCACACAGGCACAGAGGCATCTTGGGCTTATAAAGCAACTAAACGCTTAAATCTTTTGGCCAGTGCAATGTATTTAGAAGCCACTCAGAGTGGCGCAATTCCCCGTGGTGGCGAAAACTTCAATAGCTCACAAGCAGTTGGAGTTCCCAAATGGCGTGGCGTCTTGTTTGCAGATTATTTAGTCCCCAATTATGAGCAATTGAGCCTGCAAGGAGGTTGGACTTACGTCTCTAGCAAGCCAGTGACTCTAGATAACACCGTGAGTGTGCCTGGATATCATAAGTTTGATGCGGGTTTAAAGTACATCGATAAAGCCGGTAAATCAAAAGCAACTTATCGTTTATTTGTCGAAAACGTATTTGATAAGTTCTACTGGCGCGATACAAGTCAAACGTATGGTTCTTATGCTTTGTATCCTGGAGCACCACGAATCGTAAGAGCTACCGCCACTTTTGATTTTTAATCTCTAGCCGTTGAGTATGAGCCGCATCTCTACATGAGGGATGCCGGCCTCATCGAAGATGGGGCCATGAGGTTCAAAGTCTGCTTTGGCATAAAAAGGAATCGCATGAGTTTGGGCGTGCAAGATACATTCTTGTGCGCCCTTTTCTTTTGCAGTTTGGATCAAAGCATTCAGTATGCTTTTACCTATTCCCTGGTTTCTTCTTAAAGATTGAACAGCCATGCGTCCTATTTTGGCAATATGGCCATCAAGAATTAATCGCCCTGTTCCAACTGTTTGATTATCTGCAGTGACAATCGCATGCCAGGCGATTTCATCAAACTCATCCCACTCCATCTCTTCAGGAACTTTTTGTTCGATCACAAAAACTTGGTAACGCAAAGGCTTAACCAAACTTTGCGCCTCAGTCCAATTTGCTATCGATAATTCAATCATCAGAGTGGATACCAATTAAGTTAATCAAATAAATAGCCTAATGCCCATGAATCTAGCTGTTTCAAGGCATATTAGAACAAACCCAGGGCTAATTTGGCATCTAATAAAAATCAGGCTATAATCTTGGTCTATTCCTCGATAGCTCAGTCGGTAGAGCGCCGGACTGTTAATCCGTAGGTCCCTGGTTCGAGCCCAGGTCGAGGAGCCAAATTAGAAAGCCTCTGAAT
>JACCDT011588303.1_pt1 | contig 11358 bp, 10 predicted proteins | sample 7446291 | NCBI WGS metagenome assembly JACCDT01 (sample SAMN15323446, study PRJNA562643) | freshwater metagenome | isolation source: river surface water | place: USA:Blue River Watershed | collected 2017-08-17 | reverse complement strand
TGATGGCGGCTAGTTCTGCGGCGTGCTCTTCCGCTCTGGCCTTGGCTTCGGCTCTAGCCCGATCTTTTACCGGCCGACTGTGGGCTCGCGGCGTTGAACGAGTAAAGCTTGCCTCGTTTGACCGTCGCATCTGATCGGCAGACTTAGGATCGGACGTGCCGTACTCTTCCATACGGTTGGCGATCACGTTTTCATCGAAGGTCAGATTGTCGTCTTCGTCCTCAACTATGTGATCGGCTGAAGAACGCTTTCGGCCTTCATCACCATAGCTTTCTTGACCTTTGATGCTAAAGTATGGGTTGCCCCAAATCTTCGCATAGAACTGCGGGTCAACTTCAATAGCCTCACCTGCCTTAAATCGCTTGCCGTAAGCCTCCACAGCACTGGGCTCTCCCAAGCCAGGGTGGTAGGTGACCATCAATGCCCCGCCCAACTTAGCGGGCGATGGAGTTCGGATCGATAGGTCATCTGACATTTCAATGGCTCCTTCATAAGAAGAAAGGGCCGCCAATTTCTCAGCGGCCCTAACTCATTAGTTGTTCGGGAACGGAATGCCGATATTCTCGCGCTTCACGGCAAACTCCAGAACGACTTCAGCCTTACCTGTAGTGGCCGCTGTTCCGGTCTGTGTGTACTTAACGTACACAACTTTGTCCGCCGCGAGCGGGATACCGGTCTGGGCGCCAGTGAGGCCACCCTTGAAGCCGGTCGTGCCCGAGATCGTCGCCGCCGACGTGGCAAAGCCATCGTCGTCATCAACAGTGCCGACCACAAACACGTTCGTGGTGCCAGCGTTGAACGCCGTCTCGATGGTGACATGACAGTAAAGCGGGATTGCTCCCGCTTCCAACGCGCCAATCGGAATACCAGGGCTGGTTCCGATCGCCAGGTTGCCCGTGTCCGTCATGTTAAACGTGACGGTCCGGCGTACATACTGCATGCCGGTATCTTCCGGATGACGAACCGGATTACTCCAATAATTTCCCATGTTCGTTTCTCCTTACAGGTTCGAAGCGGCGTAGAAGCCGGTGACAACACCACGCTGCTTGCCGTAAACAGTCGTGTCAGTGCCGCCGATGGTTGAGGAATAGGCAAGCTTCTTCATGCCCCATTTGCCGAACATGCCGAGACCTTCGACCTGTCCGTAGTCGTCTTCCTGCTCGCGTGAGCGATAACGGGACTTGATCGCCCAGCCGAGCGCTTCCTGTCCACAAAGATAGACCGGATAAACGTTGGCGCCGGCGTTACCGATGCCGGTGTAGACAGGCATATCGTCGACTTCGTGGATGATCACGCCATCCATTTCGCGGTCGCCGCCCATGAAGATCGACTCGTTACGCTTGACGACAGTTACCTGCGTCTCAGTTACACGAACCGATTTCTTGTAATCCCGCATAAGGCGAGGGTGAACGAACAGGACAAAGAAACGTTGGTTTGATCGTTCTTTGACTTCGACCGGGGTGATACGCGGGCTTGCGGACAGCGCAATTGCCTTGAGGTCGATAACCGCATCCATGGTGAGGATGTCGTTGGTGGTATCGACGTTGGCAGCAGCTGTCGCGAACGTGGCCGAATAGTTTGCCGTGCTGTTACCGAATATGACCCGATCAGACTGGTTGGTCACCCACGCGTTCTTATCAGCGGCAGTTGCCGTGTCGAATGGAACGTCGCAGTTAGCGCCGACATCCCCGAGACGATCAATGGTTTCCCATTTTACGTCCTCATTCGACCAGGTTTTGAGCGTGGTGCGCGATGCGTCACGGAGATTGATCGCCGCAAGATCGACATCCAGCTCGTGCAGCGAAATGCCCTTCTTGCGCATGCGCCAGAAGACCTTATCGCCGTATTCGCCGAGAACATCCTCATGACCGCGCAGCGGTTGACGATCATAGATCGTGCCCCGCTTTAGGTTGGTGATGAATTCGAACGTGATGCCATTACCGCGTCGGGAGGCAAAGTCCTCCTTCATCCGGATGATATTGTTCGGAGACGTCCCCGCATACTGCGAGAACGGATTAGACTGGAAGAATTCAGTCGAGTATTCGTCATCCCAAATCGTGGGAGACAAATTCGCATTAACGCGAGTCTCAGCCATTGTATTGCCTCATAGAGGCGGCGATTTATCGTCCGCCCATAATTTCAGAGAGAGGTTTTGGCCCTGAGAACGCCACGGCTGCGCGCGGCCCGTTGTTACGGGCAGCTGCAAATGACGATGGCATTGCTTGGGGCGGTTGCTGATTCTGAGAAGGTTGCTGTGATACCTGTTGACCGCCTTGGGCAGCCATTCGGCGTTCGACCTCGGCCGTAATGAAGGCCTCCGGGTCGTCGCCATAGGTTTTCAGCGCACTCTGCTCTTTGTGCCAACGCACGAGCTCGCCGTAGGGATGAGGACTGTTCATGATCCGCAAATACGTCGCGTGCATCCCTTGTGGGTTTGCATCGACGCGTTGCGTCAGGTCTTTCATCGCACTATTGACGATTTCTTCGCCAAACTTGTCCGACGCCATCATACGAGAGAAGTTTTCTACGATCTGGCTCTGTGACTGAGTGATCGGCGAAAGAGCTCTTTCCAAACGAGCATCAAGAGCACCATCTGGATTTTCGAAAAAATCCGGTAGCGGTTTCGGCGCTTCGGCCTGTTGGGGCCGCTGCTGAAACTGCTGCAACTGGCGCATGGTCTGTTGAAGCTGTCCTTCAAGCGTTGAATAACGCTCGTTGAACTTCTCTTCAGCTTTTGCCATTCGAGCGTCGAAAGCTTGCTGGGGGATGAACCCCGGCGGCGGCTTATCGGGCTCTTGCTGTTGCGGCGCTTGAGGTTCGGCCTGTTGTTGAGCTTGCTGGGCTTCTTGCTCGGCCTGCTCTCTAGCCTGGCTTGCAAAACGTCCCCGCTCATCGCGGCCGTCTTCTCGTTGCTGTTCGCTCGGCTCCTGTGTTTCAACAGGGCGCGAGTCCATGATTGCATCCAAAGTCTGCATTGGCACTTCTCCGATATCGCTGTGAGTTGCGGACGCCCGATTAGGCCCGGCATCGGCCATCGCCCTTGAAGCTGGCGGCGCTATCGCCCGTGACCCGGCGGCGGTACTAAAAAGCTACTAAACTGGTGTGCGCTGAGCGTTCTGCTCATGACGCTGCTGGTCCTGCCAAGCGGGCGTCTCACGCAAACGATGGCCGTGATCTGCGATCGCAAAGCCGATCTCAGCCAAGTTTCTCTTTGCCTGCGCTTCCTTATGGTTGGCGCTGGCGTTCTTGTCCCTGATATCCGCAACAGCTTGTGCTGCGGCGAAGCCTGGCGGCAACTGCTCGCCAGATGGCATGCCTTCGGTACGGGCCCTGGACAGGTTGAGAGCGACCTTTGATTTGGTTTCCTCAACCTTTGCAGCTTCGCCAGCCAAAGCGATCTGTTGCGCCTGCTGTTGTTGCGGGCTTGGTTGGCCGGCCTGTTGCAGTACCTTGGAGATCTTGCCCTTGTTGCGAAGATTGGACATTTCTAGCCATGCTTGCGCTGGCAATTGCTGAAGCGACGGAACAACCTTCGCAAGTTCAGTCATTTTACCGAACTCTTCGTCCTGCATCGTGCCAGCATGCGGCGCTTCACCGACATCGATATCGACATCGATCTGCGATAGCTGGTTCTGGATCGCTGGCTGTCCAGTTTGAGGATCGATAACTGGTTGGCCCATTTCATCGGTGGTGGGAATATTGAACCCGACCCAACGTGCATTCTGCATGTCGTCGGTAACGCTGATCCACTGCTCGGCGGTCCAGAATTGACGAATGCGGTTCCAAATCTTGCGATACAGCTGCAAGTCCATGTCGTGCAGGATGTCAAAGACCGGATTAGCTTCGATTGATCCGCCTTGCTGGTTGGCAAGGATCGCCCTACCCGACTGATCGGCGCCGCCCTTACCCATTAACGAGGCGTTTGGGCCCTGCGCTAGAAAACGCGCCTCATGTTGCTGCAACAACTCGAACTGCTTGTCGGCCATATCCCCGGTTGGGATGATGCCGAACTGCTTACCGAACTCTACCCCTGGCGCGAGAACGACATCGCCGTCGGCCTTCGCCAACTGTCGGCGCATCTCCAGCGGAGACTGTGAGCCGAGCGCCGACTCCGTGCGGAATGTCTGCCGCGTCGAAATGAGATGCTGGAACTTGGTGGTTCGATGATTGACGCCATCCTGCAAATCGATGAGATCGCGAATTTCGCCATATCTGTTGTTGTCTCTATCGACGTTCGCCGAGCCCCAGGCATAGGGGTCTTCAGGCTGACCGTACTCATCGAGCCAGGGTGATGGTCCGTAGTTTAACAACCCACCCTTGGTGAACTCTGCGAAGCAGACCTGATCTGTTCCCAGATGCTTGAAGTAAATCTGAACGACCCGAACACGCCAACGCTTGTTGTAACTGACCCAAGTCGTGGTTCGAGGCTTGTCATCGAACGATCCGCCTGATCGTCCAAAGGACACGGTCTCATCGAAAACCTGGCCGGCGTCCTTACCGTACTTTGCGATCGCCTCTTCGCGATCCATCCACAAAACAAGGAATTTATAGTTGGCGTCGTCATACATCTCATCCGCCGAATAAGGATCAGCGCCCATCCGGTCCCAGGGGCATCGCCTGATAACGACAACCGGGTTCTTGCTCCCCTGTCGCTGCTCTACGACGACTTCGTAGCCGCCCCAACCGGCCGACAGCACATCCTTAAATACCTTGGACCTGATCCGGTTAAACCGGTTTTGATCGCACACAAATCGCAGCGCATCCGTGCAAGAATTAGCGTCTTGTTCATGTTGAGGCGTTCGCGGCGATGCCTTCGGATCGGTTCTGCGGCTTTGCTCCAAGCCCTGCAAATACCTAATCTTGGGCTTGATGTGGTTATCCATGATCGCGGCCTGGCCGCGCTTGCGCAGTTTTGCTGCTTCTTTCTCAGTCCATTGCTTGCCGTCGTAATAGTCTACGTCGCGCTCGGCCTTTTGCGTATTTGATCGGCTCGAATCCTCAGCCTCCTCGAACTTATCGACAAGGCGCGCGTGTTCGCTGTCCCAATCGATCTCCGGTGCTGAAGCCTCCGGTTCTTGATATTGGGAGAGCTGGAGAACTTCACCCATCAGATAGCTGTCTTCCAATCATCCGCGTCATCGTCGTCGCCACCATCGAACTTGCCGAAGTAGTCGGCCTTGCGCGGGAGATCACTGACACGCCGATCCGCTTCCTTAATCCAAGGCCTAGACATGCAGGCGTACCGCCACTCGTCCGCAGCGTGATCTTCCATATCGCTGTCAAGGTCTTCAGGTTTAAGTTGATCGTGCTGCAGTGCAGGTATCGTGCGGATACTATCTAGACAGGTTGAGAACGTAACGATCATCGGTAGACCGTCATCGTCGCCTACCAGACGCCCCCGCATCTGATCCCAACCGCCCATTGCGCCACGGCCGGGCACCCGCTTGTTGTCGGCCCGTATGAAATATATTTTATCGCCCGATCCCTTAGCGATGCGCTCGGCAATCGATGGGCCGCCATCTTCGGTAAACGCCGCTGGATCAAGAACGCCATAAGCGGGCTTTTCTATCTCTCTCTCGGCCAGCCCCTTGCCAACCATCTCAGCATGCAGCTTCAGACCGACATTCGGCTTGCCAGGCTGCATGCCGTACCATTCTCGGTATCGAACCAAGCACCCGCGCGGTAACCAAACGCCACAAGGAGTTTTGAACTTATCGCCTACGACTGACCACCATCCAAATGAGAATGGCTTTGCAGACCCCCAGTCACCAGATCGAAAGCGTGTCCACTCCTTAGGTATCTCAAAAGGACGAACGACATGTCGCGCAGCATCCCAGCAGTCAAAGAACGCGCCTTCGATCACGTCCCAATCGCCCCAGCGCATTGCCTGAACGAGAGCTGCAGACCCAAGGCCCTCAAGGCGCATCTCATAACCGGGATCATCCACGGTCATGCTTGGGTTATCCTCAAGCCTTGCCGGAATGTACTGCCGCAACATACCGCCGTCGGTTGCCAGCATCAGCCGCGTTTCCATCGGCTGCCCTGAAGTGACGAAGGTCATCTTCACCCAGAGGTGACCGATGTTCCCAGGGTTTGCGCCGCACAATATGCGCGGGAATTGTCCTGCATACTGCGGTGGAATCGCAATACCGACCATGCGTACGCGATTGCGCAGGAACCGATACATAGTCTCCGTAAAGTGCGTCAGCTCGTCAATCAGCAGGACATGGATTTCAGCGCCCTGGTATTTGTAGATGTCTTTCTCGTCTTTGCAGTGGCAGAGATAAATCTTCGCCCCGTTCCAAAAACGAATTTCATCCTCGACAATCGAGCACCAACCCTGCGCGACCCAGCCTGCCAGCATCGCGCGGAAGCCTTTTGGGCCTTCCATGTGGTTCTTGTTCAGATCATCCCGAATACGCCGGAACAGATAGACTTGCAGCCCAGGGATAGCCGTGCACCACACGATCGCGGCGATACGCATAAGATGCGATTTGCCACCGCCCGCGGCCCCGCCGTACAAGCACTCCGTCGCCTTGGTCTCGAATGCCTGCCACTGTCTAGGATGAAGATGTAGGTTCAGGGCGTCCGGTGAGGTTAATGATCGGTACGAGCGGGCTGCCGTCTGCACCTGTTACTTCCTGCGTGATCTTGTCGCCGTACTTCTTCGGCGCCATGCGAGCCATGAGCCATTTGCGCGTATCGACGCGCAGTCTGGAGCGGTTCAGAACTTCTTTGTTTTCGACTTCTTCGGCTGATCCGTCAGAGCGCTTGCGCTCCATCCAATCGTTAGTGGCGTCATCGCTGATTTCTATAATCTCTTCAGCGTAGTAATCAGCTTGTGCCTCACGCGCGCTCGCGTATTGGTCGCGGAACTCTTGATGCGTCGCAAGCCACCTCATTACAGTTGACTTGTCCGGCATTGCCTCATCGCGGCAAATCTCTCGGAGACTCTCGCCTAGTCCTAACCGAACACAGATCGCCGAAGTTACCTCAAAATTATAATCAGACGGCCTCCCCGTCTTTTTGGAAGAGGACCGCTCGTGCTTTGGATTAGCGAATGCAGGCATGAAACGGATGCCAGATAAATTCAGCTGTCATGCAATCCACCAAAGATGGCCCTGACCGTAATGCAGGATATTTCGTCCCCGATAAGTGCCGAACCACGCGCCTAGAACCTCCGCAGTCCACGGAGAGCACGGGATTTCATAGCCCTTCGCCTTACTCATCTTATCTCCAATAATCCCCGGACGACGCACCAAACTCTCTGATGCCACTAAGGGCTATGGGATGATTGAAGAGAGTTGGCTCTGCGCCGTCCGGTAACTAAGCTAGGCGCTCTTTAGCCCTGAAATTTGGTTCGATTGAGAATGTAACTCGCGTTTAAACTTTTCAAAATCAGGACTTATGAAATCTTGAGAAGATTGAAGATTATCGGGCTTCAATCTGACCTTACCTCGCACAAAGTTTAGATAATCGCGGGCAGCGTCTAAAATTGCTGCAGGATGACCGCTTAGTGAACCCATCGTCTCAACTGCCAATCTTAGGCATTCAAGGCGAACATCGCGATCATCAGTTTCAGACATCGCTCGCCCCTTTCGGAATCAAAAAACCCGCCGCGGAAATCTCCGGGCGGGCGCAAAAATCGACGTTCTCATTTCTACATATTTGATTTGCGAATCGAGCGCAAGGATTAGTCCATTCGAAAAATAGGTTCGTAAAAACTCTATTTTTTCTGACGAAGTTTTCCCGAGTTCCATGCTTACTCCTCAATCCTCAATTCCTTTGCCAGGGCATTCAACCCGACACGAAGATCGCCTAACTCGACATCGCTCGGGTCCCTCTCCTCAATGCAAACCCGGCGGACGGCAATCAAAATATGCCTATCCCGACCTAACGACCTCCCCAATTCCGTGAGCCTTTCGAAGCATGCGCTGTATCGCGTTCTAAGACTCACACAGCGCTTTTGATATTCTTCCGCATCCGACCTAGCTTCGTCTCCTGAAAACGCATACCCGGGTTTCCCTGAGTCATTGAGAAGGCTTCCAGAGCGAGGCGAGCTAACAGGGATGCCATTCACGCTTGCGAACGCTCTCACGAGCAGCGCCCACTCGTTGCCGGCGCGGTGCTGCAGTTCGGAAATCTGATTTGTGAAGCGCAAGCGTCCGAGCGGATAGCCAAGCAATTCCGATTTGGCAGCGTTACGATCTTTCACATGCCGTCGGTGAGGCTGATTTAGTATCGCGGTAATATCCACGATCTCACCGCGAGATATCCCGGCCTTGTCGCGCCGCACGTTCGCCTTGCGTGGTCGGCCGCGGCGGTTTGGTCGAGACCGCGATGTTTTAGTTTCGATGACAACTGTCAGCATCCAAGCGCTCCTGATCGGCACCTCAGCAACGTTGCCGCGTGCCCGGTTAATTTTAACTTCGGCCTCGTTGGTGGCGTGGTGGCTTTTCGATGGCTTTCCCCTAAAGGGGAAAAGCCACCTAAAAAGCCACTCCCAAAAGCCACCAAATTCGAGGTGGCTTTTTAGGTGGCTTAAGCCACCTGTTTTTCGAAAAGCCACCTACTTTAGTCGCGCATAATTCTTCCTCGTTTTTTCTGGGTCGGTATCGTCAACGAACTCTTCAACAAGATTTTTTTCGACCAATTTACGTAACGCTCTACCGAACGAACCTCTATCTCCGCCGACACTGGCATGGAGGGAAATGAACCCAAGATGTTTCCGATCGCTCCGTGCAGCCTTTTCTAGAGCGCTCAGTATCGATTTCTCGATCTGCCCAAGGCGCGGGGCAGTATCTTCAGTTTCATCGTCCTCCAGCGGCTCTCCAGCCGCCGGGGTGCCATCATCAGAATTGAGAATGAGGGTGCTTAGTTCTTTGTCATCTTGTTGGTAGCTGACTTTTACAGGACGTAAGTGGATGGTTTTGAATTCGTCAAAATCTTTCTGTTTTCCTTTTGGAGCTTCGTTAATAAGTTCAACTGTTGTTGTTTTTCGGCGAATATGAATCACGGTGTCAGATGCGTTCCGAAGAGCTTCGGTGCCAAGCTCGTTTTTTTCTGTATCCTTACCGCCATGGTGGACGACCATCACATGGGCCCCGGTCGCCTCTCGAAGGCGATCGCAAGCGGCTACGAAGGCGTTCATATCGGATGGCTGGTTTGGATTACCGTTCCCAAAAGTACGGGAAAGAGTATCGACAACAATGAAAGAGACCTGGATTTCTTTGATCGCCTCTATCAAGGCGTCTAAATCGGACGTATCAGCCAAAGTCAGACTATGCGGTATAATCCTAAAATCCGGCTCTGGCAGGTTTTGACCACGTGTTTTCAGCCATCCAACAGCTCGCGCCGCTAAGCCTCTGGCACCCTCCGCGGCAAGGTAGACAACACTCCCCTTCTTAACTGGCCTTCCGTGCCATTCCATGCCGGTTGCGATGCAAAGCGCTTTATCCAACGCAGCAAATGATTTGAGCGATCCTGAGCGGCCCCAAATCATCGACAGGCCGTTTACGGTGATGATACCGTCAATAAGCCATTCTGGCGGAGCAAGATTAGAAAGCTCGGAAATAGCCAGAAGCCTTACCCGAGGCTTAGGTTGCGCAGCCGAAACTGTAGTTGCAGTCGCAATTATCGCCGCCGCATCCCGACCATCGGCCACACAGTCTGCAGCATCCCACCCAGCCGAAACGTCAGCAGGAGGGGTAATGCCGAGAACTTTACAACCAAGTGCAGAAAGCTGGGAGGCGGCCCTCTTGGCATAGTCAAGGCCTGGGCTATCGTTGTCGGGCCAGATTACGACAGTCTTTCCAGCGAGCGGTGACCAGTCTGTCTTCTCAATCGGTGCGTGCGCGCCCTGCATAGCAGAAGTCGCCGGGATTCCGAGTTTAGCTAAAGCGTCAGCGCAACCCTCTCCCTCACAGAGAACGACAGTTTGGCTTAAGGCAATATCCGGTAAACGATATAGCGGCCGAAGATCCGGAGCGCCGGCGACCCATTTGGTAGTATTGTTGACAGTTCGATAGCAATACGGACGAAATGTCTTACTGTCCCGAGTGCCGTCAGGTTCGAACCTAACTACCGAAGCTATGACATTGCCTCTGGTATCGTAATAGCGATAGGTCGCAACCGGTGCTCCCAGCTCAACCATATCCTCGCGTGGTTTGGTTCCAAGCTTCCCCTTTTGGGTCTCTATCCGCTCAATCGCGGTCGGTTGCCATTGGCTGCGCTCTATCTCGACGGCGTCACCAAAGAAGTCCTTGGCGATTTCCTTGATCGAAAGGACGAAGTTTGAGGTGCCATGATAGCCAGCCCATGCCCTGTAAAGCGCGATGAGGTCACCACCCTCATGGGTGGCGTGGTCCTTCCAAAGTCCGGCGTCGGGACCTTGGAGCTGGATCGATAGCGAAGCGCCAGGCTCACCATAAACATTACCGATGCGGGCAATGTTGCGCTGAATGAACGCGCGTCCCGAATAGAGCCATTCGACAAAGGCGCGCGGGTTGGCATGCAGACGATTGCGAATATCGTCAGCGTCAACCGCGCCGGGGGTCGCTTCACCCTGACGTCTAGCCGTGTTGAAATCTAGGATTTGCCCCGTGATCAAATTATCGCTCGGCTACCTCATCGGTTGATCGGAACGCGGTTCACGCACTTAATTACTCTGCCAACAAAACTCGTTGTGACTACACATCTTGCATCGCCAGTCGTCGGGCTTATTCGCGATGCGATTGAGCATCTCGCCAGCGTGGGTAGCTTTGATCACGGAAACGGCGCGATCGGACGCTGCTTGTGCGGCTTGGACGTCAAATTGGATTAGCAGATGCAGCATGTGACATGTGTCAGCGTTGACGGCTGAGAACAGCGCCGGATTGGCGTCGAGGCCGAGATAGGCCATGTAAAGCTGACACTGATCGTAATAGACGGGATAAGCAGCCTTAAGGCCGTACTTCTCAATCTTCTTCCAGCCGGAAGCGCCTAGGGCTTTATGCTCCCATAGCGCCGGATAAGCCAAACCTGGAATATCCGGGCCGGCAACTAAGATGCCATCCGCATGTCCTTTGAAAGTATCGTTGACAGCCGAAAAAGCCGTTGCGGCCGTTCCTCGTTCCATTCGAAAGCCGGCCTGGGCCAATGCCTTGACCGAAATCTCTTCGAACATATGCCCGCGCGAGAATATTCTCTTGGTGCGCGCAGCATGGATCGAGTCACGCTGCCAATCGAACTGCACCTTTCGTAGACACTCTGAGCCGATGCCGGAAGCGCCCAGATAGGTCCGGCGCTCTTCACGCTGTTCGGCCAAAGCAGCGGCGTCCATCAACGCGTTAATATCACTGCTGACTTGGTTGCCGGATA
>JACCDT011384207.1_pt1 | contig 11361 bp, 11 predicted proteins | sample 7446291 | NCBI WGS metagenome assembly JACCDT01 (sample SAMN15323446, study PRJNA562643) | freshwater metagenome | isolation source: river surface water | place: USA:Blue River Watershed | collected 2017-08-17 | reverse complement strand
TGTTTTATCTGAATCCTAATAGGATTCAGATAAAACAACAACTGGCCCGTAAAAAAATTTTTTTTATTTTTTTGAAAATTCCCTCTTTTTTGCATATTTTTTAATTTTAGCGCACAATTTTAATATAATTACACGCAATTTCAGGGCACAATTTTATTTTTACATTATATTTACATATTTATTTTAAGATTCAGCGTGCAATTCTTTTTGTTTCTTACGATAAGTACGTTGATACTCTTTCATATATTCTTTTTTATCCTTACCACCAATCATTTTAACATTTTTAACATCTTCGTTATTCGAAGTAGAACTTTCAATAATATTTTTTTGATTTTCTACTTGATCTCGGTCGCTAGCTGGCGACGACGCAGGAGGAGCCTCTGCTTGTTTTGCATATTTTTCATCATCAAACTCTTCATCACTTTCACTAAGATCAATTATTTCATTCTTTTTAACTTCTACTTCCACTTTTTCGACTTTTTTATGAGTTTTACTCCCGCGCAGCTCTTCAATAATTTTATTTAGACGTTCTATCTCTTTCTTATATTCACTTACTTCATTGTATAATACATCAACAATAGGTTTCAATACAAATACTGTACTCATCTCTGTTTTATTATCGTAAAAATTGTTTAGATTCCTATTTAAATATTATTTACGTCATACAATTAGAATGAATTACTTTACTAATACACATCTTGCATCTTCTACTGCATCCGCTTATAATAATAAAATAATAAAATGGACTTCGATTATGCCAGAACAGAAGAATAATTTACGGTTTATGTATACTAATCCTAATTTCTCTGTTGTAACTCTTAGACAAACTCTATTAAAATCAGATACTGATACTGCTACGACTCTTAATTCATATATTAAAGCTATTTTATCTGCTGCTGAACATAATCTTTCAGAGTTTAATAATGTTTCTCAAGAAAAATATACTAAATCCACTGAAAGATGGAAAGAATTACGCCAAAAAACATACGAATATGCCAATGCATATCGTATTGAACAAAAACCATCTCCTACACAAGCACGAAAAACTGGATCAGATCTTACAATGAATGACCTTATAAAGATGCGCGATTCACTTCCTGATTCTTCTATTGATAAATTACTTTTAGGATTTTATACATATATTCCTCCTGTACGCGCCGATTTCTATGCTACACAGATTATTCCATTTAATAAAACTCCTTCACAACCCAATTTTATTTATTTTAATTCTTCTAAAGCATATCTTAAATTAACACACTTTAAAACTGCTGATTTCTATAAATCTATTGAATATGAATTGCCTGCTGAACTTCATAGATTGCTTTCTGTATCTTTGATTGATAATCCACGCGAGTTTCTATTCCAAAATAAATCAGGGCAACCTTTTAATCCTAAATCATTTTCTGATTGGACTGCAAATAGATTATCTATTCTGTTTAAAAAGCAATTTACTCTTACTTTGTTCAGACATATTTTTATTTCCAATTTAGATTCTAATACCCCTGCTGAAACGCTTATTGAAATCAGTAAAAAAATGGGACACTCCATCACGCAACAAATGCTGTATAGATGGAAATAATAGCTTTTTGAATTCTCAGACTCAGAGTTTTTAAAAACATGTTTTTGTTTGCAATTCCTAAATTCGATTTTCAAAAGTCTGGTGATCTGAGAATTTTAGAATCCGAGGAGATTTGTTTTCTGAATTTTTGATTTGCATTTTGTTATTTTATTAATTCCGTTTTTAGGAGTTATCTCTTTTTATTTGAATGAACTTGATATAACTATTATTTTATGAATATAATCCTAAAATATTAGTTATGTAATTGGAGTGGGAAACTTTATACATTCATTGAGATATTCTCTTCACGTTTCTTTTTTCTGTATGCACGTTGATATTCTCTCATATAATCTGTGCGAGGTTTCTTCTTGTTTTCAGTGGGATTTTCATTAGGAGTTTCTTTAGGGAGTTCTTCAGGAGTTTCTTCTGTTTTTTCAGGAGTTTTCTCAATAATTACTGTTCTAGCACAGACTTTTGGCGACTCCTTTTCAGAAGTCTGTTCCACTTTTGGTTCAGAAGTTTTTTTAGGATTCTCTGAGATTATATTTGCTAATGTTTCAATGTCTGCTTCATATCTGCTTAATAGATTTGAGAGTTTAATATTTTCAGTATACATTGCTTCGAATTCTTTATTTTTTGCATCTAATTCTGTTTCTGTTGTTAATAATTTACTTTTTGTAGCGTTATTATCATTTATTGTCTTCAGATAATCTTCATAGAGTAAATCTATAATTTGCTTTAAAATAATTATTGAGTTAGACATATTCTAAAATCCGTAAACTTAATATATTTCTGGAGTTGACACACTCCGAGGACTGCAAGTCCGAGGTTTAGGACTCCGATTCCGAGGAGTTTTAAAACTCTGTTTTTTGCAATGTCTGAAATTCGGATTTAGAAAGTCTGGCGATCTGAGATTTTAAAAATTCCTGGAGATTATTTTTTGAGTTTTGAATTTGCAATTATTTATTATTTTATTATTTTAAATTCCGTTTTGTACTTTACACTTATTACTTCTACTGTTTAAATAAAAATATAGAAATAATAACACTTATATAAGTACGGAGTTTACTAGGAGTTATTTCGGATTATTTTAGGAGTTATTTTTGCAATGTCTGGAATTCAAATTCAGAAAGTCCTGGACTCTGAGATTTTCAAATTCCTGGAGAATATTTTTTGAGTTTTGAATTCTGAATTTAAATTTATGTTTTTAAGAATCCGAGAATTCCCAGACTAATTAAAACTCCTCCCTGGCGCCGCAATTCCTCCCGCTGATCCTGATACATTCCTAATCGCTTTTGGTTCTTCTTTATCCCATAAATATTTTCTATAAAAATCATACATCTGTACATTCATCACTTCACTTATCTCAAGAGAAATTGAAAAATTCATATTGTGCAAATCTATCGGATTTCCATACATATCCAATAAACGGACTTTCACTTGCTTTAAATTTATTGGACGTGGAAATACTATCTCATTCGACAACACTGTATATCCATCATCAAATATTATTCCATTCTGTCCTCTCTTCACCAATATCTTCGCTAAACACTGAATATAACTATCTTGAGTTTTCTGTTCTACTGTATACATATCATCTATTGCTAATAACATATATGTATCTCCTAATGTATTTATCAGACTCTCTCCTGTTATACTATATGGTGCCTCCACTGTATAAAAATGCTTATTAAATCCGAGATAATATCCTAATCCGAAATCATATAATCTATCCTCTAATCCTACCATTGCAAATGTAAGTCCGAATCCTACTGGACAATGTGATGGACCTGGTGGACAAGACGGCGCAGCCGTCCCATCGTGTACTATCGTTACTTTTCTTGTAATTGGATCTACAAATATACGAAGAAATACTCCATATGTATCACGAATTGCATTAAAATGCTCCTGTATAGTACATATTAGTGTTTGTGGTGTATAATCTCCATCAGGAATCTCAATTATAAAGTTATGGAAATTTCCTATATAATCCGTTATATCCACACGAAACATCGTATTCTTTTTAGCCTTTGAAAAATTATAAAATCCATAAGGAATCTCTACTGATGCAACTCTCGCTTTTATAACATTCTTATAAGGATGTGCAAATTGGTATAAAAAATCCGTAGGTGGCTCTAAATATGACTTTCTAAATCGTGAATCTATATTCACTATATGCTTTCTTATATCATTCGAATTTACTATATCATTCGAATTATATAATTCATCTGTCTTTACACTTAACATCTTCTATTAGGATTACTTAATTTCTTCTTTACCTTCATTTTCTAGCTGTTTCCTAAAATAACTTGCATCCACATTCAATGACATCTCCTTCATTTCCTCTAAAGTTACCCATTTCGTATTCATTATCTCATTCGTATCGTGTGGCTTCAATTCATACTCTTCATTCACTTCAAAGATATAATAATTACCAAATCCAATCTTTACAAAATCTTTTGGATTAGGTAATTCTGTTATACCAGTCTCCTCATTTACCTCTCTCAATGCACACTGATATGGTGACTCATCTCCATCCGAATGCCCTTTAGGAAATGACCATTTACCTGTATAACGCCCTTGAACTAATGCATATGATACTCTATTTGGCATTGAATACTTTAGAATTGCACCATACACTTTTGATTTAGCTTTCTGTGTCTGCGTTCTCTTACCTAGCAATAGCGCTTTAAAATCACGATCAGTTGTCTCATTAGTTATCTCCATTTTATTAACTACATAGGTATCTTTAGTTATAAAATTATAAGGCTTCTGATATCCTCTCTTTCCACGAAACGATAGACTATTAAATGCCTGATTAATTGGCTTTCTTGATGCTGCTTGTTGCGCTACAATAGTGAATTGATGACCACCATTGATCATATTGCGGGAATGTTGATTTTTATTATACAGCTTTATTAATCAATTTTGCTACCCACTTTTTATTACTTTTTTCCTTTTTTACTTTATAGATTTATTTCATTTTATTTTTTTAATAAATCAGACCACTTAGTATAAGTTGCTGATACATCTATTACACGTTTTTCAACTGGTTTATCTGGTGAAAGATTGCCATCAGAATCTTTATACATTGGTGTTTCAACCATTTTACCTTTAGAGTAATGTATCGCAACGAATTCTGGTTCTACATCTTTTTCAATGATTTCTTCTATTATTGCATTTTGGAGTTTTGGTTGTTCTTTTATTTTACTTGGTACTCCTGTTACTATTCCTGCACCACCTCCTAAACTTGGAAATTGCTCTATATCATCCACTGATAATGATGTTTTACTACGAGGTTTCCTTACATCACTTGATACTAGAGATGTTCTAGTTAATGTTCGTTCTAGTTGTGATCTTGGCTCCCATTTAGTAACTTGCAATTCTCCTGACTCCTTCATTCTCTGTAGAGTTGTATTCACTGATTCATATTGAGGCCTTGATACTTGATGCCTTGATATAGGTTGTCTAATATCTTGATCACTATATGATCTTCTTCTATCATATCCTTCTGCTAAGCACTCAAAACGATTATTTGTTTCAATGCGTTCTTGTTGCAAGGGATGATCTTTTAAACATCGAAAACGATCATTAGTTTGTTTTAAGTATTCTGTTTCTTGTTGATATTGCACTCTTAATGATCGTTCTTCAGCTACACATCTTGAGAATCTATTATCTGGTTCATTATTCGATTGAATTGATCTATTAAAAAAATCTTCTTTTTCTTTACGATACTCTGCTACACACCTTGAAAAACGATTATCTGGATCATATCCAGCCATCCATTAAGATATTACTATATACTATTATGCACCTTAATTTTATATCCTTCAAATAAAAATCTTTTTAGCATTTTTCTGCATTTTATGATTTTTTATTTTTTTTATTTTCCCTACTTGCAACAAGTAGCTTTTTAGTTGTTGATGTCAGCGGCAGGTGGCGCAGCCGCTGGGTAGCTCAGATCAAACTGAGCCATTGCGCTGTTCTCCACAGTCATATCCAACAGTAGCTGAACATCCACCTCGCTGTCATAGATCACCACATTCGTCAGCACCACGCCATTGTCCGCCTCATTATCCATTACCCAGCCCATCAGCTTGATCACATCCTTTACAGACACCTGCCACCCAGGCTTGTTTGCATTTGAGCAGTCCACCATCCTGTGAGGACCATCACGCCCACCCAGTACCACTGGAGTCTCCCTAAAAGTATCCCAGCAGATGTCCCATACCTGCCCATTAGGGTCGCTGAACTGCACACGCTGATGAATTGTCTCCAACTCCAGATTCACGATCTCCACCAGCTCCATCACTGCATTCTGATTCACATTCACTACCATTCTTCTTGGTTCAGGGCTGCAACGACGACGACGGGGACGAGGACGACTTGGAATATCACTTGGAAAATCGCTTGGAATATTGCTCTCTACTGCAGTACGACGTCTGCAACAGAAAACCTTGGAAAGAAACTTGGAAAGAAACTTGGAAAACTCTGAGTCACACATCACCTTTGGGACAACTTACATATTCACTACCCAGTCGGTTCAAATTTGATTTTCATTCCACCCAAAAATAATTTGCAGCCAGCCAAAGTACTCCCTTCCAAGCAACTCCAAGCAACTCCAAGTCCTTCCAAGATGTCCACCGCTTTCAATCCTATCAAAAACTCCATTCGTGCACCTTATATCATAATTCCAATCATTCACTTGATCGAAGTATGTATTCATTCTGGTGTAAACTCTGCATCTACTACATATACCAAGCCACACATCTCCATACAAATGCCTGACACTACTCCTGATATTACGTTAACACAAATTGTTATTCAATAATATAGTTAGTGTAACTACAAAATAAAAAAAACGAGAAAATAAGCGCTTTAAACAAAAATAGTTTTTTCTATTTTCGTGCTTTTTTCTTGCATTTCTTGTTTTTATCATATTTTTATTATACGTTTACACGATGTTTATGGGTTGTTTACAGAGTCAATGCATACTCTGTGTACATCTCCTCCAATGACTTCTCCACACCATCACGCTTCACACGCCACACAGACAATGTCTCATCAGGACTCCTCCACTGTAGATCCAACTTTGCCAACTCATCCGAGACACGCTTTTGCATCACTCCTAGTGACTTGAACTTGATATTCAGCAGATTTGCCACTGCACTTGGTGCATCTACAATCTCTACCTCCTTATTCCCACCCACACGCTTTACAGACAGTGTCCCATTTGACACAGAGATATCCTCTCCATTCATCTTCTTGTACATCTTCACATCCCTCCACAACTCGTCTGTTGTCTGAATTGTATTCTCAAAATCTACCTTTGGCTCCCAAGTAGTATCACCTTCCTCAAACTTGTCTATCTTATACTTAATTACACGTAGCAACAACTCATTTGTTGGTGCCATACGACTTGATGTGCGACCCAATGAGAGGTCAAACAAAAGAGCTTGAGCATCACGCAACTTTGGACCCTTTAGAGTATCAATCTTCACACCATCCAAATAATACTTATCACCGCTCTTTGTAAATGTATAGATCTCATCATCCTTTACAATCTTCTTCTCCCATACAGATCCCTTACGCGGCCCTTTAGTTATTTTCTTCTTTGAAGAAGTACTCTCATCACTCGAGGAGCTAGCGGCATCATCCACCACTAGAGGCTTAGCAGTCGCTGCAGCAGATGCTGCCTTCAGTGCCTGAGGAGTCAGTAGAGCCTTTGTAGCCAGCTGAGCATTCAGACCTGCAATCACTGTATTCAGTCGTGCAATCTCAGCATCCTTCTCTGCTACTGCTACTGCCACACGCTTCTCCACCTCTGCTTCAATAAAAGCTGCTGCTGCTGTCAATGCTGAAGACATTCTTGGTTATTCTTGGAAAGACTCTCGAAAACTTGGAAAGACTCTGGAAAACTTGGAAAACCTTTGCGCTTGCGCAACTTATTACCCGCTTGCCACCCCCCCCTTCAATTTTAATACTAGAATACAGGGTCGAAGAAAAATACTCTACCATTTCCATATTAGATTACCCTATGTCATACACCCCTCCCTCTAAGATACCCTACAACAAAAATAAGACACCACTCTAAACAAAAAAGTTTTTAGGGTTTTACTTTTCTGTTTTTTGTTTGGTTTTTGGTTTTATCTGTTTTTTCTTTGTCTATCTTGTTTTACAGATTTTCTCTTCCTTTTTTGCATTTCTCTCTCTTTTTCTTCCTTTTTCTATTTACTCCTCGTCCTCGAAGCTGGGCTCCTCTGCACTGTCGTCGATCTTGTTCTCCGCAGGGAGGTAGACGCCCTGCCAGTCACCAATGCTGCCATCCTCGTCCTTCAGCCACACCTGGTTGTGGCAGTTACGCAGATACTCCGTGCCGTTCCAGGTCCACGGGTAGACTGCACCATCCTGCGTGGGGCAGACCCAGCTGTCCTTCTTGGCCACTGCAGGCTTCTTCGCACCAGCTGAAGCAGAAGGCTTTGCTGCCGCTGCTGCACCAGCGCCGCCCGCCGCCTTCAGAGGAGCTGCAGCCTTTGCAGGCACTGCCTTCTTCTCTGCAAGCACCGTCTTTGCAGCCGCCGCCGACACCAGGCCCTTCTTCGCAGGAGCCTTGCCAGCCTTCGCAGCCTCCTTCTCAGCCTTCTTAGCAGCCTTCTCTGCATCTGCTGCAGCCTTCTTCTCAGCCTTCTCCGCCTCCTTCAGTGCCTTCTTCTCAGCCTTCTCTGCCTCCTTCGCAGCAGCAGCCGCTGCCTTCTTCTCAGCCAGCTCTGCAGCCTTCTCTGCAGCACTCTTACGCACCACAGTCACTGCACTTCCGCTGCCAGAGGCCACCGACTTCTCATCGCCCTCCTCCTCCTCGTACTGCGCCTCAAACTCTGCCCAGGTCTCGTGGCTCCCTGTCTTACGCTGCTTGCTCAGGCTCATAGCCTCCTTCTGGATCATCTGGCGGCCCTGAGGGTGCTTGTCGTCAATGGAGTCCGTGTAGACGTGGAAGACGTTGCCCTCCTCATCCGTCACCTCCATAGAGGCTGGCATCACAATCTCCTCTACAGTGGTCTCACCAGTCTCCTTGTTCTTCTTCTTCTGCTGCACCACGAACTCCTCCCAGCCGTTCTCCAGAGCGTGGGCCAGAGTAAAGTCCACCCAGGCACGAGGCTTACGCAGCTGAGGAGGCGCCACACCCTTCGGTGCAGAACCAGCCTTCTTGCCACGGCCACCCTTGCCTGTCTTAGCCTCTGCCTTGCTCTTCTTCTCGGCGTGGGACAGAGCCACCTTCATCACCTTGAACAGCTCAGCTGCCTCTAGGCTCTTCAGCGTCTCTACCAGCTCCTCCATCTTCTTCGCACTGTCCTCCTCCTCTACCTCCTCCTCTTCTCCCTCCTCCACCTCCTCCACAGGCTCCTCTACCACCTTGGCCTTCTTAGCCGCCACCTTCGCTGCAACTGCCTGAGCGGCAGGGACTGCACTCTTCTTGGAAGTAACGACGGGCATCTTGGAATGTCTCTTGGAATGTCTCTTGGAAAGCTCAAATCAACTCTTAAAGCTTGGATCACTATTGCGCTTGCGCACCTTTCTCTTAGCCCCTATTTTGCATTCAAATTTTATTCGAATTTGATCAAATTTACCCTTACCCTCCCCTAAGCTCTCTTGCACCCTAGAACAAAAATTCAATTTCAGAACAAATTTGATCTTCTTCTTAACAGGTCCAGAGGACCCTCTTCCCTCCCCCTCTTCCCCCCTCTTCAAAGAGGGCCGTTCTCGCCCATAAGAAAATGTCAAATTCATACTAAATTTGACGTTTTCTTGTATAAGAGCACCATCTTTTTTCTCTTCCTTTTCCTCTTCTCCCGCATAGAAAAAACGTCAAATTCACATAAAATTTGATGCATCTGACCTACCCCAAGATAGCTGTGAATAAATATCCGTTGAGTTAGCACACACGCTCAACATCCAGCTTTCCAAGCCTTCCAAGAGCCTTCCAAGACCCTCCAAGACCCTCCAAGACCCCTCTCCAAGATGACTCAGAACAAGCCTGTTTCTGAGCTAGAAGAGATCTCTCTGCTCTTGCAGCAGATGATGATGGACGACCCCTACATCCGCGAGATGTACGAGGGGAAGAAGAAGTGGGGCGACCTTATGCTAGAATACGAGAAAGAGAACCCTAGACCTAAAAAGCAAGAGCAAGAGCGCTGCTCCACACCACCCAGAGAGCGGGCTGCAGAGACAGAGGCTCCTTGGGCCCCTGTCAAAGCCAAGCCTGTGCCAGACCCTGTGTGGGAGCCTGTAGAGGACTGCGGCATCTGCACTCTGCGCCTCGGCAACCTACCAAGAGACATTACCCCACAGGAGCTCAAGACCATCTTCTCCGCACACGGCACTGTGCGCGATGTACACATCCCCAAGAATATGGACAAGAGCAGCCCCTACTATGGCACCATCCGCGGCTTTGCAATGGTCGAGTTCGCCAAGAGCTGGGAGGCTACCAATGCACTCTCTGGCTTCTATGGCTCTCTTACCATCCGCACCAAGAAAATCACCATCGAGTTCGCCAAGAGCGACCGCAAACGCCCTGACCAGATGGCTGCCGCTATGGGCGGCGCTGGCGGAGCTGCCTACACCAAGCGCTTCTAGAAACATCCACAAAACCCACCAAACACAAGAAAAAACACATAAAAACCTAAAAAAGTTTTTTCTTGTATCTTCTCTCTTCAACTGTACAACACTAGATATTTATCTCAACTCTCTTGTATCCTCTATATAGATTTTTTTCGTTACTCTTCATAACTATACTCACATCTAACACTCACGATTTCACGCTACTTGATACTACGAGACATCTTATTTTTTTTGTTCTTAATACTACCACACAGACTATATAGAGACTCTGAAGAGTTGCATAAATTTGATACGAATCCGAGTCCTAGCTGTTTCGTGCCGCGCCTATTCGAGCACACTCCAAGCAAACTCCTTTCCAAGACTCCTATCCAAGACTCCAAGCACACTCCAAGACTCCTTTTGCGAACTTTTCCTAAGCACAGCTAACTTCGTTAAAAGTTCCAAGATGGCTTCTGCTCTCCCTACTCGCACCTTCACCTACTATCCTATCTGGCGCCCTTCTACCATCGACGATTTCACCATCGGCCCTCGTAGGAATCGGATGGAGCGTGCCACTCCCTCACGTCGTGCAACTTCCATCACTCCTCGCACTAAGCCTGCACCCAAGCTTATCTCACGCCAGATCAGGGAGTGCTACTGGGATGGCGGCGTCGATGATCTCATCAACAACCCTCACAAGAACAAGGTCACTGTCTTCTCGGACTACAGGGGCAACAAGAATGTTGTTGAGCGCACCAAGAACGACAAGGTATTCGCGCGCATCAGCTACTACAACAACTATGTCGTCGACCTCTCCTTTGTTACTGTCCTACCTCCACAGATCTATCTCCATACTGATCAACACGGCACTATCGCCTACTCTACTGGGCCTATCATTTCCTCTCTACCTATAACTACCTTCTAGAACCACTTGCCGCCAGACGGGCGTGCGAGCTGGAGCGCGAGCTGGAGCGCGAGCTGGAGCGTGAGTTTTGAGTGTACTTATACCACTAGAACCATTACATCTTCATAGTATACTTATGCAACTACAACATCTAGAATTACTTATATTCCGATTTTTTTACTTGATACCTTATTTATATTTTTTTGTTTCTTCTTGACACTAGAACATATGTTCAGATAAATTGAGTGGTAGTGAAAATTTGATCGCAATGGGTTACTATGTTTAATGGTGTGGTGACACAATC
>JACCDT010579091.1_pt1 | contig 11361 bp, 22 predicted proteins | sample 7446291 | NCBI WGS metagenome assembly JACCDT01 (sample SAMN15323446, study PRJNA562643) | freshwater metagenome | isolation source: river surface water | place: USA:Blue River Watershed | collected 2017-08-17 | reverse complement strand
GGCTGCGGCGGCGGCTGCGGCGGCGGCGGCGGCGGCGGAGGCGGAGGCGGATGCGGCGGATGGGGCGGCTGCGGCGGCGGATGCGGCGGCGTATGCGGCGGATGGGGCGTCTGCGGCGAAGCGAGTCGAAATTTACACGATGTGCGCCGACTTGGCAGTTGACGTTCTTCGTGACATGAACGCCCCCGGCATTGTGTTGATGGATGAGGTTTGCGGTTGACAACTGAAAGGAGCGAAGCAGTGAACTACCACGAGGACCACGACCGGAAGGCGTTGGATGCGATGGGGAAGGAAATGGGACTGAACGAACCGGAAGGCGGGCCGCTTGTCCTGAAGGTCACGCGGCGAGGCTCACACTTCCGCGCCCACAGGGAGAGCGGAGCGTTGTTTGCGAACGCGCATGGTCGCCTTGAACTCAATCGGATCATCGCGTCCAACATGCGGGCGGGCGGATGGGATTTTGTGGTCATTGATGGGCAAATGGTCTTGCTAGACACGCTTGAGGAGAACAGCAATGGGAACCCCTGAAGACGCGGCCTTGGGACTGCCGTTGGTGATGACTGGCAGCGATGCGACCGACCGCCTGAACGAGATGATCGGCACGACGCCGGGGCAACAGCCCAGCCGCACGGACGCGGCTTCTCGTTCAAACGTCCTCGACGCGAAGCACAAGGCCGCGATTGCGTACGCCCGGCTGCTGCGGTCGCTGACGACTCAGGAACAGAAGGACGCGGCGTGTGACTACATGGCGTGCGAGTTGGAAGTGATGGAACTTCTGGAAGGAGGTGCCCAATGAACCACCAACTCATCGCAGACCTTGAAGCCGCCCGCGCGTTGATCGACACGCCGGAGAAGTGGCATCAGGGGTCACTTCGAGATTACACCGCCAATGGTGTTGCGTTCAGGTGGTGTGCGGTTGGAGCGTGCCGTCAGGTAACCGAGTCTTTCGAGATTGCTAGATACATCGCAGCGAAACGGGCACTAAGCCACATTCTGGGAGGCACCGTTTGGGAATGGAACGACGCCCCCGAGCGGACGCACGCGGAAGTCCTCGAACTGTTCGACAAGGCAATCGCAAACGAAAGGAGCAAGGCATGACCCAACAACAAGCCCTAGATGATGTTCGCCGTTTCGTTGCGGCGTGTCAAGCCGCGATCCTGCTGGCGAAGGACCAGTACGAGCGCAAGCGGTACGAGCAACTATACGACCTTGGCCTCGATGCGGTGTCGGCTGTGAACCGTCACGCACTGGAGCAGGTGAGTCAAATCTTGGAGGCGAAGCCATGAGAACAGCATCACAGACCGTTGACCGTGCCCTCGATATTGGAATGTCGGTCCTGTCCGGGGCGTTGGCCACCCACGACCCATCGAAGTACGTCGTCATCGAGAAGGCGGCGTTTATGACGCCGACGACGGACCACACCACCGAGCGGGCCAGCGTCGAACTGACGATCACCCTGCCTGTGACCCTCGCGTGGGACAGCGACGACTACGACGACGGGCGGCACATCTCGATCCGCGCCGCGACGGTAACACCAGAGGACTTGGCGAAGGCGGTTGCGGAAGCGTTGCAGGATTACGCGGACACGACTGAGATTGAAGAAAGGGAATACCCATGAGTACGTCAGCGAGCGAAGTGGCTATGTTCCGCGAAGAGACGGGCTACCCAATGATGGTGTGCAAGGTAGCACTTGACGAGGCGGGCGGAGACTTTGAACAGGCCCGAAAGTTGGTGCGTCTGCGATTCAAAGCGAAGATGACAGCCTCGGACTTTCGCAAGGCGATCGAAGAGGCGCGCGCCCGGGAGGTGAAGCAGTGACTCGCCTTCTAATCCGCATCGTCTACATCGTCTGCGCCTTGATTGTCGCATACATGGGCGTAGAGTTCGCGGGCGAGGCGTCGAGGAACCGCGACACGCCTGCACTGATGTTCATCTTGGCTGCTACCGGCGTTGTCGTGGCGTGCTTGATTGACTGGGCGATTGAGCGCAAGAGAGCGTGAAAGGAGTTTGCAATGGCTAGGCGTGCCGTCTGTCCAGAGTGTTCCCATGAGTTCACGCTTGTTCCCAAGTACAGACCTCTCCCGTATCATTTGATCGAGAGCGTTCTTCGTGAAGTTCGCCGCGCAGGTGATAACGGAATCACAGACGACGAGTTAGATGAGGTGCTTGGATGGGGACACCAAACAACTTCGGCGACTACCACTCGGATGAGGTACGAGAATCTGATTCGCTTCAAGCGAGATGGGCGTAAAAAAGTGCAAAGAACTACGCGCAAGGGCTATATGGCTGGCGTGAACGAGATTGTGAGAGCGTGACTCTTCCGGCCCGCGCGAGAGTGCGGGCGGGGGATTGAAAGGGGCAACCATGAAAAAGCCAGCACCGGAGCCGGGTATCTATCCCAACGTGCCGATGAGCGAGTACGCCGCGTGGGACGCATTGAACCACTCGGCACTTCGCATGTTCGATCACTCGCCCGCACACGTCCGCAACGTGCTGGACGGCGGCGCGTTTGAGGCGACCGATTCGATGGAGTTTGGATCGGCTGTCCATGCGTGGGTGCTGGAACGCGAGCGGTACGCGGACCTTGTGGCGTTGCGTCCTGAGTTCGTTGGCACCGGAAGCAGGGGCGCACGGGCCGCGTGGAAGGCCGCGAACGCTGGCAAGGTGCAGATACCACACGACAGACAAGCCGATGTTGAGCGGATCGGGCGCGTGATCCACGCCGACCCCAACTGCCGACGCTTGGCCCGCAATCCCGGGCACCGCGAATGCTGCATCGTCTGGGACGATAACGGCGTGCGGTGCAAGGGGCGCGTCGATAAGTTCTATCACACGCTCGGAATGGCACTGGACCTGAAGACCACGAAGGACGCCAGCCCCGCGAAGTTTGCGAAGTCCGTGGTTGATTTCGGGTACGCATCGCAGGCCGCGTTCTATACTCGTGGGCTTGCCGCTTTGGGTGTGACGCTCACGAAGTTCTACATCCTTGCCGTGGAGAACGAGGCCCCGTTCGGCGCGGCGGTCTACACACTCGATGATGAGTTCATGCGGATCGGGCGTACACAAGTGACCTTGTGGATGCAGCAGGCGGCGGCGTGTGTGAAGTCTGGGCAATGGCCCGGGTATCCGAGCGGAGTGGTTTCACTCTCGCCCCCCGCGTGGTGGGCGAAGCAATGGGAAGGAATGGAGGTTGCGGTATGAGTCAGGTCGAATCGAAAGCGGTTGTGCCGTTCCGTGATGGAACGCTGATGCCCGAGGGGATGGACGGTATTGCCCGGCTTGCGGCTGGTGCGATGGCGGCTGGCGTGATCCCGTCGGCCAAGACTCCACAGCAGGCGTTCATCCTTCTGGCGGCTGGCTTCGAGGCCGGGCTGGGCTTCACCGCGACGTGTAAGAATGTGATGCTGGTGAACAACAAGCCCGCGTTGTGGGGCGATGCGGCCCTTGCCCTTGTCCGCCGATCGGAGTTGTGCGGCGGAGTCAGCGAGGACTCGGCTGGAACAGGTGACGAATACACCGCACGATGCACAGTGATCAGGTTGTATAGAGACTACAGCCGCGCCAGCATGGGAAACCCAGAAACGATTTCCCGAACGTTCTCGGTCGCCGACGCTAAGAAGGCGGGTTTGTGGGGCAAGTCCGGGCCGTGGTCGTCCTATCCGAAACGGATGCTTGCGATGCGTGCGCGTGGGTTTGCGTTGCGGGATTCGTTCCCCGACTTGCTGATGGGGCTGGGAATCGTCGAAGAGGAACAGGACGTTCCGGCCCGCGTCAGCGTGGCCAGTGACGGCGGGACGTTCGGCGAGGAACCAAAGGCGTTACCACAGGTCGATATGCCGGACGTACCGGATGATGACGGGCAGAAGTTCCTTGAGGAAATCAACAACGTGGAGAAGAAGTGATGGCGAACATGAACAAGGTTCTACTGATGGGCAACCTCACGCGAGACGTTGAGTTGCGGACAGCGGGATCATCGCAGGTCGGGAAGTTCGGCCTTGCGGTAAATCGCAAGTGGGTCGGCGGCGACGGCGAAAAGAAAGAGGAGGTCACCTTCGTTGACTGCGAGGCTTGGGGCAAGACCGCCGAAACGATGGCGAAGTATCTCGGCAAGGGGCGCGGCGTGTTCATCGAAGGCCGCCTGAAGTTGGACCAATGGGACGACAAGGAGTCCGGGGCCAAGCGGTCGAAGTTGTCGGTGGTGGTTGAGTCTTTCCAGTTCATCGACGCGAAGCCAGCGGACGGGCCGAAGGCAGCACCTGCCCAAGAGTCCGGCGATATTCCGTGGTAGTCTTCTCGCGGGCCAACGCCCGCAATCTCTCCCCCGTCGTGACGACGAACGCGGCGGGGATTACCTAGGGGTGGCAAACGGTAAGACGGTTAGCCACCAGCCCCGCGCCCGGTAATCGGACGCGAGGGCTTTCAGAATCCGCAATGTCGCGGGAAGGAGTTGAAAACGTGAACAGATGCACAGAGCAGGGCGAACTGGCAAAACTGGCACAGAGTGTTATGGGAGCGGGGGCATACGTCGATGTTGTGGCGATTGTCCCGGTTGCATCGTACGACAAGCAACATGATTCGTGGCGCGTTTTCATGGTGCAAGAGCAAAACGATTACGTCATGGTCTGTACGGTTACGACACACAAGGGCGTTCTGCATGTGACCGAGCCGCTTCGGGTCAACATGGACCCGCAACACGTTCGCCGAGTTGGAGCCGCGTTCAGGGAATCGTGTGAACGCATTACGATGGAAATGGACCTGTCTAGTTTCTAGTTAGTTCCTCCCCGCCAGGCCACCGCCAGTCGGGGAACTTTGGCCCGAGTTGGGCGTATAGTTGGGTAAGGTCCGGCAGACCCCAATAACCAAGTTCACTTAGATCGTCCACCATCGACGCGCTTCCTGCCGGATCTTGCGCGATGGTGGCGATCTGTTTTGGTCCGATTGGCGGCGGGCTGGGAAGGTTTCATATGGCAACTCGTGATTGGTTCTCTGATATGCGTGCGATCCGCGATTGTTCCGCCAGCCCAGAAACAAAGCACCTGCTGCTCGTTCTCTACACGTTCTGCCGACAGGATTCGTGTTGGCCGTCACAGGCCACCATTGGCGTAGCATTGGGCATTGGCGTGCGTGGTGTTCAACTGCGGCTGAACGAGGCGAAGGCTAAGGGCTGGCTCAAGATTGAACAGCGATGGGCACCAAACGGACAGACTTCCAACCGGTACATTCTGAATGTTGATAGGGCGATCGAGGAGGTTGGCGCACCAGAGTGCGCACAAGGCGAACCCCAGTGCGCGTCTGAAAATGCTGGGGGCGCACCACAGTACGTCCCCCCCACGAACTCCAGTACGTCCCCCCCCCGTAGTCCAGTGCGCCCCTCTGAACTGCCATCTGAACAACCAGTTCAAATACCAATAAAACCGGTGGTGGTTGTGCGTGCGGATTCAATACCGCCCGGATTCGCCGAATGGTGGCAGTTGTACCCGTCCGAGAACGGGCGGAAGGGTGACAAGAAGGCGTGCGTCAAGAAGTGGGAGGCTGAAGGGCTGGAGGCCCGATCGGTTGAGGTTGTCAAGGCTCTGAAGAAGTTCGTCAAGTCCAGCAAGTGGAAGGAACTGAACGGCCAATACATCCCCGCGCCGCTGGTTTGGTTGAACCGGGGTCTGTATGACAACCCCCCGCCCTCAGACCTGATACCCCACACCCGACGCATGACCAACGCCGAAGTCCTAGCCCTCGATAAATCCTTTGGCCAAGGACCGGCCATAGAGCCTCCACGCAGGGCGATCGCGCCCCAGACCCTACCCGAGGGTGGGTCAAGCAACGGAACGCCGCATGGAGGCTCTAATGGAAACTGGTGACAAAGTACGATGGTCGAAGGACGACATTCGCCAAGCCGAGTGGTACGTCGCCCGGGCGGTGCTTCTGGACGATGGGTCGCGGGCCGCATTCGTGGCCAAGGGATACCCCCCAGCCATGTTCAACTGTCCCATCGCCCGGGGCGTGATCGTCTGGGCGTTATCAAACCGTAAGTCAATGCCCGCGAAGTTGGCCCTCGATGCAGTCAGGGGGCACGACGGCAGGGAATCATTCGCAGACTTCATGGAACGCATCAGCATCCCAGAGCGCGGGGACGACGATTTCCTAGCCCCAGAGAATGACCCGGCATGGGATGCTGTGCGCTACCAGCGGGAAATGCGGTGCTGGGCGCACATCCTACACGAGCATTACCACGGGAGGACAACATGAACGATCCAGATACGGTGCTGGACTTGGACGGCAAGCCGGTACCAGTAGACCCGTGGGCGGAAGAGAAGGCGGCGATGGGGCGTGACCCCGCCGATGAGGTGCTAGACCACTATCGCGGGGTGATCGACGGGTCGATCGTCGCCGTCCCGTCCCCGTGGTCCCTTCTGTCCCGCTACTCGTACTGCCTGATGCCGGGCACCATCACGATCCTGTGCGGCTCGCCCGGGTGCGGCAAGTCCCTTATGGCCCTGCAATGGCTGGCGTGGTTGCTGGGCAATGGCTACCCGGCTGTCGCCCTTGAGTTGGAAAGCGACCGCAAGTACCACGTTCGGCGGCACCTTGTCCAACTGGCGAACGATGAGAACCTCGTCGATATGGAGTGGGTCAAGGCAAACCCCGAGAAGGTCGAATACTACAACAGCCTGCACGAGAAAACGCTGAACGCGGTAGGGAACGCGATCACGGATTCACCACGCCGGATGATCGACCATACCGCTGTCTACAAGTGGTTGGAACAGGAAGCACAGACCGCCCGCGTGCTGTTCATCGATCCCATCACGGCGGTAGCCCAGCCCAAGGAACCGTGGATCGTCGATCAGAAGTTCATCACGGACGCCAAGCGGCTGGCGATGGATAAGGGCGTAAGTATCGTTCTCGTCACGCACCCGAAGAAGGGTAAGGCCCCGGGCGCACCGTCGATGGATGACCTGTCGGGCGGTTCCGCGTTCCAACGGTTCGTTGACACGGTGCTGTGGCTGCGCAACGACGGGCCGGAGGACGTGAAGATAGCGGCGGCGTTCGGCGGTACGGAGGTGTCCATCAATCGCAGGATGATCCTGTGCAAGACCCGCGACGGCAAAGGCGCGGGCATGGACATAGGCATGTGGTTTGACCCGAAGTCCTTGACGTTCAGTGAGTTGGGCGTGATCGTTGAAGAATGAGAAGATTTTTCTTGACACCAAAAACCTGCGGTGTAGCGTATTGGGAAGCGAGTAACGAAAGGAAGCAATGCGAATCACACTGGACACCGGAAGCACCACCGACTACGACAGGTTCCTCAAGATCAAGGCCCTGCCGCAGTATCGTTTCGAGGGGACAACTGCCATCGTGCCAGACGAGTACGCCGCAGCCTTAGGGCTGGCGACCGATACGGGCGAAGCCGTCCCATACAAGCCAGCCAAGTGGCTGTTTGACTACCAGCGTGACATAACCAAGACGGCGGTACGAAAGCGGAAGTTCTCGGTGTTCGCCGATTGCGGGCTGGGCAAGACCGCGATCCTTTGCGAGTTCGCCAAGCACGCCCATACCCACCGGGGCGGGCGCGTCCTCATCGTGTCGCCGCTGATGGTTGTGGGCCAAACGTCCGACTGGGCGCAGGAGTTCTACAAGGGGAAACTTGGCGTCAGCCGATTGGCAGCGAACGAGTTGGCGAAGTGGCTGGAAGAAGGCGAAGGTATCGCTATCACCAACTACGACGCGATCGTTGATGACCTGCCACAATCGAAACTCACCGGGCTGATCCTTGACGAATCGTCGATGCTCAAATCCCACTACGGCGCATGGGGCACGCGGTTGATTGCGATGGGCCGGGGCGTGGAATACAAACTCTGCCTGACAGGAACGCCCGCGCCCAACGATCGGATCGAGTACGCGAACCATGCGGTATTCATGGACGCATTTCCAACGGTCAACTCGTTCCTTGCCCGGTTCTTTGTGAATCGTGGCGAGACAAGCGAGCGGTGGGAGTTGAAGCCACACGCACTCGTTCCGTTCTACACAGCCCTCTCGCATTGGTGCGTGTTCCTATCCGATCCAGCCGTGTATGGGTGGAAGGACGGGGCACGCAACCTGCCACCGATCAACATTCACACACACCACATCCCACTATCAGCGGCGCAGCGTGACGCATTCCAAGACGAATCTCAAGCCCTGTTTCTCACCGAAGCGGGCGGAATTGGTTCGCGTGGGCGCATCGCTCGCATCGGAAAGGGGTTTGTTGGTGGCGAGAAGGTTGAGGCGTATAAGACTGACTACATCAAAAACCTTGTTGATTCATGGCCGGACGAATCAACAATCATCTGGTGCAAGTACAACGCCGAGCAGGATGAGATTGCTGCGGCGTTTCCCGGTTGCGGTAACGTGACTGGATCAACGAGCGTGGAAGAACGCGAGCGGATCGTAAACGGATTCAAGGCGGGAGCGATCAAGGTGCTAGTAACGAAGCCGAAGATTCTCGGCTTCGGCTTGAACCTCCAGATTGCAACTCGTCAGGTTTTCTCAACACTCCAAGACTCATACGAGGAGTTCTATCAGGCGGTGAAGCGATCGAATCGGTACGGATCAAAGTTGCCACTGAACGTTCACATACCACTGACGGAACTAGAGGCCCCGATGGTCGGGACCGTGATGGCGAAGGCAGACCGTGTAACCAAAGACACGATCGAACAAGAAAGGATCTTCCGTGAGCATTCTCGAAACTGGTAACGAGTTCCATATCCACCTAGGCGACTGCATCCCACATATGGCGTCCATGCCGGATGCGTCTGTCGATATGTCGGTGTTCTCTCCGCCATTTCCTGCGTTGTATGCGTACACGTCGGAACACTCTGACATTGGCAACAGCGAGAACCTACGCACCGACGCCAAGTTGCACTTGTCATTCTTCTATCGCCAGTTGGCGCGGATCGTGAAGCCGGGGCGCGTCGTCGTTGTTCACGTCATGCAGATTCCGCGCATGAAGCGATCGGGCGAAGTTGGCCTGCACGACTTCCGGGGCCTGAACATTCGCGTAGGCGAGCGGGCCGGGCTGGTGTTTGAGTACGACTGGCTCGTGACAAAGAACCCGCAAGCCCAAGCGATCCGCACGAAGTCTCGTGAGTTGCAGTTCGCTGGTCTGGAATCAGACAGGGCCAAGCAACGCGGCGCACTGGGCGATTACCTAATCAAGTTCCGGGCACCGGGCGACAACGCAACGCCGATCGACGCGCCGGAGCAGGTGAGCCGTAACGAGTGGATCAAGTGGGCCGAAGCCGCATGGACGGACATTCGTGAAACGAACACGCTCAACGTTCGGGAAGGACGCGGTGAGGATGACACCAAACACATCTGTCCGTTGCAGTTGGACGTGATCGACCGGCTGATCCGGTTGTATTCCCTACCGGGCGAGATTGTGTTCTCTCCGTTCACCGGCATCGGGAGCGAGGGGTACACGGCCCTGATGAATGGGCGAAGGTTCTACGGATGCGAGTTGAAGCCTGAATACCACGCCGCAGCCACAAAGAACCTGACGCGGGCGATGGAATCGAGGAAGCAGGCGCAGGCAGATTTGTTTGCGGTTACTTGACCCGCCCGTTGGGTGGGGTAGCGTTATGGGAAAGGAGAAAGCATGACTAGCGAAGCATTGGCAAAGTTGTACGCGGAGGTTGTGAAGGTGAGGCCGGAGGCGGAGGTTGAGTTGCAGCCACCATCGAACACATGCCCAGACTGGTGGAGGGAGAAGCACAGCGTCTACATCAGCCACGACCTAGCCGAGGCCATCATCCTTCACCACTGGCTTAGCATGTTGCCGCCGCCATATTCAAGCCTTACAAACGACGACAATCGGTGGAGAGTGACCATAGACAACAACGGTTGGGACGAAGCGTTCGATTGGGGATCAACTCCCCTCGAAGCCCTCGCCGCCTACTTGAAGTCCACGGGGACGGAGGACCACCGATGAACATTCCACGGCAGATGATTGAGGCTGGGGCGAGGGCGTTGTATGACGCCGAGCCGAACTACGAGGACGACCCCGTGTGCCCGTGGGAGAAACTTGGTCCCGGCACGCACAAACGCTACATGGACCAAGCCGAAGCCGCCATCCGTGCGGCCATTGGGTGCGCGGAGGTGTTCTGGGAACACCACTCCAACAAAGAGTCGTGCGCTGTTCACGTCATCCTACCGGGATGCGGGGTTGTGGAGGAAACGATTGTTCGCAAGGGCGACACCATCCTCATCGTCCGGGCGGAGAGGGGGGAGGGCAATGGCTAAGCGAATCAACTCGCGGTCGAAGGGCAAGCGTTCCGAACTCGAAGCACGCGACCTGCTACGGCGGTGCGGGATCACGGACGCAGAACGAGGTGCGCGCAACGGCGTCAAGTCGGGCGCGGACATTCATTCGCCGATGCTGCAAGAGAAGGGTTGGCGTGTGGAAGTCAAGAACGTGGCGGCTATGCGGTTGGGGTCGAAGTTGTGGGTGGACGCTTGCGATCAGGCGTGGCGAGATTGCGATCAACCGAACGGGCCACTCAACTGGTTTCTGTTGTGGAGGCCGTGTCGCGGAGAGTGGGCGCTGACCGTTCCAACCGTCTACGGACCAACAACAATGACGAACGAAACCGGGATTAGTAAGTGGATCAGGGACACGATCATCGAGAAAGGGAGCATCAATGCCAAAGCGTAAAAGCGTGCGGAATGCGACAGTGAAGGCCGTCGTCAACATGACGCAGGGTCGCACGCCGTACGAAATGAACGAGATTCACGTTGACGGCATGGGCAGGGGCACGACGTTCTACGAGGTTTGTGGTCCGGGAATCTGCCGCCGCATGAGCGGGTATTGGGAGATGAACGAGTTGCAAACGCTCCTGAACATCGCATATCAAGAGGGGCAGGTAAGCACAGAACGAGAGAAGGCGAAGCGAAAGGGCCGCAAATGAGACACCACACTACTTCGATCGTTGGGCCGGACTTGGATGGGAACGAACAGGCGTTGTGGGCCGAGATGTTCCCAAAGCACACGACGCCAGTGAAAGACGCAGCGGACCCAGACCACTACCCCAGCGACCTCCTCGCGGCGATTCCTTGGGCGAAGGACGCGGGGTTGCGGCTGGTTGAGGCTGGCATGGACTTGGGCCATGGGAAATGGCTGTACACCATGCCGTCGCACTACTACAACACGGAAGCGAAAGACTGGTTTCGTATGGGTGGCCTGAGAGTCGAAGTGATGTTCGGCTACTACCACACTCGCGAGTCCGCGTTGAAGTCTCCACCGCCGAAGCCGCCGGGGTTTGAGGAGGCGAAGCCTGACTCCTACCCCGCCGACGTTCTCGCGGCGTGCCCGATGGCGCGGGAGTGGGGGGT
>JACCDT012005122.1_pt1 | contig 11362 bp, 8 predicted proteins | sample 7446291 | NCBI WGS metagenome assembly JACCDT01 (sample SAMN15323446, study PRJNA562643) | freshwater metagenome | isolation source: river surface water | place: USA:Blue River Watershed | collected 2017-08-17 | reverse complement strand
ATGCTTGAGAAATTACCCTGACCTGTTCTGGCCTTATATGCTTTATCATACATTTCACTTTCGGATTTATACTGGGCCAATTGTTTAAAAATTTGACCTTGGGCCTGATCGGCATTTAGTTTTGGCCCCCTGGTTTCCTTGGCCTCAGGTTTGTCATAAACCCTTCCATAGTAGGAAGAATATAGTTTAAATTCCGCGATTTCTTCAGCCTCTTCAGTAAGCCCAAGCCGGCGCAGATTGCCCATGGTGGACTTTGAATCCAGTGATTTGTCTATTTTGCCCGTGGAATATTGCGATATTTGTCGATTAAGCACCAAGATATCCCGGTCAATCCTATCTTTCTGAGCAGGTGAAAGATTCTGGGCCATTTGTTTCTGATTATAAATTTTCCTTAATTTTTCTATTTTTGGTTTGGTGTAATAAGTATCAATTTCTCTAATAAAATTTAGATATTGGCTGGATAATCTTTCAGCATCTTCTCTTGATAGTTCTGGGTTATTTAACTCTTTGGATATAACTGCAAGTCTGGAAAATCGATCTTGCACCATCACTTCTAATTTTTGATCAAGTTCCTTTTCCAGAATTCTTTTAAACAGATCTCTTTCCGCAAAATCCGATACTTTTTTCAAGCCTTCCATAATTGTAAGATAATTTCCCTCGCAACTTTCTTTTAGGGAAACATACTTTCGATCCTGCCCATCATATAAATACATTCCTTTATTAGGAGCAAGTTCTTCAAGAATCAAACACTTTGCGGGATTGTTTATGCTGACCTTTGAATTTTTATCCCAACCGTATGCTGCCCCATAATCTCTGGCCGCTTCTTTGGGAGTACCGAAGACAATTTTGGTATCTCCTTCGGGATTAAAGCTAACTTTAATAGGCGCGGTAATAGAACTCTTATAACCTTTTTTTTGTGGCCAATTAAGCTCCGCTGAACCACGACCATCTGGGACTAAAAGTTCCTTAATGGTCATGCAAGCTTCAAATTTTTCGGTCGCATTCATTGCCTTTAAATCTGATTCTTTATAATTATTTCCTTCGACCCCAGTAACTCCCACTCTTGGAATTTTACTTTTTCCCAAAAGGAATTTATCTAAATCAAAGTCATTCTCCACGGTCACTATCATTAGGTTGGAATTTTCATCCTGATGGATTTTTGGTTTTAATTCCGCACATCCTCCGATGTAGCTTGGAATTTTTAAAGATACTGTTTTTTGGTCTTGAGGCACCTTAGTGTCATCAAGATTACTTTCAATTTCAATCCCTTCGCCATTTTCTGTAATTAATTTCAAGAGTGCTAGTGGTACATATTTTTCGTCGCTTTGACAGCTAAGGATTTTACCTGAGGAAGTTACCGTAGAAGGAATTTTTATTTTACTTTCTAACGATGGCGGTTCTTGCTGTTTGGTTTGGTCAAGAGATGGTGCCGGATATTCAAACTCTCTCTCCCCTCTAGAAAAAACTCCTTTTCCTATGGTGATAGGTATATCATCTTTGGAACTAAAGCTTGGGCTTCGGGCACCTTGTCTCTCGCTAGGATCAAATCCGGGAGATCTAAATCCGCTAAATTCTGGCCGTGACTTCAATCCCGATTGCTGTGCCTGACCGGTTTGGCAAAAAGATTTCTCCGAAATAATTAAGAAAAATAATATGACCAATTTAATCGATGACATCCATACCTTCCTGAAAAGATTAAGGATTATTCGGCTAAACTTGAAATAGACTTGAAGATTTTCAAATAAATCAGTCTATCTGATAGGGATCGATATCTATGTTGACTGAAATACTATAGTGGGGTTTAAAGTTTTTAGAAAAACTATTAATCAAATTATGAAGACTATTGATATCTTGGCTTTTAATCATCAAAACCCAAGTAAAACGATTAACTTTTTTCTCTATTAAAGATGATCTAGGCCCCAATACATTTACCTTACCAAATGCTTTTGAGATTAAATTATCAATTATAACCCTGGCCCGTTGGGAATCTTCTTCCGCTCGCTCTTTAAACTTGGAAGTAAAATAAATTATGGCCATTTTAAAAAATGGTGGAAGATTACAAGACTCTCTTATGGAAAGTTCATCTTGATAAAATTGATCGCTGTTTTCATCATTTAAATAAGTATAAACCCTATTAGAACTGTCAAAAGTATGAACCAAAACTTCAGACTCCTGACCAAATCTCCCCGATCTCCCGCTAACTTGAACCAGTTGCTGATAAACTCTTTCATTGGCGCGAAAATCTGGAAAATTCATTTGGGCATCGGTCCCTAAAACCAAAACTAAATTGGTATTTCTAAAGTTATGCCCCTTAGAGATCATCTGGGTCCCAATCAAAATATCAATTTTTTTCTCGTTATAATCTTTTAATCTTTGGGATATTTTTTTTGTTGTCGATAGTTCTTCTCTATCAAACCTTTCAACTTTGGCGTTGGGAAAAATTTCACTTAAAATAACTTGCAACCTCTCCGTACCAAAGCCTTTTTGATGGATCTTTAAATTCGAACAAACCGGACATATTTGTGGTGCCGGTTCCCGATAATCACAAAAGTTACAACTAACTTCATTTTTTCCCTGAAAATATCTTAAATTCAAAGAACAGTTGGGGCAGGAAAACTTATGACCGCAAGACCTGCATTGGAGAAATCTTGCAAAACCCAACTTATTTACATAAACCAAAATCTGCTCCTTTTTTTCAAGAGCGATTCTAATTCGATCGATACTTTCCTGTTTAAACGGCCAGCAGGATTCCTCATCTTTGCTTTTCATATCTACAAAATTAATTTTGGGTAAGGGAGAGAGATTGGCCCTTTTTGTGAGTCTAATGTAATTATTAACCAAATCTCCCTGGCAAAAATAATAATAACTTTCCAAGGATGGAGTTGCCGATCCTAAGATCACCGGAATCTCATGAATGCTGGCCCTTTTAATGGCCAAATCTCTGGCATTATAAGGACATCTCTCGTCTTGCTTTAAACTAGGATCATGCTCCTCATCCACAATAATAAGACCGAGATTTTTTATGGGAAGAAAGACTGAACTTCTTACCCCTATAATCATCTTTGGGAGACCATCCTCCTGTAAGAGCTTCCAAAGTCCATAGCGATCCGATTGGTTTATTCCCGAGTTGTAACTATAAATAGGAACACTTAGATGCTTTTGAAATGTATCAAGAAATTGAGGAGTAAGATTGATCTCTGGAAGAATAAAGAGGACAGATTTTCCTTGAGCCAAAACATCCTGAACTAAATTTAGATAAATTAGGGTTTTTCCACTTCCCGTTATCCCGTGGATTAGCCATTTAGAAAAACCTAGAAATAACTTTGGTCGAATTCTTGCAATGGCATCTTCCTGGTCTTTATTTAGCTTAAATTCAACTGGCAAACCATCGCCCTTTAAAAAATTTAGCGTCCTAGGTCTTTTAAGAAGCTTAGGCAGACAATCAAATAATAAAGGACCTAAATCATAGTGATAATACGAAGACATCCATTGAAATAATTTTAGCAGCGTCTCATCAAGACTGATTTGATTTTCGATTTTTTCCTTTACCGGTTTAATTTTCTCTACGGAAAAATCTGTTTGAATATCTTTTTCCTCCAATGTGGTCTCTAATATGCACCCCTTTACTAGGCGCTTCCCAAGCGGGACGGAAACCAAATTGCCAAAGGAAAGATTTCCAACTAAATCCCCTTCCTCGTAAAAAAGGATTGAATCATTGAAGGAATTATCGACGGCAACTTTACAAAAGTATTTCATTGTTATTTAGAGAAAAAGGAAACTCGAAGGAAAATGATTTTCCGCAGGAGAAGTGCCCATAATTTGAACATCTTTATATTTTTCCTCTATTCTTGATGAATTTGTTTGGGAAATATTAAAACCGGTTAATTTGATTTTATAAAGTCGTTCGTTACTATCTTTAATCATAATTTGTCCTGGTACCATATGAGCGCCATTAAAAGAAATATAGTCGTCAAAATCCAATTCAATGCTTCCCTTAGAGATTAAAATTTTCATTTCCTTAATTAAATGATTGTTATTAAAAAATAGAGCGCTGGATCTGCTTAGATCAACAAACCAATAGAAGTCACCATCTCTTTTAATCAATTTCACATTCCCAGTGTTTCTATAGATGGAGGATTTTACTAACTCGTCCACCTTAACCTTATCATCCGCTTTTAAAGGATTTAAGGGAGATTCCCTTGAACTTCTATCCTTATCAGAAATATAGTCTTTATATTGCCTATAAAGGGCCAACTTTTCGCCGTTTAAAATTTCTCGATTATATTTAAAATCTTGGTTATATTTTTTTAGAACGTAAGTGATGGGGCTTGAGTTATTTAAGCCGATCATATTCAAAATAGAGAAGAAAATAATCCTTTCCATATTGGTATCGTTTTTTAATTTACCAGAAAGATTTAAGATTTTTGCAAAATGAGAAATCTTTTGATCATTCATTTGGGAATCGGGATATTGGAACTGAAATAGCTTGGTGCTTTTGTCCTCATCTTGGAAAAAAACTAGTTTTAAAAAATTTTCTTTTGGTTTTTCTTCAATTTCTTGAATCTTTGGAATTTCGGTCACCAAAAGTTCAAAAACAACTAAGTTTCCACCAATTGCTTCATTGGCCCCATTCCTAAATAATCCTTCCATGGTGGGAACTGCTGAAAATAAGGAAAAAGAATAGAATAAAAGATTGAATGTAATAATTTTTTTCATAATAACTCCGTAATCTGATTGGTTTTAAACCCTCTAAGTATACTTTTTCAAACTAAATTTGTCCTTTACTTGAATCTTTTGTTTTCACATCTGAAAACGCCCTAAAGGTGACATGGATTTTTTTCTTCATTATAATTAATCTACGGATCAAACCGCGAGGAAAAGCGCCATGTATCAAATGATTCTTATTTCAATATTTTTCTTTTGTTCCCAGATGTCCTTTTCGGCAGAATATAGTTTTCAAACTACGAGACTTAAAGCAACTGGCGGTGCTGGAGTGGGGTCCCTCCTAATGGATGAGGCCACGGTATTAAATCCCGCTCCTATGGCCTTCTTCAACCTAACCTCAGTTTATATCCAAAGAACAGGTGGCGATACAACAAACGATGTTAATAATGTTCCAACATCGGTTAAATCAGAAAATTATGCGGCCATAATAACTGACACCAAAAACATGATCAAAGGTTCAGCTAGCTACATTACCGAGAGTATGGGAAAAAATAAAAGGACCATCATTTCAGGAAGCACTGCCTTTCCCATAAAGAAAAAATCAGCAATTGGATTTACCTATAGGAACCTTACCGCCACTACAACGACCGATGGGAAGAAAAAGGAAGAAAAATCCAACCAATACATACTTGGAGCGTCACACAATATTTCTCAAAATCTCTCATTAGGGGCAGTTTTTATTGATCCCTTTACAAAAGAGAAAAATGACACCTTAGGCATTCTTGGTGGCCAGTTAGTGTATGGAGATTTTATCTCCCTTATGCTAGACGTCGGAGCTAACTATAACTTTCCCTTGGATGAAACATTGCTTTATAGAACCGCAGTACAAATAATGTTTTTTACTGATATATATCTTAGGGCTGGTTACTTTAACGATAAGGGTTTGAAGGAGAAGGGAAGTGGTGTAGGTCTAGGTTGGGTACAACCAAAGTTGGCCGTAGAAGCAGCACTTAAAAATTCGAAGGGATTTACAGCAGGAAAAACTGTGAAAGAAACTTCCTTTTCCCTCTCCTACAGATTTTAAAATAAAACTAAATGATTTTAAAAAAGCTAATTCTTAAAGAATGGTTTAAATCTTTTTTCATTTCCTTTTTGGTTTTGCTGCTTCTAGTTTCCGTTTCACATCTAATCTCAGAACTTTTAAGGGGAAGTTTAGGTCCCGCAAAAATATTTTATGGCTTTCTTTTTCAGCTACCCTCATTTCTCCAAAAAATAATCCCCGTCTGTTGTATTTTTGGCTCACTTCTTTCAATCAATAGGTTGATCAATAGAAATGAACTCGTTGCTATTTTTGCCAGCGGATATTCTAGGAAAAATTATTTATTAACTATTTTTCAAGCATCCTTTGTGGTTGCCTGTATTCAATTTTATAATATCGGTTTTTTAATCCCCTCTTCCACCTTGGAAAAAGAAATTCGTCTCAACCCAGGATCCAAAACATTAAAGGGGGAGGGTCTAAGAAAAATATTTCTTGAAAAGGGGAAGTTTTGGTATAAGCGGGATGATTATTTTTTATCCTTTTCCGGATTCAACCAAAACTCGGATCTTCTTAGCAATGTTTATCTTTTAAAATATGGCCAAGACCATTCATTAAACGAGGTTATCCTCGCAGATAATATTAAATATCGAGATGACCATAATTGGTTATTTTCAAATGTTTTAATTTATTCCGACCTTGGAAGCACTGATTTCCCCAAAGTAACCCGCCAGGAAAGTCTTTTAATGCAACTCCATGAAATACCTCAAGATTTTAAAGAAATTCAGGCCAATATCTCGACTCTTAATTTTTTTGAACTTGGAAGATATATTGAAAGGTTTAAAAATTCAGAAATAAATACCAGTGCTTTTGAAATTCTTTATTTAGATATGATTGGTTCAAGCATTATATGTATCATTTTCGCCCTTCTGGCCTCTATGCCTCTCTTTTATCCTAATCGCAGAGGGAACCCATTTGGCAAATACTTGATGTATGTCTTTTTCTTTACCCTAATTTATTGGTTCGCCTATTCTTACCTAATGGAACTGGGGAAAAACTCCAGACTAAATGTCTATTTATCCATCTTTATCTTGCCTGGTTCTTTTTTACTTTTTTTAGGTCTTTTCTTTAATAAGCACAGCAAGCTAAGTAATTGAAATAACTTAACAATCTGTTGAAATTCATCTGGACTTGGGCGTCGCATCTATGTTATAAAGCCGGCATATGACGGATAATGGCAATTTCCTCCAAGACTATGTCTTAGAAGGGGAGGAATTAGAAATTCTTAAATACCCCAACCCAACTCTTAAAAAAAAGGGATTGGTTGTTAATGTTTTTGATATTCACTTACAGTCCTTTATAAAAAACCTACTTTATACAATGTATCTTTCTAAAGGAATTGGCCTTGCTGCTCCCCAAGTAGGAAAGTCCCTTCGAATCTTTGTGTTAGACATAGATTATAAAAAAGAAAAAGTTACTGGTTCTGATGGTCGTGAAAAAACCACCTTCAAAGATTTTAATCCCCAGGTTTTTATCAATCCTGTTTTTACTAAAAAAGAAGGAGAGATTCTTTGTGAAGAAGGTTGTCTAAGCCTCCCTGGAATTTTTGAAGAAGTTAAAAGATCCAAAAATATTCAAGTTGAATATCAGGATATGTTTGGAAACAAACAAGTTTGCGATGCCGAGGGACTTTACTCTGTTTGTATTCAACATGAAAATGACCACCTCGATGGGATTGTTTTCTTAGAAAGATTAAGTCTTTTAAAAAGGAATATCCTAAGAAAGAAGTTTTTAAAAACCCAAGTACTCTCTTCATGAAAAAGTTTAATGTCGTTTTTCTTGGAACTCCAGATTTCTCAATACCATCACTAGAGGTTTTGGCCATTCATCCAAATATTAATATTGTTTCAGTTATCACTATGCCTGATCGCCCTGCAGGAAGAGGGCAAAAGCTAACTTGTCCACCTGTGGCCCAATTTGCCAAAGATAAAAACCTTCCTCTCTTCCAAACAGAAAATATAAATAAAGAAAATGCTTTTCTAGAAAAGTTAAAATCACAGGATATTGATCTATTTATCGTTATAGCATTTGCGCAATTTCTAAAAAAAGAAGTTTTAGAAATACCTAAAATTGGATGCTTTAATATCCACACTTCTCTTTTACCCAAATATCGAGGAGCGGCCCCCATTCAGTATGCGATTTTAAATGGGGATAAAGTAACCGGAGTCTGCATCCAAAAAATGGTAACTAAAATGGATGCCGGAGATCTAGTTTACTCCCAAGAAGTTAAAATAGATCCCAAAGAAAACTCGGGATTACTTTTTGAAAGACTTAAAGTTTTAGCCGCCGAGGGACTAAAAGTTTTTTTAAAAAACTTACTATCGGACCAAATAACCTATACCCCTCAAGACCCCAAGCAAGTCTCTTTTGCTCCCACCATTAAAAAAGAAGATGGGCACCTTAAATTCAGCGAGAAAACAGCGGAAGAAATAATCAACCAAATAAGGGCCTTTAATCCTTGGCCTTCAGCCTATTGTTTTTTGCAGGGGAAAAGAATGAAAATTATTTGGGCGGAAATAAACGCCAAAGCTCTCCCCCCTGGGACTGTAGATATAGACAACAACCAATTAATGGTCGGCTGCAAAAAAGGCACCTTGCAAATCTTAGAAGTCCAGTTAGAAGGAAAGAAGCCTTGCTCGGCCAGTGAACTATTAAACGGTATTAAAAATAAAAACCAACCCATATTAATAAGCTAAAAGGAAAAAAATGGTCATTATATCCCCTAGCCTTTTATCCTGTGACTTTTTAAACATAGAAAAAGAAATCAAGTGTTTTGAAGGTGTAAAAGATTTTTGGTTTCATTTAGATATTATGGATGGTCACTTTGTTCCTAATCTAACCTTTGGTCACCCCATCGTTTCTTTGCTCTCCAATAAAACTTCTCAAAGACTTGATGCCCACTTTATGGTCACTAATCCCAAGTTTTATATCGATACGTTTAAAGATTATAATATCTTTAATTTCACTTTCCATGTTGAGGCAGGGGAAAATATTCTTGAGCTTATCAAAGAGGCCAAAAAATTCTATCCTAGTGTCGGCCTTTCACTAAAACCATCCACTCCCCTTAGCGCTATTTCCGATGAAATGTTTAAGGCCATAGACCTTTTACTGGTAATGTCAGTAGAGCCAGGATTTTCTGGGCAATCCTTTCATGAGACCACCTGGGAACGCCTAAGCTCGGTTTTAGAAATCCAGAAAAGACTAAATACAAATTTTATGGTTCAAGTCGATGGTGGGGTTTCAGACAAAAATGCAAAAAAACTAATTGAACTTGGGGCCAATAATTTAGTTAGTGGCTCCTATATTTTTAAACACGGTCCTTCTAAATATCTAGAAATGGTAGAGAGTTTAAGATGAAATCAACAAAATTTTTACTTACTGGCCAAGACCTGACGGTAAAACAAGTTTATGAATTATCCACTGCTTTAAAAGGAAAGGTCTCCATAGGCCTTCATCCTGATGCACTTAAGAGAATGAAGAAATCTCAAAAAGTTGTAGCTGATATAGCCAATAAAGATAAACCTGTTTACGGTATAAACACGGGATTTGGCGCATTGGCCTCTAAATTTATCCCCAAAAAAGATATAAAAACCCTTCAGCTAAATCTTATTAGATCCCACTGCACCGGCGTAGGAAATCCTTTTTCTAGAGAAATTACCAGGGCCATCATGATCCTTCGTGCAAATTGCCTGGCCCATGGAAATTCAGGAATTAACCCTGAATTTGTTGAGCTTATTTTGGATTTTCTAAACGAAGATGTTCTTCCTATTATTCCTGAAAAAGGCTCTGTCGGTGCGTCGGGAGATCTCGCTCCATTGGCCCATATGGCCCTTTGTTTAATTGGCGAGGGAGAGGTTAATTACCTTGGAAAAATAATTCCCACTAATGAAGCCTTAAAAAAGATAAAGAGAAAGGCCATTACTCCTGGCGCTAAAGATGGGCTGGCCCTTATCAATGGGACTGCCGTAATGGCCGCCTTAGGTTCTTTGGCCCTTTATCAATCTAAAATGATTATGAAAATGGCGGATATCACTTCCTGCTTAACTCTTGAAGGAGTAAGAGGATCGATAAATGCCTATCATCCAGGAATTTCAGCTTTAAAACCTCATAGGGGTCAATTGGACTCCTCTAAAAATCTCAATGCCCTTTTAAAAGGAAGTGAGATTATGAAATCGCACAAAGATTGTGAAAAGGTGCAAGATCCTTATTCCCTAAGGTGCGTTCCTCAAGTTCATGGAGCTTGCCGACAAACCCTTTATCACGCCCAAGAAGTTATTGGTGTTGAGCTTAATTCAGTAACTGATAATCCTTTAATTCTAGATGATACAAATGAAGTGGTCTCTGGCGGTAACTTTCATGGAGAGGCCCTGGCCCTTTGTATGGATTACTTAAGTATGGGGCTATCAGAAATTGGAAATATCAGTGAACGAAGAATTGAAAAAATGATGAATCCCACTTTTTCAGATCTTCCTGCCTTTTTAACTAAAGACTCAGGCTTAAATTCTGGCTTAATGATTGCCCACGTAACCGCTGCTGCTTTGGCCTCAGAAAATAAATACCTCTGCCACCCGGCTTCAGTCGATTCCATTCCCACATCGACTGACAAAGAAGACCATGTCTCTATGGGTGTCACCTCTGGAAGAAAACTTCATGAGGTATTAAAAAATGTTAAGCATATTCTGGCCATTGAGCTTTTATGTGCCTCCCAAGCAGTTGATTTAGGAAGACCTTTAAAAACCACCAAAGCCCTAGAGGCCGTAATGACTCTTATCAGGAGCGAGGTTTCATTTATTGAATCCGATCGAAGGCTTGATAAGGATATTTTGTCCATATTTAATCTAATTGATTCTGGGAAATTATTAAATAATGTTGAAAAAGTTATTGGAGAACTCTGCTAATGGAAAAATTTGAAATACCTCTTCCCCCAACAGGAGATAAACTTACTTGTAAGGGTTGGCATCAAGAAGCTGCCCTAAGATGCCTATTAAACAATCTTCATCCCGATGTAGCAGAGGATAGAGACAATCTTATTGTCTATGGTGGAAATGGCCAAGCTGTAAGAAATATAAAGGCCCTCAAAGATACGATTAATGCTTTAAAGAATTTAGAAAATAATGAAACTCTTTTGATGCAATCTGGGAAACCTGTGGCCGTTATTCCTAGTCACCAACATGGACCCCGGGTAATTATTGCTAATTCTAATTTGGTTCCACATTGGGCCACTTGGGAGCATTTTAATAAATTAAAGGCTGAAGATAAGATGATGTATGGCCAGATGACTGCTGGCTCCTGGATCTATATTGGTACTCAAGGGATTCTTCAGGGGACTTACGAAACTTTTATAGCTGCGGCAGAAAAACATTATAAAAGCGATCTTACAGGTAAATTGGTTCTCTCCGCAGGACTTGGCGGAATGGGCGGTGCCCAACCACTGGCAGTTAAAATGGCCGGAGGGGTGTTTATTGGATGCGATGTAGATCCTGAGAGAATTAGAAAAAGAATTAAAACTAGATATTTAGATATTATGGCCAATTCTTTCGAAGAAGCCCTCGATATTGCCCTTAAATCTCAAAAAAATAATATTCCCTTTTCCGTAGGAGT
>JACCDT010081220.1_pt1 | contig 11365 bp, 10 predicted proteins | sample 7446291 | NCBI WGS metagenome assembly JACCDT01 (sample SAMN15323446, study PRJNA562643) | freshwater metagenome | isolation source: river surface water | place: USA:Blue River Watershed | collected 2017-08-17 | reverse complement strand
TGCGGACCAAGCTCGCACCATCCGTATTCCAGTTCACATGATCGAGACGATCAACAAAATGAACCGCATCTCGCGCCAGCACTTGCAGGAATTTGGCTTCGAGCCCGATGCCAGCATCTTGGCCGAGAAAATGGAAATTCCGGAAGACAAGATTCGCAAGATCATGAAGATTGCCAAAGAGCCAATCTCCATGGAAACGCCTATCGGTGACGACGATGACAGCCACTTGGGTGACTTTATTGAAGACAGCGCCAACACAGCACCTATCGATGCAGCCATGCAAGCTGGTTTGCGCGATGTGGTCAAAGACATTTTGGACAGCCTCACACCGCGCGAAGCCAAAGTGCTGCGCATGCGTTTTGGCATCGAAATGTCAACCGATCACACCTTGGAAGAAGTGGGCAAGCAGTTTGATGTCACGCGTGAGCGCATTCGCCAAATAGAAGCCAAAGCACTTCGCAAGTTGAAACACCCAAGCCGCAGTGACAAGCTGCGCAGTTTCATCGACACGATGTAAATTGACGACTTAACCGAAGCACTGAACAAACGATTGCAAGATCGTTTGTTCATGAAAAAAGCCTTCCAGTTGTATGACTGGAAGGCTTTTTTGTGAAGCAACTACATTTATTCGCTGGCCATGACGATGGCTGCACTCATTGCCAACACACCGCCTGGCAACGTCCAAGTGGACTTCTCTTGAGGTTGCTCTTGGGTGACAGGGTCCAAATTGACTGACAATTTAGGACGACGTGCGTCGACCACTCTGGCTAAACCAACTTCACCCCTGATCTGTTTGGTGAACTCGGCGAGAGGTCCTTGGACGGTTCTCACTGAAACTTTGTTGCCAATATTTTCAAGCAAGTGAACCAAGGCCTCTGTGTTTTCACGGGTCCATTCTTGGCGCCATTTGTTTTGGGCTGTTCGTGTCAGCCAACGACCCGTATGGCGATTCAATCTTGGAGGGCACCCAATCAGAATCCAATTTGCTAATGCCGTTTGAGACCCACTGGCAGGCAGCATAGGAACGATTTGTTGGAGTGCATATTGCTTGTCGTCGATGTAAACAATGAATGTTTCCATTTTTTTCTCTCCTGGTTAAAAAAAATTAGATGGATTGCGTTTCAGCGGTCTCTCGCTCCTGACGTTTTGTTGTCCACCAGCCCAATCCCAACACACCTGCGACTGCCACAATGTAAGTAGCAGCACGGGCCAATTGGTTGATCGTCTCACCGCCATCGAAAACGGGGTCTAGCAACTTTTCATTGATGACCATCTGCGCAGCAGTGAAAGCCAAAACAGCAGCACCCAATTGGATGATCACGGGCCATTTTTCGACCATACGCAATACCAATTTGCTACCCAGCACCACAATGGGGATACTGATGAGCAGGCCAATGACCACCAGCGTGAAGTCGCCATTGGCGGCACCAGCGACGCCCAAGACGTTGTCGACACCCATCAGTGCATCAGCCACAATGATTGTTTTCATGGCACCCCAGAAAGTGGTAGCACCAGGGCCTTCATGTTCGTCTTCCGAGGTATCAGCGATGAGCTTATAGGCGATCCACAAGAGACCCAGCCCACCGACCAACATGAGACCGGGAATTTTCAGGAGCCAGACAACACCAACCGTCATGGCAGAGCGAACCACAATGGCGCCCACAGTGCCCCACATGATGGCTTTGTTTTGATGTTCTGGGGGGAGGTTTCGCGCAGCAAGCGCAATGACGATGGCGTTGTCGCCAGCTAAAACCAAATCAATGAGAATGATGGCCAGCAACGCTGACCACCATGGGACTGAAAACAATTCCATGAAAGACCTTCAATAACGATCCGAACAAGCTGTCGTGTCAAAAGCGACAACGACAACACGAGAGATCGAAGGTCTTGCTTTGCTTGTTATAAATCAGTTATGTGCCCAACAAACCGGAAGTAAAACTCCGTAATGACGATTTGTTGATCTCTTCGTGCGCCTGAAGGCTGAACTGAACACGAAAAGATTGAGCTACTCCCCATCGATTCCAGAATTAGAATTCAAGTAGGCTTAAATTCGAATTCAACCTTCCTTTAAGCCTAATTTTTTTAGGGGAATTATTGGGGTTTGCCGCTCAACCCTTTTTGGCCACCAAAGTCAAAATGTCGTAGCTGGCGACCAACTCTTTGTCTTGGTTGGTCACTTCCACGTCCCATGCCACAACCCCCTGCCCCTGGCCATTGGCGTCTTTTTTGTTGCGATCAATTTTGCGTTTGCATGTCAGGCGAACTTGAATGCTGTCTCCCAAGCCCACAGGTTTGACAAAGCGCAGGGTGTCTAAGCCGTAGTTGGCCAAAACAGGACCCGGTTCGGCCACCACAAACAGGCCTGCAGCATCAGACAAGACCAAGTAGCCATGGGCGATGCGTTTGCCAAAGGCGGAAGCTTTGGCAGCTGCGTCGTCAAAGTGCATGTAGAACATATCGCCTGTGAGTTCGCCAAACGCTTTAACGTCTGCCTCACCAATCACCTTGGTGGCTGTGAGCAAAGATTCGCCAATTTGCAATTCTTCAAAGTACCGCTTGAAAGGGTGTGTGCCAGTTTCAATGACTTTGGCACCGCGGGCGTATTCGCGCGTGATGGCTGTCAACATACTGGGAGACCCTTGGACAGCCGCACGTTGCATCATGTGCGTCACGGCGCGAATGCCACCTAACTCCTCCCCACCACCGGCGCGGCCTGGGCCGCCGTGTTTGAGTGAAGGCAATGGTGAACCATGGCCCGTTGATTCTCCAGCAGACTCTCGGTCGAGCACGTGCAGTCGGCCGTGGTTGGCCGCCAGACGTGGCACCACTTGCGCTGCAATGGCAGGCGACTTGGTGATCAGGGAGCCGACCAAGCTGCCCTTTCCCCGCTTGGCCAAGGCCATGGCCTCTTCCATGCCGTCATAGGGCATGAGGGTGCTCACAGGGCCAAAGGCTTCAATGTCGTGAACACTGTCGGTGTTCATGGGCTTTTGGCACAAAAGCAAAGTCGGTTGGAAGAAAGCGCCATGGGCCACGCCCTCGCCCAACACATTGAAATGGGCATCACCGCCAATCACCAACTCGGCGTTTTGACGCAACATGGCCACTCGCTCAGCCACGTCTGATTGCTGCGACTTGGAGGCCAATGCACCCATCTTCACACCTTCCAAAGATGGGTCACCCACCACCACTTTGGCCAGGCGGGCTTTGATTTTTTCTGCCACAGCGTCCAAGTGTTTGCGCGGCACAATGGCGCGTCGAATGGCGGTGCATTTCTGCCCGGCCTTGACGGTCATTTCTCGCACCACTTCCTTAACGAATAAATCAAACTCTTCATCGTCAGGCGTCACGTCATCCGCCAAGATGGCGCAATTTAAAGAGTCGGCTTCGGCATTGAATGGAATGCTGTTGCGGACCACATTGGGATTCACCCGCAGCTTAGCGGCAGTGTCTGCCGAACCGGTGAACGTGACCACGTCGGCCACATCCAGACGATCGAGCAAATCACCGGTGCTACCAATGACCAATTGCAATGCGCCTTTTGGCAAGATGCCAGATTGGTCGATCATTCGAACCAAGGCCTCCGTGAGGTAGCTGGTGGCCGTGGCAGGCTTGCCGATGCAAGGCATGCCGGCCAGGAACGTGGGTGCAAATTTTTCCAACAAACCCCAAACTGGGAAATTGAAAGCATTGATGTGGACTGCCACACCGCCGCGAGGAACCAATATATGGGTGCCAGCGAAAGTGTTTTTCTTACCCAAAGAGCCCACTGGCCCTTCATGAATCAAATTGCCACTGGGCAATTCACTGGCGGCCATACCCGCATAGGCAAACAAGGTGCCCGTGCCGCCCTCAATGTCGACCCATGAGTCAATCCGCGTGGCACCCGTATGGGCTGAGATGGCGTACAACTCTTCTTTGCGTTCGCCCAAATACTTGGCCAATGCCCTGAGCGCTGCCGCACGTTGCTGAAAATCTAAGGCCAACATGCTTTGCAAACCCGTGCTGCGACCAAATTGCAGGGCCTCTTCAAAATCTAGACGCTCTGCGTGAGCAAAGGCTACTTCTTTGCCGTTGATAGCGCTGTGAAGGGCTTGAGCGGGTTGCGATCCGATCCATCGGCCTGCGACAAAGCTTTGGAGAATGGTTGTCATGGAGGGGGTGCCCTTAAGTAACTGCATCAATCAAAAAAAAGCAGTTTGGTTGTCATAAATAATTAACCGACCGCTTGGACTGGAAATATTATGCATGTTTCAGGTATTCAAAGCCACCCAAGAAACATAGGGTAAACCCTCAAACACATCAAGCGAGCCACAATTCTAGATATGAAATTGATTCATTCGGGCTCCATTTACTTCAGCCTACTTCTTTTAGGGCTGAGTTCAATAGCTTCAGCCGAAAAAGCAAAGCGCCTGCCATGGGCTTTTGAATACATGACCAACCCACAAAAAGGCAATTGCATTGCATGCCACGACATCCCTGGCATGTCGGGTCATCAAAGCAACTTTGGACCCAGCTTGAAGGGTGTGGGTGTCAGATGGTCACGGGACGAGCTTGTGCAATGGGTCACTGATGCCAGAGTCTTAAAGCCTGATACCTTGATGCCGCCTTACGGTACGCACCAAGCTTTGGAGAAAGTCAATCCTGCACGCAGCGCTTTGTCGGCTGATCAAATCAAAGACATTGTCGATGCCTTGCAAACATGGCGATAACTCTCTGAATTTTCATGGCCCTTGTCTCACTTCTAAACCTCCGAGCCTTCAAGCTTGGCCTCATGCTTTTGGCTATGGTGTTGTTGGCTTTGGTGTTGTTAACTTTGCGACCTCTGGCAGCACGGGCACAAAACGCCAGCGCCAGCCCCAGCCCACCTTCAGCGCATCAACTCAGTGGCAATCAATTTTTGAGTCCCACACTCAAAGCCATGCAAAGCGATGCCAGCCTCAATCCGGTCAGCTTGTGGTTAGACCAGGGGCGAAGTTTATGGGGCAGTACACCAGAGAAACAATCTTGCTTTCAATGCCATGGTGATGTGCAGACACTCAAATCTGCGGCTTCACAGCATCCCAAATGGTCTGCGCGTTTGAATCGACTGGTTAATTTGGAAGATCAAATCATCACCTGCTCTGAGAGAACGAGTCGCCCCCTCAGAGGCTTGGAAAATCTTGATGTCTTAGCGCTCAGCGCACTGCTTCACCAGAGCAGTCAAGGCTTAGCGTTTCAGGTCAGTGCACCCACGCAACATGCTCAACAATGGCAAGCCGAATTGAATGCAGGTGCCCAGTTGTTTACCACGCGCAAAGGTGCAATGAACCTCGCTTGCACACACTGCCATGACCTGAATATTGGCAAACAAATGCGCGCAGACATTATTTCACCGGGACACCCTACGGGGTTTCCTATTTTCAAAATGAGTTGGCAAAGCATGGGCTCGATCGACAGACGCCTGCGGGCATGTTTTTCTGGCGTTCAAGCGGAAGTACCTGACCCGGGCAGCATCGAACTCAGGCGCTTGGAATTGTTCTTGAAGTCAAGAACTCAAGGCTTGCCCATCGATGGGCCTTCATTGCGGCGTTAGGGACTCAAAAACTTCGGTATCAACTTCGGCGTTGGATTGCGCACTGTAGCGATTGCCTTGAACTGTTTTCTCATTGATCAAGGCGTCTAGTTTCGTGATCAGAGAATCAGTCAAGCGGACATCAGAGGCACCGACATCATCCAGCAAGTGCTGCACGCTGGTGGTGCCAGGAATAGGAATGATGTGGGGTGCTTTGTGCAAAAGCCAAGCCAATGCCAACTGGGCAGGAGAACACCCTGCCTCACGGGCCAATTGCTGATACGGCGCAAACAGTTTGAAATTGGCAGCGTAATTCTCGGGCGTAAAACGTGGCATACCTTTTCGGATGTCTTTCGCATCCAAGGTCGCCATGTCCAAAGGACCGCACAAGAAGCCTCTGGCCACGGGGCTGAAAGCCACAAAGGTGGTGCCCAGTTGTTCGCATGCCTTGAGCACTGCAATTTCTGGATTGCGGGTCCACAAGGAGTATTCAGTTTGCACCGCTGCAATAGGATGCACCGCATGCGCTTTGTGCAAAGTACCGGCAGAAACTTCCGACAAACCAATGCTTTGAATTTTGCCTTGACGCACCAAATCACTGAGCGCACCCACGCTGTCTTCAATGGGCACCTTTTTGTCCCAACGGTGTAAGTAATACAAATCGATCACATCGGTTTGTAAACGTTTGAGCGAATCTTCACAGGTCTTGCGAATGTTTTCGGGCCGTCCATCAATGACGCGCACCAATTTGCCATCGCCATTTAGATCGACGCCCGCCATGCCGCATTTACTGGCCAAGGTGAACTTTTGACGGTGCGACTTGAGAAACTTTCCCACCAAGCTTTCGTTGGTGCCAAAGCCATACAGCGCAGCTGTGTCAAATAAGGTGATGCCTACGTCTAAAGCTGATAGCAAAACACGTTCGGCTTGAGCTTCAGAGACGGGGGGACCATAGGCATGGCTTAAATTCATACAGCCCAGACCAATTTCACTGACTTGGAAGGGACCGAGTTTTCTGTTTTTCATGATGCGACCTTGTGTGAAGATTGAGCCCAAACAGGCAAAGGTGCCGAACGGTGCAAAACATCTTGGTGCAACCAAGTTGCGCTTTTGCGGGCACGCTCTGCGACTGTTTCAAGCGGCAATTGTTGGTAATCGTCATTGAACACTTCGAAACTATAATCGCCCCGGTACCCAATTCGCTCTAGGCGAAGTACCAACTCGGCCAATTGTTCGCTGTGAACACCCTCCCCTGGAAACACTCGAAAAGTTCTTGCTGTGGTCATGCGCTCTTCAAATGAAGGGGTTTCATGCCACATGAAGTCAGACAGTTGTGCCAGGAAAATTCGATCTGGATCGAGGTCTTCAATGGCATCCAAAGAGGTCTTGGCCGCAAAGATGTGAAACGAGTCAATGCCAATTCCTAAATTGGGACAATCAGCACGGCAAACCACATCCCAACTGGTGGTGAATTCATTCACAGTTCGCCCCCAAGACAAACCCTCATAAGCCACCTTGATACCCAATGGAATAGCCATCATAGCGAGCTTTTTGAGATCCTTGGCAATCTGATCCAAGTCCTCTGTGGCATGACGGGATGTCGAGGAACATGCCAATAAAACCTTGCTGCCCGTTGCAGCGCACATCTCCAGCATGGACTTGGCAATGTCGACCTTGTAATTGTGCAAGTGGCCCGATAAACCTTCGAAGTCGCGCAAGACTTGAAAACCTGTAGGACGCAAACCGCTGTTTTGAATGGCTTTGACCGCTGCCTTGACGCCGCCGGGATGACCCACCAAATCACGCGCCATGAGCATGACTTGCGAGAAGCCCACACTTTTCATGGCCTCTAATTTGGCTTCCAATGGCCCGGCCATTGTGATGGTGTCCATGCCATAACCTTCGAGCAAATTCATGTCAATTCCTCAAGAAGTTTGAGTTAGATGTACCAACTCAAATGACACAGCGCCCAGTGCGCTTCTTGTCAAAGCGCCTCGGTCTTCTGGGTGCAACTCTTTGGACTCGACGAATTCAACGCCGTTGGCCTTGAGTGTTTTGACGGCTTTTGCAACATCTTTAACACCAAAACCAATTCGCTTCAGAGATTCTGGTGCTTCGTCCACTTCCATCCAGGGTTCTGGTTCGATGAGTTGCCAAAGAAACTGACCACAAGGACTCTTCATCAACTTTCCTTTGGGCAAAATTCCAAAGCGCTCTTCATCGGGAATGAGGGTGAAGTCGAATATGTGCTCGTAATACGCCATCCAGTCTTCGCTGCGAGCAGCACCAATGTATTGCACAAGCCCAAAGTAAGACATGTCTTCGACTGCGGCCGGATGCTGATCCACGGTGGGTATCGGTTTGAAATCAATGTCGTAAATCGAAAATTCTTGCCAGCGGTCGACAAAGTAAAAGCGAGTACCGCCAGGGCCGTGGATGGCGGGGATGTGCAACTCCATGGCCTGCGCATGGCTGGCGACAGACCATGCCCCCAAATCAATGCAACGTGTGTGCGCTTTCAGTGCGTCTTGCACTCTGAACGCAACGGCTGAAATGACCGCTTCACCATCTGCGGTGGCGCTGACGCGAACATCATCTGGGTTGGCATTGACCACTAAATTCATGCCACCCTGCCGATACAAGGTGACCTCGCGCGAGCGATGGCGAGCAATGGGCCGAAAGCCCATCGATTCCAGCACCTGACCCAAAGCTTGCGGACGAGTGGTCGCATATTCGATGAACTCAATGCCTTGGATACCCAAACGGTTGGGCATTTCTGGTACGGCCTCTCGGTCAGTTGTGCGCAAATTCATGGATCTCTCCAGTCAAAATCAGGGGCCCAAACGGGCCAATTGGCGAAGCACTTCAGCCGTGGTTGTTTTCAAGCCGAAGTATTCCAAATAAGCAGGAATTTGCTCAAACAGCATGTCTGAGCCTTTTTGAATTTGGCAACCTTGCTGCTGGGCTGCAAGAAGGAAGGCTGTCATTTCTGTGCGCATGACCACCTCACCCACAAAGGCACTTGGAGAAATACGAGAGACATCCATCGGCAAAGGATCGCCTGCGTTCATGCCCATGGGCGTTGCGTTGACAACCAAATCATGCCCATCTGGGTCATTGGAACCTATCTGAACCTCTAGCTTCGGATACTCGTGCTTGAGTCTTTCTGCCAAGCCTTCCATAGAGGCGGTATGGATGTCAAACAAACTGATGGTCTTGATGCTTTCCGTGGCCAATGATGCCGCAATGGCCGAGCCTACGCCGCCCGATCCAAGCACCATGACTCGCTTGCCTGTCAAATCAAAACCTTTCCTTTGCACGCCTCGAACAAACCCCACACCATCAAACATATCCCCCACCAAGCGACCTTGGCCATCTCTCTTGACGGCGTTGCAAGCACCCGCAACCTTCACAGTGGGTGAGACTTCATCCAACAAGCCCACGGTGGTGACTTTGTGGGGCATGGTGATCAGTGCCCCGCAAATATTGGTCAGTTGAAATACTGATTTCAAAAAGGTCGGGTAATGCTCAGCCCGACAGCCCATTGGCACCACCAACGCATTGATCCCCTCATGTTCAAAGTAAGGGTTGTAAATCAAGGGTGATTTGAAGCTGTGAGTCGGATAGCCAATGTGGGCAATCAGTTCTGTATGGCCGTCGATGTGCATGGTGAGGAAAGAAAAAAGCGAAGCTCCAAAAACAGCTTAGAGACTTCGCTATGTCACAATTTAAAAGGTCTTTAAAGGACCAGAATAAAGAACTAAATTACTTGCGCAATTTGGCCAATTCGGCTTGCAACTCAGCCACTGTGGCCGCAATGCCCTCGCCATGCTTGGCAATGACCGGTTTCATTTTGTCGCGCAGGATGGCCATTTCTGAATCAGGCAATGTGGTCACGGCCATGCCATTTTTCTTCAAGCTTTCCAACGTGCCCGCTTCCAGTGCACGTGCTGTGGTGCGTTGAAATTTAGATGACTCGGCAACAGCGTCAGAAACGATTTTCTTTTCGGCTGCAGTCAAGGTATCCCAGAATTTCTTGCTGATGACCACAGACTGTGGGTTGTACTGGTGACCTGTCAAAACCAGGTTTTTTTGAACTTCAAACAGCTTGGCGCCATTGATGGTGGCCACTGGGTTTTCTTGACCGTCAACGGCTTTTTGCTCAAGCGCAGCGTACAACTCTGGGAATGGCAGCGGCGTTGGATTGGCGCCCAATGCCTTGACCCAGTCAACGTTGATAGGGTTTGGAATGACGCGCAATTTCAGACCATCGATGTCTGCAACTTTGTTAATGGGACGCTTGCTGTTGGACATGTGGCGAAAGCCCAATTCGAAATAGCCCAAGCCAACCAAACCTTTTTCTTCCAACTTGGCGTGCATTTTTTTACCAAACGCGCCATCGACAACCACATCAGCTTCTCTGCCGCTGGCAAACATGAAAGGGAAATCAAACACCGCAAAGTCTTTGACTTGGCTCGCGAAAATACCCGAGTTCATGGCGGCCATTTCCAATGCGCCACCTTGAATGGCTGAGACATTGGCCTGATCGCTGCCCAAAGCACCGCCTGGGAATACGTTGACTTTGATTTTTCCGCCAGACTGCTTTTCAACAATCTCTTTGAACTTTTCCATGCCTTGAACAATGGGGTGGCCCACGGCATTTTGGTTGGCAAACTTAATGGTTTTGTCTTGTGCAGATGCAACGCCCATCGCAGTCAAAGCAACGGTGGCCAAAACAGTTTTGATAAAAACACGTTTCATGAAGGTGTCTCCTGATGAAATTAATGGTCGTACGCCAAACAAGGATTCCACGGTCTGGCGTACCCGAACAGACTGTGGAGAGAAAAACACAAAATACGTCTCAATAAAACCACCGAGCTGGCACCATGACCAAGGCTGGAAAGGCCACCATGGCAAACATGATGGTGAATTGAGCCAGCATGAATGGCATGACACCTCGGGTCACTTCATCCATGCTGATCTTGCCAACACCCGCCACTGTATTGAGCACCGTGCCAACAGGCGGTGTGATCAAACCAATTGCGTTGTTGATGATAAACAGCACACCAAAATAAACAGGGTCGATGCCTGCAGCTTTCACAACGGGCATCAAAACGGGGGTCAACAACAAAATGGTAGGCGTCATGTCAAGCGCTGTGCCAACGATGATGGTGATGATCATGATGGTCAGCATCAAAAGCCGTGGACTGTCTAACAAGGGCTGCAACAATGAAATCAATTGGGCTGGCAAATTGGCAACCGTGATCAGCCATGCAGAAACCATGGCTGCAGCCACCAAGAACATCACTATGGCACTGGTTTTGGCTGCATTCACAAACAAGGGAAGCAAGGATTTTAGGCTCAGCTCTTTGTAAATGAATGTCGAGATGAAGAGAGCATAGACAGCCGCCACAACAGCCGCCTCAGTGGGTGTAAACACACCAAACTTCAAACCAAACACAACAATCAATGGCAACACCAGCGCCCATGTGGCCTCCTTCATGGCAACACCAATTTCAAGCATTGATTTGCGAGGCGGAACCTGAACAACTTCCCTTCTGGCAAGCCACCACCAAGTGACCCACAAAGCGGCGCCCAGCATGATGCCAGGCACAATGCCCGCCATGAAAAGCTTAGAGATAGACACATTGCCGGCCACACCAAAAATCACGAAACCAATACTGGGCGGTATGACTGGCGCAATGATGCCTGCAGAGGCAATCAGGCCTGCAGAACGGGAGCGATCATGGCCCGCAGCAATCATCTTGGGCAGGAGCAGAGAGGCCACTGCTGCCGCGTCTGCCACTGCTG